>Ga0154008_100058_pt1 | contig 22532 bp, 20 predicted proteins | sample TSNJ092MetaG_FD_104711 | JGI IMG/M metagenome (GOLD analysis project Ga0154008, IMG submission 104711) | Attine ant fungus gardens microbial communities from New Jersey, USA - TSNJ092 MetaG | ecosystem: Host-associated > Fungi > Mycelium > Unclassified | place: USA: Connecticut, Klassen Lab...
ATCAAGAACTCCAGATAGACAATGCTATGCTTCCCCCCTCTCCCCGCTGACACCTCTAACCCCTCTCTCATGTTCTCTCGATTCTCCTATATCGTTGCCCACTGTCGTTCGTCGGACCACTCAGAAACGTAGACCCGACGACGATTTGCCCCCTATGCTTACTAGTTCCCCAAAAAGATTGAAACTCTCTCTAAGAATTCCTCCTCGAGCAACAGTTACTCTGGAACCTGTCAAATCTTCGTCTTCGTCTTCATCTGTGGTCTCTGCTGCTCCGACTCCAATGTTCACTTTTCGCACATTTCCTCCTCATGTCGAGATCTCATCAAGGTTTACACTCTTCTATCGTCGGTACCCTATTAGCTCTTACTTTCAACCCCCTCACCTCGAGTCAGTCATTTGATATTTTCGATCCGAACGAAAGTTTTCATATCTGTTTAGTTCCCCTTATACTCTATTGAATGTACGCGATCCTGGTGGCACCTACAATCCTCCGCGAAGCGTTTTTGATCTTTACACACCCCGATTCGTCAAAGGCAAGGGCCCCGGAAAACTTGGTCTCTGTCCTATATGTGTTGAACCTTTTGAGCGCGGAGGAGAAAATCGAAAGAATTGGTTAGCGATGAAATTCAGTGCCTTTAAGTGGTAATTGCTGCTCTTCAGCTGTAGCATGTTTGTGTCTGACTGTTGTGATCAGAATTTGATTTCATGATTCAAAGTGAATTTGTACTAATATCAAATAGCTATCACATGCAGTACGCCCATGGTGCACAGGTCCTCATATATTTACTTCCTCTTGATATCTTGCTCTTCGACAGGCATTTCAGCTGCGACAGGGCGTCCGTTTGCACCGCCCTCTTCCTTCCAGATGGTAGCTTGGCCAAATGCAGCAAAGAAGGAACGGTCACAGATACTTCAAGGTAAGTGCCAAAAATGCCGCAAGTGGGTACCTGTTGAAGGGATCAAGGATGTGGAGAGCAAGGTGCGTTTTCGTGTTGGATTTATTAGCGTGTTGGGTCTCTTATCCAGGAATAACTGTCGTGATAGGTCAAAGAACTTGTTTGGTGAGTCTTCTGGTTCATGTCCATGTTTATAGACTACAATAAGATCAGGTGGAAACACGCAGCATCTTGCTATCAGGATACTCCAGTTGAGGGGGAGGAGCGCCATTATTTTGAGTACGACGCAGTGTTCGCAGTAATGGAAGAGTATTATGTACCCGTATGAAGTGAGCACATTGGTCTTTAAAACCAAGCAGAGCGAAGAAGTGAGAAAGAGATGTATACGTATCGTCAGATGTCAGTGGAGTGCGATGCCAGTAGAGTGCGATGCCAGGCCCATTCTCTCATACACAAACCCACTCCTCCCTCCAAACTTTATTATAGTACCGCGCATTTCCGCTCCTTGACTACTCTCCCCCATCGACCCTTCATACTTTCTTTGAGAGCGAGTGAAAAGACATCTTTGACGCCTAACCCAGTTTTGGCGGAGCATTCGATATATTTCGCACCCATCTCTTTGGCAACAGCTTGCCCTTGTTCGGCTGTCACAGGCGACTGCCCTTGTGCCGCGAGCATGCGGCGAGTGTGTTCGTCCGTCCGTAGGTCAATCTTAGTTGCCACAAGTATTAGCGGGACAGATTCGCAAAAGTGGGAGACTTCAGGATACCACTAAATGACAACGGGGGAGTGAGGAGAGCGGGCAATATGACGGAGCAGATTGAATAACCTTGTCGAGGACATTCGCAAGACTTGTCGGAAAATCCACTGAGAAGACGACAAGAATAACGTTGCTTTCTAGATAAGAGAGTGGACGTAGACTATCGTATTCTTCTTGACCCGCAGTATCCCAAAGAGCAAGCTCAATCTGTTTGCCATCAAAGTGTACTTGAGTAACATAGTTTTCAAAAACTGTAGGTATATATGCCTGTCATCAAGTAGTTTCAATCAGCTTATGTTCTTCTTCATATAGATTGATGTGTTCTGACCTCAGGGAATCTGTTTTCCGCATAGACGATGAGAAGACAGGTCTTCCCGCATCCACCTGTCAGGTGATATGAGTTTAGGGTCGTGTCAGCCTTTGGCAACCAGACTGGATTATGAACTACCATCTCCAACAACAACAAGCTTCTTTTTGAGGTCTGGCCTTCGCAGGGGTGCAGACATTGAGGACAGACTGAATATATGAGGAGTACAGATCTGTATCTTGAACCACGTGATCGTTCAAGCAAGCATTGGATAAGCATTAGTAAACAAGGTTTTTATCTGGGCCTTTGGCCCAGCTCAATCCCTCTACTAATTCTGAATAAAGTTGATATTGTGTTGAAGTCAGTCTGCTATGCTCCCTTCTTCAACTTTCTGTGTAATTTGTAGTATCTTTTGTTCTAACTATTTCACTCACTTATTTTTTTATCTCTCAAACCACAGTAAAAATCAATCTCAGGTCCATTGTTATATATACAGTGAGCAAAAAAACCATTTGCATGCTCAGCACTTTTATGTTGATCATCAAATAACTTAATAAGGAAATTAGTAAAAATTTTGAAAATATTATTTAATTAGGTTTAGACTCTTGACTCTAGGCTCCAAAATGAATCATGTGATTTGGTGGGAAAATGGCCAAACAGTAAGCCAAACAAAATGATATAGCATTTGAACAGTTTTTTTACTAGCTATTTGGATATCAGAGATCATGTGCTATCACCTGACTTTGTTGATTGGTTGTCAAACTATTAACAGAATCATGTGACCATATCTTAGACAATATATAAGAAGTACCAACCACTTTATTCCCCTAACTAATTGGCAAAATAGCTAAGTCAATATTTCTTTTTCTTTTTCTTTTCTTTCAGTTTCCAAAGATCAGACATATGGGAAAGTTGGATAGAAAGGAATATGTAGAACTTTATAAATAAAGATAAATAGTAGAAAATGTATAAGTAGTGTACAATAATCAAATAGGAATTTTATTAAGTTCTCCTTGTCAACTTGGACTAGGAGAGAAATCTAAGCACAACTCAATTCTTATACATGTAGCCTCTCTTTATCTCTACTATCCTCACCCTCCTTGCTTCTGGTCACTCCTACTTCTCTATCAAGGCCTAGACTAGAGTTAGTAGTAGTTCTATTACCAAAATATGCCAACAACATTGCCCTGAAGCAGTGGTTTTCTCAGGAGGTCACCCTAGGAAGCTCATAACCACTAATATTACCTTTGTCAGACATAGGATTTGGACTAGGAAGATCACAAATGCAATGTATGCTACCAAAGTCCTATCCATTGCCAACAACCAGAATATCACACCTCAAACAGTCAGGAACACACTTAAGGCAACTGGAATGATTGTAGTAGACAAGTAGAAAAAGCCTCTCTTGACCAGAAAGCATGGAAGATATCACAAACGGTCATTTACTGATTTGTGATTTAATGAAATAGATCTTCAAAAAGGCTTAGAAAGCAAAGCTTAGACAGTAACAAAAGATGTTGTTAAGTCTGAGGTCTAATCCTTAGACAGAGAGTCCTTATATACAGGAATGTGATGGTCTGTGCTCCAGAACAGACTATCACATATTACTATCTATTGTTCTACATATGGTAGTGTCTTTGTAGTACAGGAATAGATAACATAATCATATTAGAGCTGTCCTTTGTTCTATTCAAGGACAAACATGTATCTATGAGTAATTAAAGAAGTGTAATATGTAAACATTGAGGACCTTCTATCTTACTATAGTTGTTATTCACTGATTGTCTGATAGCCTGGTGAATACTGATTGCATTGAGATACTTTTGGCATTATTTGAAAGGTCTTCTTGAGAGCTCTTGAACACCTTTAAGACCATGGGAATCAATGGAGAGCTGATAAAGATATGGTCTGAATAAAGTTTGTGACAAGATATATAAAGTAAACAGTGGATAACTAGAAGAAGATCTGGTAATTAGATAAGACCAAGATCAATAGATTGGGGTCAGATGGGAGGAATCAGATGTGGGTAAATAAGGAGAATAGGCAAGACCCTAGGAGAATCAAGCAGATAGTAAAGTTTGGAAAAGAAAACTTGATAATATAGGGTTGTATAAACTAGGACAGCATTAGATATGTTACCAAAATTGATAGTAAGATGGATGCTAATCTTTACACAGAAATTCTGGAGGATGAGCTTCTCAAATCCTTGGAGTATTATGACCATCAGATAGAGAATGTCTACTTTCAGTAAGATAATAACCCCAAGCATATCTCAAAATTGACCAAGTAGTTCTAGGACAATGATTTCAGAGTTCTTATATAGCTAGCATAGTCTCCAGACCTCAATCCTATTGAATACCTTTGGGATTATTAATAGTGAAAAATGCACAAATAAGTCCTCAGGATGCTCAAAAATAGATGTGAGAGGCTAAAAGCCAATAGAATGACTGGATATTGAGGTTTACAGATAGGCACTATATATATGGAAAAACAGCATATCTACCTAGTGTTAGAGCAACTTGGATGTCAGCAACCATGCCTACTAAGCTATGATGGCTGTTGGGTAAGAGTTCCAACTCTCTAGATAATTGTAATGACTAAGCTAGGTGGAATACTGGACTTAGTCACACTCAATGTTAAGAGGGAATGAAGAGAACTCAATAGAGTTCTCATTGAATTCAGCTACCTACTTATACACATTTTGTATTTGCTACTATGTATACTTAGTCACTATCCTATGATCCTTCTAGAAGATTCTGTTATATGACATATCACATGACCCTTATCTAATCTTATCTCCTCAGATCTTCATTTTATAATTAGATTTCTATAAATAGATTTTTCTGTCCTTTTAGTCTGTTTAATAATACAAGTCCACAATCTCTGAAATCTTATCTTGCTTATGTGGAGTTATGACATTACTCCTTCTTTTAAGATTCTTTCTCTGGAAGAACTTGGGCTTCCATTGTCCCCAATTTCTCTCTAACTTTTTTAAATATTCCTTTTCAAATTTCCCATCATTCTATTCATACAACAATTTTGCTGTGTATCTTCCTGGTAATTCTCCTCTATTGTCTTCTCCTATTCTTCTTGTGTTTTCCTCATATATATCTTCATAATCTTCTATTAACTCCTTTGTATTTTTTAGATTTTCTTTCTTCTCCCAAGTGTCTTCCTCTGCCATATAACCTTTCTATCTGACTAAGTATTTCTATTTCCCTTGTCTTCTCCTTTTGTTTAACAACCTTTCTACCTCATACTCCTTTTTTCCATCAATTATCACTGGTACTGGTGATACTTTCTTCTGCCCCTTTACTTGCTCTTTGTATCTCTGGATTCTGCTAATGTTCACTACTGGGTAAATTTCATTGACCCCAGTAGTTCCAACTCTACTGCATTCAATGGTACCACCCTTTTCACCTTATAAGGTCCTATGAATCTTTCTACTAGTTTTTCCATTCACATTTCCTCCATTTGCCACTTCAAATCTTTGGTACTTAGTAGTACTCAATCACCTACTTTATATCCTTCCCCTTCATTTCTCTTTCTATTTGTATATTTTTATCTCCCTCTGCGCCTTTTTTAGTACTGCCTATGCTTCTTCCTGTATTTCTTTTATTCTTTTTGTAAATTCCCTTACTCTTTCATGTTTTCCTTTTTTCTTATTTTAAACCCCATTCTTGGGTCTCTCCCACTGTTTTCTTTGAATAGCAATACTCGAGTTGAGATATTTACCTTGTTGTTATAGGCAAATTCTGCCATTCCTAACTATTCTGGCCACTGTTCCTGCCGATGGTCTATGAACATGTGTAGATACTGTTCCAACTCTTGATTTACTCACTCTGTTTGTCCATCTATCTGTGGGTAGAACACTGTTAGCAACTTTGTCTCAATTTCTAGTATCCCATTGAGTTCCTTCATGAGTTCTGCTGCAAACTGTGCCCCTCTATCTGATATAATGCTTTTAGGCAATCCATGTAGTTTCCATACATAATCCCTGAACAACTTTGCCAACCCTTCTGCCAATGTTTTTTCTGTTATTGGGATGAAATGTGCCATTTTAGTAAGTTGATTGCATACTACCAGAATTGCATCATGATCTTGAGCTAGTGGTAGCTTAATAATAAAATATGCTGTAATATGGGCTCAGGGTTTGGCAAGTGCCTTATTTGGCATTAACTTTCCAACTGGTAGTTCCATTTGATTTTTGTTTCTCTGGCAAAGGTCACATCCCTCCACATACTTTTTTACCTCCTTTGTCACTCTTGGCCACCAGAAGTTCCTAGTGACCAACTCCACTGTCTTTCACTATCCTCCATGTTCTCCCACCAGTGTATCATGATGCAACTGGATTACTTCTGTTCTCAGCCCCTCTTCTCCTGGTGTGTATACCTTTCCCTCTTTTAGCATTATTCCATCTTCCTCTCTCCACTCTTTATCTCTTAGCATCTTAACTTTTTCTTTCTTCATTTCTCCTACTGCTTTCGCCACTTCATTATTGTTATATTTTGATTTCCTTATTTTTTCCAATATATCTACCCTCTCAATCAATACTTCCTCTGTTTGCACCTTTCTCAACCACTCAGGTTTTACCAATGTCCTTCCTTTATTATCTCTTTTTACTCTCCTGTACTAGTCTTGTCTTCTACTTAGTCCATTTGTTTTCACCATTCAACTTCCTGGAACATGCTTTAGAGTAAAATCAAATTTAGATAGGAACAATGTCTATCTTACTTGTCTATGATTCAATTTTTTATTTGCTATGAAATACTCCAAGTTCTTGTGATCTGTTCAGATTTTGAACTTTATTCTGGTCCCTTCTAGGAAGTGCCTCCAAGCTTCTAAGTAGCAAATTATCACCAACATCTCCTTGTTGTGGATTTCATAGTTTCTTTCTGTTTCATTTAATGACTTGGAAATGAAGGTTACTGGCCTCTATCTACCATCTTCACACTTCATTGATAATATACCCCCTGTCACATAGTTCAATACATCTGCCTCCACTCTTATCTCTTTATCTAGGTCTGGTACTACCAACACCAGTTTTGTAGTAAAGACTTTTTTTAGTTTTGTAAATGCTTCTTTCTGTTCTTGCCCCCACTTCCATTTTTCATCCTTCCTTACTAGCTAATGCAGAGGCTTGGCTATCTTTGTGAAGTCTTTGACAAACCTCTTGTAGTAGTTTGCTAGTCCTAGAAACCTCTGAATATCTTTGACCTCTTGGGATGTTGGCCACTTTGTCACTCCCTTAACCTTTTTCTTTTCCATCTTGAATCTCTCTAGTCCCATAACCACTCCTAGGAACCCAATATCTCTTGCTTTCTATACACATTTCTCTGGCTTGACATAGAGGTCATTTTTCTCTAGTTGCTTTAACACTTTCTCTACTATCTTATCATGTCCTTCCTCTGTTTCTGTTGCTACTAACACATCATTGGTGAAGGTGGTGATGTTTCCTTTATTTATCATATCTCTAAAGAGATCACTCATTATGGCCTAGAAAGTAGTAGGCAAGTTTGTGAGTCTAAAGTATATTACTATGGGTTTGAACAAGCTTATGTATGTTGTAAATGTTGTCTTCCACTCATCACCTTCCTTTATTCTTATGTTGTTGTAGTCTCATCTCAGGTCTATCTTGGTGAATACTTTCTTAGTCCCTATACTGTCAATTAGCTCAGAGATCAGGGATAAAGGATAATTGTTCTTCATTGTCCTCTTGTTCATGTATCAATAGTTCTGTATCCTCCTCTTCCTGTCTTTCTTTGGAACAAATAGTATTGGTAAGGTTTGTGGGGATTTTGATGGCCAAATATATTCCTTTTTTAGTTGACTTTCTACAAATGCTTAGACTTTCTCTTTCTCAGTTTATGATAGAGGGTAAATTTTTTTTTTTCTTGGTACAAAGTCAGGCCTAAGATCTATAGTATGATCCCAGGGTTTTCTCATTGGTATCCTCTCTGATTCTACTTTTCCAGATACTTTTAACCATTTATGAAATCACTTGAGTACTATCTCCTCTACCTTTCTATGACCCTCTCTCATCTCTTCTATCTACTCCTCTTTTTTCTCCATTGTCTATCTCAAGTTCTTTTTATCATCTATATCTGTCTTTCTTGCTTTCTTCTTTATTTCTTTCTTTTCTGTGTATTTCCCACAGATGGGTGAATATCTTGTCATTTTAACCTCCTTTGTTTTCCAGTTGATTTCTGGGTTGTGTACTACTAGCCATGGTATCCCTAGAATCATGTCTACTTTTCCTAATTCACACACATCCATTCTCACTCTCTTAATATGTCCTTTGTAATACACATTGGCCTCTGCTTCATGGGTTATTGCACCTCTACTGTTATCACTACCATTTATGTTTCTTACTCTCAGCAGTCTTTCCAACTTCTCTAAACTTAAAGCCTTTCTTTTCTGCTAATCTCCTACTCATAAACAACCCCATTGCCCCACTATCCAGTAGGGCTCTCACTGATATCCTCTTATGTGTATCTGTCTTTTCTAGTCCTATGTTGAGCCAGATCTCTCTCAGTGGTTAAGTGCTCACCTCACTTCTCTCTCAGTGCATTTGTCTGAACCATTTTCATTCAGACTATTTAGTACATTGTATTTATTGTTGGAGACCAGCCAAGGGTTTACTGATCTCCATTCTCTTTTGACTCCTCCTGAGTTCCTCCCCTAACATCTCTGGACCAATATATATAGACCACTCTTGTTCACTGTCACATACCCCATAACATTGTACTATTATCTTCACACACTATTTCACACTCCAATGATAGATCAACATATTTCACACGCTACGGATCCTGTCTTATGCTGTACACCCTCTTCGACATTTACTCGATCTATATAAGATACTGCAAATCACAGATGAGATTTTTTGATGATTTTCATATTTCTCTGTCCGTGCTCCCTTAGTAATTTAAACAGCTCTCCATTGTGATGAAGATGTCAATTTGAACGAGATGATTAGGACCTTAGGCAGGGCGATCGACAAGCTTGCAAAAGATGATAACTGTAAGTATATCAGACCCATTGCCACTCATTGTCATTGTAGAGCTTGTTCGCCGATGCTTATCTCATGGATGTCATCACTGTCGCTCCTGGCCATCAGTTTAATGGTCATGTCGCTTATTTACAGCTGCTGTGATAAATTTTTCATTTGCTGCCATCTGTTAAAGGACATCACTCCTCCACGACTCTTATACAATATCGTTGCTCACAAATGGCCTGTACGTTTGTTACCGGATATGGTTTTACTTGAATTACTTGGTATACTTGGGCTACCCTCAAGGTAAGAGCTCTCTTCTGTGTGGTCGCTTATTGCTCATGTGTCATGTGGGCCTGTCTATGGGAGACTCATTCATCTGATGCAGTGTGCAGTACGTTTTTGGGCAGGTATATTCTGTTGTTGATCACTATGGATAGGGATGTGCTTTGAGTGGTCTTGCCGTTTGTAGAATCAGACCTTGTCTTGTGACTCCATCTGTGCTGCACTCGGTGTGCAGCCACCAGTTATCTTGCTCCCGACGTCACAGTTCCCGTCAATAGCGACGTTGGCAGTGCCCTCATCAACCACCCCGAGACTTTTACTGTCATCGTCGTCCCCCCCTCCCCTCCCCACCCTCCAATGCGGCCCCAGCCCTCACAGATGGGAGCACAGCTGTATGAGCCCTTCACGCCGCCAAGCCTCCAACACGCAGCTCGAACTAGGCCTGTCTCATCTCTTTCCTTGCCCATATAAAACCCCTTCACCGCTACCCCCACGATCCTCCTCTCTCCGATTCTTCACCCTCTTTCCGAACTCAACATCTCCCTGCAAACAAGGTCCCAAATAGGGAAACAACTACAAAGTTCACAGAGGCCGCTCTTAGACTTCTCAATAGATTTGCTCGTGATGCCTTGCAGCCAGCTAGGAAAGAGGACTACATCAAGATTGTTACCATGCTCGAAGACGTACCCGATGATTGCACCCCCTGGATGGCCGACGTTCTCGTTGAGAGCAGCGACACTGACTACAACAACAAATTTGGTTGGTTCCAAGACAATCATGAAACAAAGGTCAGGAGTAGGTGATCTCTCTTATCTCGACAAAGTTGTGTATTGTGTCTAGCTCGTCTCGCTCTTTGCATCGGCCTGTAGTTCCCTATGGTTTAGTGCATTCTTTTCTGAATGTATGTTGGATGTTCTATATCCATCTGATGAACATGCATCGCAGTGGATTTATGATTGGAGATCGAAATATAGTGCTTAATAATTACGAAACTATTATGCAAACTGTGGGTTTTGTATCCGTGTTCAAGATGTCCACACTTTTTATTTTAATGTCCACCATGTGCACACTCGTATTGACTGCTTGCACTTGATCTAGGTAGCTCTCCCCTCATTTGACAATAGCGGAAATCACTCGTGCTTGTAGTAGTGTTCTTTCAATCTATCTCTCGAACACCAGAGCTCGTGATGCCCGGGCGCAAGATTATGGCTTGTCTATCTTATATTGAACAATCGTAGTGGATGTCTTTGGACTTATGTAAGTGAAAGCATGTCTTGAGATATCAAGAAAGCAAAACGTGAACAAAGCAGCGAACTCATCCTACTCTCCTGTTCACACATTTAAGCACCTCCAAGTACCTTTGCTGTGGACAGGACGCACCTTATCTCCTTACGCCAGCAGGCCTCCCTTTTGTTTGAGTTCTCTCAGCCACCTTTGTCAATGTCCACTTTCTGCCGAACCTTGAGCTAGACAAGTCCAGGATCGCTGACTTCATTTCGGACCCCTCAATCGTCACTCTAGCTCATGGCACATACGGAGTTTCCTGTTCTCGACTGGGACCCAAAACAGCAGCTCATCATCCTGACCCATCCGTCCCTCATGCTTCACGGAAAAAGCTCAGTAGAGTGCCAGTGCTCAGCTGTAAGATCTTCTATGTCCCAGATTCTCAAAGCAAAGTTGGGGGAATAGTACGTTGACGCTGTTCCATCTCGTATAAACGCCGTGTCTGCGATTGTTTGACCCAAGATTTTGAAGCGTGCAGGTGGCCGGTATAGGCATCAAAGAGACATACTGTGTTTTCATGATAGGACCTAAGAGTAATGAGTCTTTCGCAGAGGGAATGGTCAATCACTGCAGGTGAGACAATTGCATCCACCTCGGACGCTGGAAACTTAGAAACGAGTTGACCAAGTTATGTGTCCCACACTCGGACGTGGGGGTCTCTGTCAGACCAGCATGCGAAGAGTTTCTCATCACGCGAGTACTCAGGTGAGGTCCCCCAGAGAAGAAGTTTAGGGAGATGACGGTTACTTTATGGTCATGTAATCTCTTTCATTGTTGCCCCAGTACACAACACAAAGAGTTTGGTGTGTCAAATAAATATTCAGTCTGACCTGCTTTCCTGCGCTAATCTAGCAACTAAAAATATCGATCGTGGTCAATGCGATGAAGTGGCTCCTCCCTTGTGGTTGATACCAAAACTGGCAGGAATGTTTGCATTTTCTTTCCTTCATGGTACTCAGAGTCGACTTGGATTGAATAAAACAGGACATCAGGACAGTGGTGAGAAAACAAAAGGCGGCACTCACCTAAAGGCATGAGGTCTCCCGTGCTTTTCATACTGGATGCAGTAAGTTCACCTGGAGACCAGGTCAGCCGAAACAAAACGGCTGATGCAAGCCGGGCCACTTGTGACTTGACTGTGCTTCTGATATGTCTGGACAATGATAATCAAATTCCCACCCAATCGATTCGATTCCGTGAGGCAGTAACAGCTGCTTCGGATGGTTCCACAGCTTTGCCACCTGATAACATCATATCCACCCTTCGCAACGTTGTTTCTTGCTCCCTCTACCCAAAATTGAACTAATGGCAAACCTAGGCGAAACTGCTGCTATGGTACCAACTATCCGAATTGTCGGTGAGGATAATTTTGTCTCATCGGTTCAATGTATCAGTAGGCTTAACTGCATCTAGAATTCATTGGGCAGCTTAATCATCCATTGCCACAATCACTCATTGTCAGACACTCTGACAAGTCGGATGGCTCTACCCATCTTCGAGATACCGAAGGGAAACTCAAGAAAAACATTGAGGAAGAGCAGCATCTGAAGTTGACAAGCAAATGGTGAGTTGAATTCCCCATACACAGGTAGTGCTAAACATTCATACAATGTAGTATTCTCAAGAAAGGAATTGACCTGGATATCGAGATACACAGGAAGCATCCTCTGCGATGGAAGATCAGTCTTACGCATTATTCAAAGGACGACCCTCTGTGTAAAGTCACCGTCAAGTTTGACGATCTATGGGATCACCTGGGATCCCAAACACAGCAAGGAATCAAATGTAGGTTGATCTTTGCCTTGATCGCTCCAAGTGTACTCAGGATACTTCAGCCAATTTCAAGGTGGCATTACCTGATGGAATTCCAGGACTACACTTCTGGATCGTCGCCGAGGTAGGCTATCATGGTTGTTGTCAACATGTAGATTGCCTGCTCAAGTCAAAATGTAGGATCTGAGTGCCCTGGATGGACCAATCAAGAGGACAATCGAGGACCTGAACAATTTCAGGCCTATTTTGCATCGCCTCGGTTCTGCAAATAATGTGGCTGGGATGTTCATTGATTTTGGAATGGCTATCAGTGGGGTGAGTCATCGTTGACTAGCACGCATGTGCGTTATATAACTCGAAGCAGTTGAATTCTATAGCGAAATCGGTGTTTTCGAGTATCGATGTGATATACAAAGTTGGCTCCCTTTTCTATCTCCAATGTGAACAACACTGATAAATTTTGCAGCATTTCAAGGCTCAAGACGACTCTTACAGAGAAATGAAAAGAATGGCAGAAAGCATTGGAATTTTAGCTTCTCAGATGGGCCGGCTCAAGGAAATTTCAAAATCAGAGGAACTGAGCCTAATTATCTGTGGATTTCCTAGAATGGTGGAAGAAGTGGTGGACTTTATTGAGCAGTGGCTCGAAGGCTGGTCAGGTGCGTATTCAGCCAGGTGAGATAGAGTCGTGACTGAGTTGTCGGTCGCAGCCAAACATCTCTTCGTTGCCGCTCATAAGGACAAAGCTATCGAACTACGGAAGAAACTGGATGCTTTCACTGAAACTTTCGACCGGGATCTTCTTCTAGAGATCCGATTAGAGCAAGGTATGATCTTGTGCCTAATATTCATCATTCAGTATGACTGATTTATGGTTGTTATCAACCATCATAGAAAAAGATGCAAAGACGGCCACCGACAAGAAGGGGCTAGATGATTTAGTGAAAGTCCTTGGGGAGAATAGACTCTCTTTGCACAAACCGTGTATGGAAGGTACACGCACCACCATCTTACAAGAGATTGAAAACGAGATCAAGAATGTCGACAGCCCCAGTATGATTTGGATAAGGGGATCTCCTGGTGTTGGAAAATCCGCAATAGCAGCTAGTATTGCTGCTCGGCTGCGCAAACAGGATCGCCATGTCATATCATTCCGGTTTGACCGTACAGAATCCACCACTATCAATACAGATGCTCTCTGGCGTGCCGTCGCCCTTGGCCTTGCTGGCCTGTACCCCTCTGTGCGCCAACACATTCTGAACAGAGTCCAAAATGATAAGATGCCCGGGCCATCCGACACGAATGAAAGATTTGAGTCCCTGATCGAGACGCCACTATCCACACTCCATGGGGTCCCATGTGGGGAACTTCCGGTGATTGTGATAGATGCATTGGACGAGTGTGGTGGGCTGAGGCACGACGCGTCTGGAAAGGACGATTACAAGAGTCTTCTAGGTACGCTCAAGCGTTGGGTTCAGGTTGATCACTTGAAGAGGTTCAAGTTGGTCATTACTAGTCGACCAGAGGGCCAGATCAGCCGAATCTTCCCCGAATCCATTAGCATTCATATCGCTATTCCCTCTGGCAGCGATGTCAAGTCGGGAGATAGTGCTTCTCAAGACATCCGTACATTCCTAAAGTCACGACTCAACGACATGGAAATGAAACCCGCATGGATCACAAAGACTCTTGACTATCTGGTTCCTGGTGCTGCTGGTATTTTCATTTGGGCAACAACTGTCGCCAACTTCCTTGAAGATGGTCCTGAAGCACGGTTTCATATCCTTAAATCGAGGAGGGGAGGGGATGACATGAAGGGGATGGATGATTTGTCTTCTCTATATGCCACTGTTGTCAGCGCATCATTCGGACAGATTCCGAAGGAAGAGGCCCAAGGGATCATCTCTGTTATGGGTGCCATGATCTATGCCAAGCAGCCTCTTAGTGATGATGTGCTTGTGATGCTTCCTGGAGTCAAGATTGGGGACTCAGATGTAATGCCATTAATCCGAAAAAATCTCGTGTCCGTTGTTGGCTCAGGCCCTATCCTTCATTTCCATCACAAGTCATTCGAAGACTATCTTCTCTCGCCCTCGTTTCAGCAAAAATTTCCTGAGTTCTCCACTGTTCGAGATCGAGGCCATCACGAACGTCAACTTGCTTTGTTATGCTTGAAAACTCTGGTATCACCCAAGCTTCATTTCAATATGTGCAGCTTGGACTCTTCGGTCATAAAGAATGTCGATATCCAGCCTAATGTCATATCTATGATCCCCCCTTTCGTTTTATATTCATCTCAATTTTGGGCAGATCACCTTGTTCTGTCTGACAAGCTGTCTGACCAGAAGCTGAAGGAGGGAGTCAAGTTCGTGATGTACGAAAAACTACTGTTCTGGATAGAGACAATGAGCCTATTGGGAAAAGCATATGAAGTGTCTTCAGTCCTGAAAAGGGCTTTATCATGGAAGGTGTGTCTCCAGGTCATTTCTCTGAAACATGTCTGATGTTGGCTGGCCAGTCCCTGAACCCTGATGATGACCTGAAATTATTTATCCATGATGCCCTTCACTTCATTTCTGCGTTCATGGTTCCAATTTCACAATCCGCTCCTCATGTATACCTCTCTGCACTCCCCTTCGCACCTGAGGAATCTCATGTTGCCAGAAAATTCAGCTCGAGGTTTCCCAATACATTTATGGTCACCGAAGGGAAAGCTAGTCAATGGCCAACGGTGGCCTTCACTGCAGAGCACCACAAAGGTGCAGTGTGGAATGTGGCTTTTTCACCAGATGAAAGTACATTTTCTTCCAGATCAGAAGACGCTACGTATATCTGTGACTCTGAAACAGGCCGTCGCATTTTAGGCCCATTTGACCATGCGCCATATGCCCGCTTTAGTCCTACTGGGAAGCATATTCTACTCCAATACAGCTCTTACGCAGTAGTTTGGGACATTGAGATGGGTGAGGAGCAGTTTCAAATCGAGGGCTCTGATTTTGCCTTTGTTCATCATGATGGAAGAATTGCCTCAATGAAAAAAGATGGAAACTCGGACGACTTTGGAGATAAAGCTTGGATTTGGTCCTGGGCCACTGGTGCAACTCGGATTCTGGTCGAGTTCTGGGACGCCAGTAATAGCAAATTAATATCCAGCAGGTCATTGGAGGTGAATGATGTTGATCATGTCCGATTTTCTCCTGATGGGCATTTTCTGGCGATACAAAAGAGGTCTAAGGACGTCCTTGAATTATGGAACTTGGAAGATAGCAAGGACTTCCAACAATTCACATGCCCTCGTGGATATTTCCACTTTTCTCCTGGTGGGCAATTTCTAGCCATACGAAAGAAGCCCGAGAACCTCATTGAATTATGGAACTTGAAAGATAGCAAGGATTTCCCACAATTCACATATCCTTGTGGGGATGTGACATTTCTCCGTTTTTCTCCAACCAGCGACACTTTGGTTGTCCGGTCTGATTGGCACCGTTGCCAAATTTACCTTTGGAGATTGGATACACAAGAGATGGTATCCTTAAGCTGTGATTGGAGTTTTATTATGTCTGATCGATTACATGTTATTCATTCGCCCCTTACCAATCACCTATTTATCCTACCAGATGAAAGAGTGGAACTATGGGATGTCTCTGCGACTGGCTCAAAAATGATCTGGAAGGCTGCATCCCACTCAAGGGTTTCACGTATCTGTCCATCACGCAATGGTCACAGAGTTTTGGTCGGATATGAGGATGGAAGTGTGAGGATGTGGAACCTGGACCTGGAGAATTTGGCGATCAATCAAGCTGACACTATGGACATTCTACATTATACCAATTTACCCCGAGTTATTGCAATTTCACCTTCTGGAAAGATGGCAATTACAAGGCAATTTTCCAATGCTGGAATCCTGGATACAGATACTGGGAAAGTCGTAGCGCGTACACATATCGAATTCGACACGGACATGGTGTTTTCCCCAAACGAAGATCAGGTAGCATTTATGGACAGGTTTCTCACCATATGTGATATAACGCACCCGGACAAGCGCGTCTCATTCAACCCCTGGCAGGAGAAGTATTTTTGCAGAGCGAAGGTCGCCTTCCAAACATGCAACGACCTGGTTATATGCGTTACGTCACTAGGATTGCTGCAAGTTTGGCATCGGCAGGATCCCGCAGGTTTCGAATGCACGTCTTCTTTGGACATCAGAGATGACTTGGAGGATGCATTCCTGGCACCCGATGGCTTGACCGTCGTCACCGTGTATTACCTCTTCAACACCATGTCTTCCGGCATATCTCGCTCCGTCAAATGCTATTCTTGGAATCACGACACTGCCAAGTTTGATCCTGTCGACTTTGACGATCAAGTGTATATTTTCTCCTCTCCCTCACCTGCATACCCACCCGACGGGAAACTCTTCGCATGTTGGTCTCCTGATGACTCCCACATCCGAGTCTGGGACACACGAACTGGCCATCTCGTTTCCAAGTTCCCAACGTCCCGGGTGGATAAAATTGCCCTCTCACCTGCTCTGATTGACCATTCCCTTGGCGAGAGACTTGTTGCTCTTAGCTCTCGACATGAATGCGTAATACGTCTCTTTGATGCCTATACTGGCCATCTGCGCGCTCAGATTTTGGATCGAGGAAACGCGCGCGTGACATTTTTACAAGATGGAACAGCGTTGGCAAGCTATTACGACAACTTTGTAAGGTTCTGGAAAATAGAAAATCTCACAACTGAGCACCGGTATTCCACTGAGCCTACGATGCAAGATGGATGGATGATGAGTCAGGATGATGAGCCGCTGTTTTGGATCCCAGTCGAGAACAGGAGAGGTCTGTACGTGCTATCGTTCAAAGTACTGATTAAGGGGCCCGAAATCACAACAATCCTGGACTTGTCTAACTCAAGGTTCGGCAGAAAGTGGACAGAATGCATCGACAAAGGATGGTTGAGAGAACTGAAACAAAAGGAGAAGGAAGTAGGAAAGCTGCTGCAGTAAGAAAACAAGGTGCGTCCCGTCCTCAGCCAAAGTATCCGATGGTGTTCAAATACGTGAACAGAAGAGTAGGACAAGCTCGCTGCTCTACTCAAGTTTTTGTTGTCTCAAGACATGTTTTCGCTTCAGCAAACCTACTATTACCTGTACTTACGGCTTCCAGGCCTCTGTCGAAGTAACCATAATGAATGGTCTAAACGTGGTTTTGTAGAATATTCTCTCTAAACGATCTCGCATAAAAAATATGATTTTCCATTGACATTGATGAAAATTGATACAAACACAACCCTATATTTCATCATTCGACAAGACCTTTGTTAACATCATGGAAATGCTCGCACTACCACAAGACGATCATATACGTCGATTGAGGAGAGTTTTGAGCGTGTTCTTGATCGTCTTGACTCGTGGAAAGTGCCCGACACTCAACTCAGATGCGAGAATCTCAGACTCTTTACACTTCTGCCAGATCGCCTCTTAAGGAACTAGGGAGACCAGGCAAAGATGAGGCAGTCAACGAGTCGTCACGAAGGCGGAGGCTGAGTCGAGGGAGGGATCTGTGAACGACTCAAGTAACACGCTGTATGAACTCGGAACTTGACATAACAGTACCATGGCTGCAAATGGATGTTCCATGAAGACGGTGTGACCCAAAACCGCCATGGATGTTGAGTGAGGGGAGAGGTGTTGAGCAGTGATAGCTCGAGTGACTGAACCGTTAGGATTGTCTCGTGGATGACTCCATCAGGTGCTTTGTGTCCCAAAATTGCAGTCTCCGCCGACGCCCTCTCTCCGCCATTCAACAACGCCCCCCCAGCCCTCACAGAGTGGGGCATAGCTGTACAAGTCCTGTGCCGCCAACACGCAGCTCGAACTAGGCCTGTCTCATCTCTCTCCTCATCCATATAAAATTCCTCCACCTTCACCCCTACGGTCCTCCTCTCTCCGATTCTTCACCCTCTTTCCGAGTCTAATATCCACAAACAGGGTTCCGAATAGGGAAACAACTGCAAGGTCAAACAGGCCGCTGTTAAATTTCTTGCTCGTGATGCCTTGCAGTTGGCTAGGAAAGAGGGCTATATCAAAATTGTCACCATGCTCGGAGACATACCCGATGGTTGCACCCCCTGGATGGCCGACGTACTCGGTGGGAGCAGCGATACTGACTACAACAGCAAGTTTGGTCAGTTCTAATTCTTGTCACCTCTCCCTCCCTTTTCACCATCCGTTTAGCCATGGTCGACACTCCAGATGTCAATGCTCATTTGTTCATTCCTCCTGACATTTTCCTAAGGAAGCCTCCATATCTGAGGTATCAAAGAAAATGGCTTCCGCCGCAGTCGAGTCAGTGTCCAAGCAATAGAAAGAATTCTTCTTGCGTCAACAACCCACAGCCATTCAACCCGGTCCTCCAAAGGGGTGTTCGTGATCCAACTGCATATAATCCCGCCAGTAATGCTTCCACAAGTGAACTAAACGATGACGACCAAATGACTTGGCGATCTGAAGAAGGAGATCGAGGTCATGGAATCTGATGCCGAGGAGAGGGAGATGGGTATTATGGAATTGAGAAGGCTCAAGAGAATCTGTCAAGGGAGCGTGGAGATTAGTGTCATTGGGAGCTATGTATGTCTCATCCTTTTTCACTGACGATTCCACTCATATACACTATGCAGCTCGTGTGCCTAACTTCAATTCCCTCGCCCAGCTCATCACCATTCTTTACTTCCTCCGTTATTTGCGACAATATTTTCAGTTCAACTTGATGCAGATCACTCTGGTCTAGAAGAGTCTAGAAACGGCCGTTTGAACACCTTGCATTAGTCGGTCTCAAAGAAAATAATACGGACAAGGAAGCCGCAGCCGAGGAGCTCGCTCAACAAGCTGAAACCGTTGCCCCTATCGACACAGATAAACCTGCTCTACAGACTTCACCTTCTAGCGATATAACCACCCCTTTACAAAATCCTTCGCCATCTGCTCGCTCCCCTTTCCAAACCTCGCTCATCATCGATAAAGGACCCAACACTTCTATTTGTTGGGCCACCAGGTACAGGCAAAACATCTCTCGGTCAAAATACAGCCTGTGCCCTCGGTCGTCCATTCCAATGTATATCTTTTGGTGGTGTTCGTGACGAAAATACATGGTCAGAGATCTATTTACGTTGCATCCGGTCCTGGACTTATTGTTCGAGTGCTCCGTAAAGCCTTGTATGTCGATTCTATCATTCTTCTTGACAAAACTGGACGAATACATAGAGCCCCCAATCCATTTGCCCTCAACCTTTCACTACCCATTACATTTGAAGTTGAGGGATGCTGTTACGCGCCGACTAAGACTCTCCCGACTTAGCCGCTGTCCTCACGCTGTCCCTCATTTACCTCGTCATTTTTGCTCATTGTTACCCTAGCTCCTTGAGAGGTGTATAGAAGCGACCTAGCAGAAATGTTGAACATAGTGTAAGCAATTGGATGAATGGTCATGGTCAATTGCAATCTATGGGTTCCGAGAGTCCCCCCCGGCAGTTTTGCGTCAGATGTGTTCAGTTATTTCTTGATTTATGCAATACCAGGCTTTAGAGCCAGAAGATACACAAAAATAATAGTTTCTTCGTGTGAGATCTCCTGAGATGCATACTGAATATTCTTTTCTCTTCATTTTCTTCACTGCGAGGGTCAAGACGCTAGTGTGTCCAGTGTCTGGATCCGTCTTGATTCTTTCAAGTCTTCGGAACGAGGCGAAGGGAAGATAGGTTAACTGACAAAGGGGTTGATAACGTTTTGGTCACACTTTTCATGGGCTTGGACTGTTGCACTATATGGCTAGATTTATACGAAAACACTTGTCCATATCCACCTTTCTTCCTTCCCAATAGGGACACCTAATAATTCATTCTAATTACTTCGATGAATTTGGTACAGAAAATAGTCTGGACAATTAGACTCGCTAAAGCAAAAGCATCTTTTAAGAGGGACAAACAACAACTCGAATAGAGCAGCGAGCTCTGCGCATTCGTCCTGCCAGTTCACCTATTCACATACAAGCACTTTGGCTGAGAACAAGACACACTTTGATTTCTTACTCCAGCAGGCTTCCTACCTCCCTTCGTTCGAATTCTCTCAGCCACTCTTTGTCAATGTGTTCCATCCACCTTCTGCTGAGCCTTGATTTAGAGAGGTCCACTTTCGTCGCCTTCTCTTGGGTTATTACAATTACCACTCTAGGCGATGGTAGCATGCATAGATTGTTCCTGTGCCCGACTGTGACCCAAAACAGTGACTTATCATTCCGACCCGTTACCCATCCATCTCGCGTGCCTTGCAGTATAAGCTCATATCCATAAGTGGAATGCCAGTGTTCATCCGTGAGATCTGCTATGTCCCATATTCTCAAGCCAAAGTTAGGGGAATAGTTCGCCAACTTTGTTCCATCTCATATAAACGCCATGTTTGCGTTTCTTTGACACAAAACTATAGACGTCAAAGAGGCATATTATACAGCGATGAGTCTGCGAGTAGGTGAAAGGGCAATTGTGTCCACGCTTGGAAATTTGCCAACGGCTTAACCAGTTTGCGTGAGAGTCTTGGCAAGACCTATATGCGAAGAGTCTCCCGTCGGGTGAGTACTCTGGCCAGAAAATATACGCTTGATCGTCAAAAGTGGACAGGATCAAACTGCGCAGTGTCGTGATTCCATGAATAACATGTGGCGGAGAAGGATATGATGACGATGGTCAAACCATCGGATGCTAGGAGTGGGTACAAGTATTCTTCCACTTTGATCTCTAAAGAATATGTGTGTTCGAAGCTTGCAGAGTCATCACATAAGGCGCATGTAACCAGGTTGTATGTCTAGAAGACAGCCTTTTTGCTATTTTCGATAACCAGACAGAAATTGGTGATGAATCCATCAGCATTATGGTACGAAGAATTTCTGGTATTGGAGTTTTGAGGATAGGTGCGAGCTGGTGGAAAAGCCCATTGGAGTAGAAATGATAAGTGCGACAGGGTCAACAAATGGTGGCGCTGAGGAGAAGCACAGGACTCGGGGCAACAGAGACTGGAGGCGGTACTGTGGACTTAACGGCACATGACAGGAAAACACTCACATTTTGAGATGCCTTGACTGCGTCTGAGTGTACTCTCTGCCGCTTTTGTAGGAGGGGGCTGATGCTCCCCATCCTTTTCCTGCGACCCTGAACGTGGTGGAAACGAGACACTGAGGTCATTGCACTCTAAGGTTGTTGATAGCTGCATTATCATCTTCCATATGAGCGTCATGGCAAACGCCGTTCATCCATCTTCACATCGTTGATGTTGCCAGGAATGCTATTGGGAGAGTCAATAGGACTATCAAGATAAGAATTGAGCAACGATAGAAGGCACGAATATAACTGCAACGAGTTGACGGGTCGTCCTTAGCAAATATATTAGCTGCTGAGCGTGTGTGCCAGCATCTTCGGAACTGACTTTGCCATCATGGTCGATAGGCCTTGCGGCCGCATAAATGTGATTGTCACACTGTGACAGAAATTTTGTGAAAAGAGTTCGATTATATAAGTATGATCACATCACATAATAAGCTAGAGATTTTCGCCTCTGCTTGAACGTCTCGACAAATGACTCATTCAACTTCGCGCAGCATATACGCAGGACGCAGACAACGACAGAACCTCGGACAATTCGCAAAACGCTGTCCGCTCGACAATGGCCGACACGATTACACGATTACATGCTAATCTCCACCTGTTTTGCCACCAGTCAGCTCAATAGGCTCTCCATAGAAATTATTATCGAGATCCTGTTGCAGCTAGACAATCCTCCCCTCACTCGCTTCCGCAGTCTCAGCTGCCGCGCAGTGCAGTTTGTCGACTCAGTCCGCCAGTACACTGCAATCATCGAGCATTGCCCTGACATTATTCGTGCCATTTTCAGCATCCAGGTGGACGCGTTTGACTGTGCTACACTGTACAGAACGCTTCGTACGACCCGATGTCCACTTGCAATCGCTTTGGCAACTCTCTTTATCTGATAGACTGTCGCCGTGTCTGCTATTTCTGTTTCACCGAGAGGCCAGAGTTCTTCCACATCACAAGTCGCGAGGCATACAGGTTCTTCACCTCCAACGCAGATCAGCAGAAGAATCCTAGGAGTTCTTCAAGTTGGCGAAACACCAAGCATCCTGAGCCTGCCTAGGCAATACTATAGTGAGGGAAATAACTGTCGGCGGA
>Ga0154008_100071_pt1 | contig 20977 bp, 17 predicted proteins | sample TSNJ092MetaG_FD_104711 | JGI IMG/M metagenome (GOLD analysis project Ga0154008, IMG submission 104711) | Attine ant fungus gardens microbial communities from New Jersey, USA - TSNJ092 MetaG | ecosystem: Host-associated > Fungi > Mycelium > Unclassified | place: USA: Connecticut, Klassen Lab...
GGCGAGTTGAGCCTTCAAGGTGCTAGATTATGTCAGAAATTTCCATTAATGGCAGCATTCTAACTAACTGTTGAGTAAATTACAACAAGGTTTACATCTGGGCCTCTGGCCCAACTTGAACCCTCTACTAATTTTGAGTGGAGTTGACATTGTGTTGAAGTCAGTATGCTGTGCTCCCTTCCTACAACAGTACATGTAACAACAGGTAGTATTGTCTATCAGCTCACTGTGCTCTTTTCCTACAACAGTCTGCATAACAGTGGATAGTGTTGTCTGTCAGGTTGCTGTGCTCCCTTTCTCCAGCAGTCTGTAAGGTTGCAGCAGTGAGTAGTGTTGGTGTTGTTTGCAGTGCACTATGCTCCTTTCCTCCAACAGTTTGCATAACAGTGAGTAGTATTGTCTGTAGTGTATATTGTGAGTAGTGCTGTCTGCAGTACACTATACTCCTTTCCAACAGTTTGCAGTAGTATTGTCTGCAGTGTGCACAGTAAGTAGTGTTGTCTGCAGTGCACTATACTCCCTAATTTTCTGCAGTTTTTTTTCCTATTTTTAATGAATTTATTTGAATTTTTGAGTAATGTTATCAATAGGCAGTGAATGCCCTTAGTGATCACCCTAGAGGATGTTCAAGAAGAACTTGATGGAGTTCTTTGTTGGATTGGACTTCTACTTATACTACTTTTACAGTGGCTGTACTCTTAGTTATATTCTTCCAGAATGTTCTTATCACAAATGGCTACTTACTGATTTGTGATTGCTTGATTTGATAATCAAAGTATTCAAAAAAGCAAAGTTAGACAAGCAGCAAAAGATGTTGTTAAGTCTGAGGTTTATCCTCAGATATACAGTCCTTAAATATATGATTGTGGTGGTCTGTGTACTAGAACAGCCTACCACATGATCACTACCTATTGTTCTATATATAGGAGTGCTATTGTTCTTGAAATAGAGATAACCTCACCATCTTAGGGCAGTCCTTTGTTCTATTCAAGGACAGATGATAATCTATAGATAAAGATTAGTATTATGTGCAAATATTGAGAACCTTGTATCTCCATGGGATCTTATCGCCTCGGGATCTATTTATAGCCGAAAGAAGCATATTGAAAAGAGCTTCACAATGGTCATTGAAGCAAATGATTACATTAAGTAGTTCCCGAGATATCAGCAATTTAGTGTCTGGTGACTTGGTAATCACTGACTGATCTGCTGATAACTTGGTGAATACTGATTACTTTGAGATGTTTTTGGTACCATTTAAAAGGTCTTCTCAAGGGCTTTTGGTGGCCATTTAGATCGTCAAAATTGGTCAAGTATTCCTAGAGTTATGGTCTGAATGAAGTTTGTGACAGTTCTGTGATCACCTGATCTTGTCATGTGACCCTAGTTCCCACACTATTTATATCTTCAACCCTATTGTATGTCTTGAGGTTTTGAATTAAGTATTCAAATGCTTGGAAAACTTTTCTCCTTTTGGGGCTCTTATAATAAGTGAAAAAAGTGGGCTGAAAAAAACTTGGGGACAAGTGTAGTTTCTTCCAATTTTATTTTATTTTATTTCAAGTTTCTGCAGTTTTTTCTAATTTTTAATGAATTTATTTCAATTTTGTAGAGTATTGTGAGTATAATGTTACAATAGTTAGTCTTTACAGAAATGTAGGAGATGGAAAAAGTTTTGAAACTCAATAGGTATGCAATTTATCAAAATCCTCTCACCCATTCTTGTATACTAATAGACATCAAACCTTGTAGCTCCATTTGACAGTTGTTCACTCATGGTATCAGCTTACTATTGTTACACAGTAATATTGTTTTTTTAGGTATCTAATATAGTTGTTTACCTACTAGATAACCTCTGAGTATCTTTTAATTGGATATCTAGGAAGCAAATTCCATGACTTGCTACCTTCACTCCCTATCCTTGCCAAATTAATAGTCAGACTCACTAGTGAACATAAGGACTATATCACTATGGCAGTCTCTGTGATTTTGATAGCTGTGACTTTGATTTTTTCCACATAGGTAACCAATCTTTCTAGAGACAAGAGTATCAACACCAGCTCCAAAATTACTATTGTTACCCAAATCACTGCCTCTGGTAACACTCTCTCTTCAATTTATTGCATCTATATCCAAGATAATTAAGTTATCCAGAATACCAAGGTTGCTACTAGTAGGATTGATAACTTGTGACTCCAACCTTTAGTAATTAACAGAAGGCTACTTTTGGTAACATGAGTATAGCAATGGCCAATGGCATAGTCTTGGTCATAAGTATTTGTGTAGCCAACATACTCTGGCTTGACTCTAACAATCCAGCAACAACAATACTTCTATATCAAGATTTGGAACCTGTACTACTAGTTTTAGTAGTCTAACCAGGTTGAATTATCCTGTCCCAATGCCTCTATTACCTTATCAAATATCATATTTATATATAGTTTGACCTAATCATATGACTAGTTTGAAGTGAGAGGTGATTTTTGATGTGTTGTAGCTGTAGAAGTCTAAGAAATCTAAATAAACACTTCTAAAAGAGCAAGGACAACAAAAGGTAATTTTTGTTCTCATTAGATATCTTCTAAGACCAACTCTATCTCTGATCATTATAACTTTTCAACCTGGAGGTCTTTCCTAAGTTCAATTTCTTTTGCTCTAAAAACTTCAAGTTCCTTTTCAAGTTCAACCAAACATACTTTCATTGCTATGGACTCATATATAGTTAGCTTACAGAAAGGTCTTTTATACACTCACCTGTTCCAGCCTTAGCCTTAGCCAAAGAATGTTCAAAAGAAATGTTTTTGGTACCAAGATTTTCCAACTTCTCAACAATAATATCCTATCTGTTTAGAGCAGCCAAAATCCCAGCTCTCAAATTAAGTAGTTCTCTGTTGAGATTTTGAATCAAAAGAAAATTCTCTACTCTAGAAGTCTATAGCAGAAATAAAAGGTAAGAGAAATGTTGCAAATCAGGGATTCTTGGGCTTGCTGCAATTAAATTGATGGCAACAGATATCTTGTCAGAAGTTGCTGGGTAGAACACTTGTAAAGAGTTGGAAGAGTTGGCTAATTTAGCCAATTCATATATAAGGTCAATATATGGCCCAACATGAATACTATGAGATGGTGAGAATACCAAAGAAGGGGGTATTTGTTTCTAGGTGAATGTAAATAATTGAAATAAATCAAAATGTAAGTGATTTACTCTTTTGATTGACAGTTCTGAAGAACTATTTTTTCTTTGTATCCACAAAGCTACAGGTACTGAGGATGTTGTGGTAACAGGCTACAAAGTATGTGAACAATATATCAAGTCAAGACTATTCACATACTGGTGGTATAGCAGATTCAATGGGTTCTTGCTTTGGCAATTCCAATGATTGTTCCATATTACTCAAAAATCTCTCAGCTCCTCTTTGGACTAAGTCCATAGCCTTGACTGGCTTACTCTAGGGTGCTTGATTGATTATACCATTATTTTGTTGAGCAAAGACAAGCTATCTCAAAAAACAATTATAGAGATGAAATCATTCTTTTAGAGTTTTGATAGAGGGCATCAAAAGAGAGAGGTCTTTATCTTACAACTTATTTTGTATATGTTTTAGGAGAGTCAAGGCAGTAGTATACAATTCAAGACTTGGTTTATAATCAGTGTCTTCTCAAATACTCATACTTATTCTGGAATGATAATAGCAAATATAAAGTGAGATATACTATGGTGGTACAAGACAAAAGAGAACCATTACATTGATAAATATTCTTGATGTCCTTATTGACCAGAAAGTTGTCTTTTCTAAAATATATTCATCCACTTCTTAAGGTTCTTGACAAAAAAACTCTGTACATCAAATTAAGTATCTTGAATAAAAAAGAAAATCAATATCAGACTTACATTTTTATTTTGCTCAATTGACCAGAAGAATTCCATAGTGCCATGAGATATGAGTACAATATTTGACCTCTTGAGATGAGGGAATCCAAGCTCTTTCAGATCACTGATCAATTGCTGATATAAATCTATGGTATACTTGGAGAAAAATTAGATTGCCTTTACTCCTCCATATTTTACAGTTATTACAATACTAGATAAGCAAGTTACATCTGATTTACCAACTCTAGAAAGAAACATATCTCAGGAGAACTTAGGAAAGAGAAGAAAATGATATCAAATCTTGTCTCTGGTAAGAGTTATTCTTAATGTTCCTACAACTTGGAAAGCACAATTCATATTCTAGCTCTTACAATACTTTATCTTTGTCAAATTCTATTATGTTTTGCTTTTCTGTTGTGTGTTATAGTAAATCTCACTCTTAAAGTCTCACTTTGCTCTAGCATATCATGGGTTAATGTTTTTGGGATTAAACCAAATATATCTTTTATATTCAACTAGCTACATCAAGATGTCTCACATAATTGCATTTCTATTGATTGAGACTACTACAGTAGATAATATTGTTTCCCAAATTCAAAACTCTAGAAGTCTCTTATTGGAAAGAATTTTTTTGGGTTGGACTACTGCTACTATCTTCTCATGTCTTTACTTCACTGTCAATCTTATTTTAGTAACTCTGAGGTTCTTAGTAAAGCCAAAATCTTATTATTTTTGTATAACTTATTATGGTTTTTCTTTCTTCTACTTATTTCCATGTATCTATGTTATTGACTTTGGCTTGAATATGGTATCAAACATAAAGGGAATTTTCAATAATTATATCAAGCAAAGAGACAAATACTATGCATGAAGCATACTGTAACAGAACTAGACATAAAGCCCTTGACACTTGGTATCTAGTCTGATGAGTTGTACTTGTGCTATTATAAATTAAATACTATCTCTATCCTATGTTATTGAAGCCACAGCTCTGGATTGTGAATATTTACTCAAGTATACCTAAAAACTACCTTAGGGTCATTTTTTCAAATGCTTGTATCTAATAACTTCAGTCTTTTGAACTGTTATTGGAATATAGTTAAGCAAGAAATCCAGAAGACTGCTATCAAAATCTGATTGGTAATCTATGGCTTAGATTCAGTAATGTCAACAAATTTCTTTATTATTTTTGGCTTGCATATGGATTAACTCTAGTCAAATTCTTCTAGAGATCTTATTATGGCCATTGTACTATGGATATTATATATCTCAAGACTTGTGCTTTTTGTTGTCAAAATATATTGAGGAAAATACCTCTTTGTTTACAATGGCATACCTATACCAATTTCTTCTTCTCTACTAATCAGATTAATATCAGTTTCTGCTGCTGAGACACTTCTCACTGGCACTTCTTTTGCAAACCAGTATATGATGAAACCACCAGGTAGGACTATCAGTTATATATACAAAGTCTGCCTGTATATGCTTTTTGAAGATTGTCAAACAATTGTATTAATACATGTCCAATCACTCTGGAAAAGTATAGTATGTAATCTCTTAAAGATAGAACACCAAGTATTGAGGACACAATATAAAGAGACCAATCTCTAATAACAGATCTTTGAAGTGAAAGCAATGATATCTGTCAGAATAGACCTTTAATCTAGATTACCCATTCAAATTCCTGCTATTTACTATATTTGATGTTTACAACAATCTCATGATTATGAAAAACAGAATGTAATGATACTATTACCCTTAGAAAATACTCTGACAAAGTCTCTTCTCCAAAACCTGAGAATATTGATGTTGCTGTTGACCAATATATTGTACTTATTCATGAATAGAGCAAAAGAAATTTAGATAGTATATTAGACAATTTCAAATAATAAAAATAACCTACCACTGCTGTCTAATCTGAAAATACCACTATCTGATACTTAGACCATCTCAGAGACAACTGACAAATACCATACATACATTATTTATATGTTTTTCTAAGTCCCTGGTCAAGATGTTGTAAGTCTAGATCTATTCTTATGATTCACCTAGCTTTTCATTAAAGATGTCTGATATGAGAATATTCTTATTGATGTTGAACAACATCCCCCTCACCTTTATATTCTGGATTAAAAACTTATAAGAAAAGGTTTACAAGACTTTATATCTTGAAGCATTGGAACAAGTTCCTTGTAAACCAACATCAATGGTAGTTTTCTAGATACCTACTCCTGCACTTTACCTGGCACAGGATATTCAGGTACACTAGAGAATCAACTTTATTTTCTAAATACCTCACAACTCTACTAATTGCAAAGAGTTAGTGCAAAATTGTATTAGAAGGGATGTGGAATCTAGTCTATTATATATATAAAACTAAATGTGGAATAATGGGGCTTGGTAATTGCTTAGTCAAATTTACCTAATCATTCCTATAGCTACTCTTTTCACTCAAAAAATGCAATAAATTCATTAAAAATAAAAAAAATTCAGAAAAAGTTGAAAAAAACCTATAGAAAATTAGGCAAAGTATTAGAGGACTAAAAGTATAGCAAACTGGAAAATATTGGAGAAAAATAGTATAGCAGACTGCAAACAAAACTACTACCAGTTATTGGAAGAAGAAAGTATAGCAAACTGCAAACTATTGGAGAAAAGGAGTATAATATACTACAGACAATCTACTTACTATATACATTATAGACAAACTGTTGGAGAAAGAGAGCATAGTATACTGTAGACAATACTAAAACTGTTGAAGGAAGAGAGCACAGCAACCTGGCAGACAACACTATATACTATTACACAGACTGTTGGAGGCAGAGAACATAGCAACCTGGCAAACAATATAATATTAACTCTACTCAGAATTAGTAGAGGGTTTAAGTTGGGCTGGAGATCTAAATAAAAATCTTGTATTATATATACAAGAAGAATGTAGGAAGATAGTGCTTGGTAATTGCTTAGTCAAATTTACCTAATCATTTCTATATTCTCTTTTTTCACTCAAAAAATGTAATAAATTCATTAAAAATTAGAAAAAATTCAGGAAAAATTGGAAAAAAGAGCAGAAAATGAGGAAAAGTATTGGAGAAAGGAAGTATAGTGAACTGTAAACTATTGGAGGAAAGGAGTATAATGGACTATATACAGTACTACTTACTTTGCATACTGCAGACAAGACTACTAGAGGAAGAGAATATAGTATATTACAGTGCACATACAAGACTACTTACTATTATACTTACACAGACTGTTAGAGAAAGAGAGCACAGCAACCTGACAGACAACATAGTATTAACTCCACTTAGAATTAGTAAAGAGTTCAAGTTGGACTAGAGGTCCAGATAAAAACTTTGTTTATTATATATATAAGACTAAATGTGGGATGATAGTTGCTTAGGCAATGCTTTATAAGCATTTTTCAGCACACTTGCTCTTTTTTCCTCTATTTTCACTCAAAAAATCCAATAAATTCATTGAAAATTGAAATAAATTCAGAAAAAATCAGAAAAAACTACAAATTATTGGAGGAGGGTAGTATAGTAAACTGGAAACTGTTGGAGGAAAATAGTATAGTAGACTGTAGACAAGACTACTGGCAGTTATTAGAGGAAGGAAGTATAGTGAACTAAAGACTGTTGGAGAAAAATAGTATAATATACTATATATAGTACTATCTACTTTACATATTGTAGATAAGAGTATATTGGAGAAAGGGAGTATAGTATACTATAGACAATACTAAAACTATTGGAAAAAAGGAATACAGCAATTTGATATTATAAGATAGTTCCTAGAAAAGAAACTATTTCCCACATATTCCTTAACTTAGTGGATAATATCCAGAACTACAATACTAGAGGAATATAAATAGTATAGAAAGACTTATATAAGATATGTACAGTTATTAGTCAGGGTCATATGATCATAGAAGATAGATATATAGACCAATAGACCTTTGTATAAGTAGCAGCATAATTCAACAAAGAACTCTATTGAGTTCTTTCTGAACTTTCACCTCAGATAAACCTTAAGTCTTTACGACTTAGCATTAATATCTGATAGACAATACTATATACTATTATACAGACTATTGGAGGCAGGGAGTATAGCAACCTGCCAGATAATATAATATAAACTTTACTCAAAATTAGTAGAGAGTTCAAGTTAGACTGGAGGTCTAGATAAAAACCTTATTTACTATATATACAAAAAGAATATGAAAAGTAATGGGGCTTTCTAAGCATGACAAAGCTTTACCTGATTATGACTAAGATTTACCTAATAGCTTTCTTTTCACTCAAATATTCCAATAAATTGATTAAAAACTAGAAAAAAATTGAAGAAAGAAAATATAGCAAACTGGAAATAGTTGGAGAAAAATAGTATAGTGGACTGGAGACAAGACTACTGGCAGTTATTGAAAGAAGACAGTATAGCAAACTACAGACTGTTGGAATAAAATAGTATAGCAAATTGCAAACAAAACTATTGGTAGTTATTAGAAAAAGAAAGGAGAGCTGAAGATAGAGCTAGATATCATATAGATAATCCTAATCATCATTATCATCTTTTTTACCCTTTACTTTAAAATATTTCTTTTATTCCTATTTGAAATAAAAAAAAAAGAGGAAGATATTATTTACCTCTTCTATATATTGATCCCAACAATCTTTCTTATTATTCTTTGCTTTAAAATATCTCTTCTGCTTCTGTTTGGAATAGAGAAAGAGGAAAAAGACGTTATACTATTTCTTTATATGTTCCTGCAAACCTAAATGAAGCAATGGCTGATTTACATTGACAACAACAAGTAAATCAAGTGCAAATGGAACTAATAGCTTAGATCAATAAAATAATAATTGAATGAAGAAATAAAAAATGTGATGGTCTAGATTATGATGAATGGCAAGCAAATGAAAATAGTAATAGAAATGTAAACCAAGTCATAGAGGAAAACCTTGGTAAAGTTCAGATTGTATACTATATATCAGTCTCCAAGAATGGCTGTTTAGTAGATAAATAAGATGCAGGATGAAGAATAGAAAGTGGAATATCATTGGTAACAACAGCTTCTTGATTTTGATAACTTATAAGTATACTAAATTGTAAGTAACAGATTTTGAATTTATTAACAACAAATTCTTACTGGATATATAGGATAATAATAGTATAAATGATGAATTGAATCAAATCAATGATAATGAAAATATAGTATGTCAATTTTTGTATTATCAAATTTAGTATACTTATAAGTTATTAGAATCAAGAAGCTATTGTTACCAATAATATCCTACTTCCTATTCTTTATCCTGCATCTCATCTATCTGCTAGACAGCCTCTAATATATGTGTAAATTTATATTCTTGATATAGCAGAGCAGCTCAATATCAAGAGAGCCAATAACAATAATCTAGATTCTGTAGTAATAGACAATATTCAGACAATACTTCTGGATAGTCATTTATATATTGGCTAGTATTATTATGCATATGAGCTTATTAGAGACAAACCAGTAGATGAGCAGCAGAAGGTCAGGATTAGATTGCATATAGATCTATAGCATAATTAGTGAACTCACAATCTATCTACTGCTGAAGAGATTGTAGTTATCATTTCTAAAAAAGAAGTCTATTATGCACTAAATAATAGAGATATGGTGTTATGGGCAAGAGGAGGACAACTTGAGCAAATAAGCCAGAATAGTCCTTTATATGCTGCTCTTCATTATGTTCTATTATTTTTAAAAGAGAAGAATAAATTCATGGTGCTTAACTGAGAGAATGAAAGAAGAATAGAAGTATCACAAATAGCCACTTACTAATTTGTGAGTTGATATTTTATAATCAAAAGGCTTAAAAAAGCAAAGTTTAAACAGTAGCAAAAGATGTTGTTAAGTCTAAGGTTTATCCTTAGATATACAGTTCTTAAATATATGATTGTGGTAGTTTGTGTACCAGAACAGTCTAACATATGATTACTATCTATTGTTCTATATATAGAAGTGCTATTGTTCTTGAAATAGAGATAACCTAACCATCTTAGGGCAGTCCTTTATTCTATTCAAGGACAGGTGATAATTTATGGATAAAGATCAATATTATATACAAATATTGAGAATCTTGTATTTCTATGGAATCTTATTGCCTCAGGTTCTATTTATGACCAAAAGAAGTGCATTGAAAAAAGCTTCATGATGGTCATTGAAGCAAACAATTACATTAAGTGGTTTCCAAGATATCAGCAATTTAGTATCTTGTGACTTGGTAATTGCTGACTGATCTGCTGATAACTTAGTGAATACTGATTGTCTTGAGACATTTTTGATACCATTTGAAAGATCTTCTTAAGGGCTTTTGGTGGCCATTTAGATTGTTGAAATTGGTTCAGTATTCCCAGAGTTATGGTTCAAATAAAGTTTGTAACAGGAAAACAAAAAGATGGAGAGAAATGGACTTGCTCATAAGTGGTCTCTAATACATGCTACTATATGATTGTTCTAACATTATATTATGGGTTTTTGAGTAGAAGAAAAAAGCATTTCTCAAGCTAATTAATAATAGTTTCTTTGATACTACAGTAGCTTATATTTATACCATTGAGTTTTAGAAGAAAGATCTTTCTCATATTTATCTGCTTATCTTTCTACATTCTCAAGATTGCATTTGAGATTCTTATCACATAAACTTTATGATTTTAGCATAGCTACTTGATCCTTAACCACAACTACTTCTCTATGCAAAAGTCATTAAATATATGTTGTATAGTCTACGTAGTGCTAACAATCTCCAAGCTAAGTATATAGTCAATAGACAATATAGTAAACACTTTCCCAAAGACTATAGAAAAAAAAATAGACTAGGCTAAGAACAGTTATTCACTCTATACTAGATCTAACAATAGCTTGGTATTTGAATGCAATAGGGCTAGGTTCACCAATTAATATATGGTCCCTTACTATCCTCGATTTCTTTTTCTCTTTGATTGTTATATTAATATAGAGATCTCTACTGGATTAAGAACTGTCAAGTATCTGAGCAAGTATATCTATAAGGGTTCTAACAGAACAACTATGGAAATTAGTGATAGGGTACAGAATGAGATTAAAACACACTTGGATAGTTGGTTTACTAGTCCAACTAAAGCTTGCTAGAAGATCTTTGAGTTCAATATACATGGAAAGTCACCAGCTGTCCAACATCTTCCTGTCTATCTTCCCAATAAGTACTATGTCAACTTTCATGTATACTAGACTGTCAATAAAGTATTGGCTAAGCAAAATGTAGAAAAAACTCAGCTAACTACTTGGTTTGACTATAACTCTGCATATAATAATGGTTTGGGCCTTACCTACTGGTAGTTTCCTCAACATTATATCTAGAATGCTAAAGTCAAGTTATGGCATTCAAGATGATGTGCCAAGATAATTGAAAGGATGTACTTTGTATTACTATCAAAGGGAGAGCAGTTTTTTTTATGACTTCTCTTAACTATATTTGAAGATGGAAAGAGTTGGGAGTATCTAAGAACCTAGAATGACCAAGTGTTTGTTATATTTAAGAAGGTATATATAGTAAGAGGATTATTGAAGAATGATTATGAGTGGAGGATTTGCTTGGAGAAAGCAATTGCAATACAGCCTAGAGTAGTATGTTATTGGCTGTTAGCAGTGATCTTACTAACTAATAAAGTGGCTGAGCCTTATATTCTCTGGGACCAATTCAAAACTAGACTATGTGATAATATCAAGCACAAACTATGTCATATGAACTACTACCAAGCTGACCAGGAGATACCAGAAGATAATGTTTATAATTATGGTCTTTGGAATCTAAACAGAATGTTAGTAGGAATGAAAAGAAGTCTTGCTGAGTTTCTATCTATACCTCTTCCATAGTAGGAGTGGGATTACAGAATACCTAATTCTCTCTTACAGACTGAGCAGTATAATACAGATGAAATGGCAACTTTGGTGAATAAGCAGAGAGTAATCTTCAACCCTAAACAAGCTGCTATTTTTGATGCTGTCCTAGAGTCTATTACCAACAACCAAGGTCATCTTTCCTTTATTCATGCTGTTGGTGGTTGTGGAAAGACTTTTTTCTATAACACTATTACTGCTGAGGTTAGAAGGAGAGAACAGGTAGTACTGTATATAGCATTATCTGGAATTGCTGCTCTTTTGCTAGATAGAGGAAAAATGTCTTATTTACACTTTAAGATTTCTCTTTCTATTAATGAGGACTCTGTGGCTGGACTCAAACAGAATAGTTACATGTTTCCAGTTATTCAACAGACCAAGGTTATTATTTGGGATAAAGTTTCTATGCAGTACAAGTATGATATTGATGTTGTTAATTGATATCTGAGAGGCTTGCTTAGGGTAAGTGATTACTTATACTTGATAGTTGTTGAATTGACATACTATCTAGAATAATTATCCATTTGGTAGAATTACAGTAGTATTTGAAGGGAATTTTCATCAAATCTTTTATCAACAGAATCTATTCAGAAATTGACAACCCAAAAGTTCAAGATGACCAATACTTCTTGGAGTGTATTATTCTCTATTCTAGAAATGATAAGGTACATAATATTAATGAAGCTATTCTTCAACAGTTCAATCTAGTACCAAATGCAGAGGTCTATATACTGAGAAGTATAGACTCTGTATCTGAGGAAGATAAAATGCACTATATCTATTCTGTAGAGTTTTTTCAACAACTTAATAGTAGTGGATTGTCTCCTGCTTTACTTTGTCTCAAGGTTAGCTGTCCAGTTATCTTACTAAGAAACTTGGATCCAGAAAAAGAACTTTGTAATGGGACAAGAATAATGATATTGAATATGAGGAAAAAGATGCTCCAGTGTAGAATTATTAGCAAGGATAGAAGGTTTAGAGAAAAAGTTGTGTTAATTCCAAGAATTAGATTATCACCTAATGCAAATATATTATCTGTGCCACTCAAGAAACTTCAATTCCTAGTTAGGCTAGCCTTTGCTATAACTATCAACAAGTTTCAAGGACAATCAGTAAAGCATATAGGGATTAATCTGCAGATATTAGTGTTTTCACATAGACAACTTTATAAGGACTTAGACTAAGATGTCTTAGAACTACTTCTAGTCCGAGTTAACAAGGAGAACTCAATAGAGTTCCCATTCAATTGTGGTACACTACTTATACACCTCCTATATTTACTTCTATTGATAAACTCCCACGTATCTCTTTTTAGTTGTTTCATTTCACATATCCACTGATTTCCTAGTTAAAAGAAAAGAAAAAGAAAAAGAAAATAAATAATGACTTAGCTATTTTGGCTATATTATAACACTACCCCCCTCTTAAGATTCCTCGTCCCAAGGATTTTTACAATTCATAGTAAGGGTCACAGATGTTCCCTATTTCATCATCATCTTTCTTTATCTACTCCCTAAGTCCTAAACCTTCCTATTCAATTTCTTTTTTTTCTTCTTTTATTGTCTCTATAGTTCTTCACTCTCTTGTCCTTCCTCCTTTCCATTGTCTCCAATTTCTTTCTAACCTTGTCCAGTATTCTTTGTCATACCTTTTATTCAACTATCCAAATAACTTTCTTGTCATGAACTATCTTGGCAATTCTTCTCTTTTAAATGTCCCTTTCTCTTTTTCTTACTTTCTTATATCCTCCATATCTTGTCAATATTCCTTCTCATATTCTTCAATTGCCTTTCTTGCATTTTTTAGGTTTTCCCTCCCTTCCCAGGTATCTGATTCTGCTGTGAATCTCTTTTATCATACCAGGTACTTGTCTTTTCCTCGTATCCTCTACTTATTCAGGATTCTTTTCACTTTCCACTTCTCTTCTCCTTTGATTACTACTGGAGCTGATTGCTCCTTTCTCTGCCCCTCTACCTGCCCTACATATCTTTGTATTCTACTAACATTAACTACTGAGTGTATTTTTACTGTACTAGATAGTTCTAATTCTACTGCGTTCAATGATACAATCTGCTTTATCTTGTAAGGGCCTACAAATCTTTCTATCAATTTCTCTGTCCTTCTTCTGGCCATCTGATATTTCAGATCCTTGATACTTAGCATTACTAAGTCTCCTACTTTATACTCATTGACTTCTGCTCTCTTTCTATCTATATACTTCTTTATTTTTTCCTGCGCTTTCTCTAGTACTGCTTTTGCTTCCTTCTGAATTTCTTTCATTTTTGTTACAAACTTTTTTGCTCTCTCATATTTTCCTTTCTTTCTCATCTCAAACCCCATTCTGGGATCTTGTTCATAGTTTGTCCTAAAGGGTGACGTTTTGGTACTTGAGTGTATTTTATTGTTGTAAGCAAATTCTACTGTATCTAATCAATTAGACTACTGTTCTTGCCTATGGTCAATAAACATTCTTAAGTACTGCTCTAGTTCCTGATTAACCCTCTCTGTTTGTCCATCTATTTGAGAGTGGAATGCTATTGATAGTTTACTTTTGATTCCCAATACTCTATTTAGCTCCCACATTATTCCTGCCACAAACTGTGGTCCTCTGTCTGAGATGATGCTTTTAGGTAACCCATGCAGCTTCTACACATTGTCTCTAAACAACTTAACTAGCCCTTCTGCTGATGTTTTCTCTATAGTAGGGGTAAAATGGACCATTTTTGTTAATCTGTCTATTACCACTAAGATTGAGTCATATCCCTGTACTATTGGCAGTTTGGTGATAAAATCTGCCAATATATGTATCCAAGGTTTCTCAGGTATCGAATTGGGCATTAATTTGCCTGCCAGCTGTTCTGTGTGGTTTTTGTTTCTCTGGCAGAAGTTACATCCTTCTACATATTGTTTTATCTTCTTACTTACCCCTGGCTACCAGAAGTTTTGAGTGACCAACTCCACCATTTTCCACTGTCCTCCATATCCTCCTACTGGTGTATCATGGTGCAGTCTAATTATTTCTGCTCTTAGTATATTGTCTTTTGGTACATACACCTTTTCCTTCTTATACATTATGCCATCTACTTCCCTCCACTCTTTATCTCTCAGTATCTTTACTTCTGCTTGTTTTATTTCTTCTACTGCTTTAACTACTTCATCATCTTTTACCTTTGACTTCCTCACTTTTTCCAACAAATCTACTCTTTCTACAATTACTTCTACCCTTTCTGTTCTTTTGGCTTCTAACTACTCAGGTTTTACCAATGTCTTATCCTTATTGTCCCTTTCTACTCCTACTTCCCAGTCTGGCCTCCTGCTTAAGCTGTCTGCCTTTCCCATTCTACTTCCTGGAACATGTTTTAATATAAAATTGAACCTTGATAGATACAATGCCCATCTAGCTTGTCTTCTATTCAATTTTTGTGCCTTCATGAAGTACTCAAGATTTTTGTGATCTGTCCAAATCTCAAATTTCATCATTGCTCCTTCCAAGAAATGTCTCTATACTTCCAGATATCTGACTATCACTAACATTTCTTTGTTGTAAATCTCATAGTTTCTTTCTGTATCACTTAGAGATTTAAAAATAAAAGCAACTGGCCTCCACAGCTCATTGGAATCCTTCATTGATAATACTCCTCCAGTAGTGTAGTTTGAAGCATCTACTTCTATCCTGAATTCTTTGTCTAGATCCAGGGCTGCCAGTACTGGTTTAGTTGTAAAGATCCTTTTGAGCTCATCAAATACTTTCTGCTGCTCTTCTTTCCACTGCCACTTTACATCTTTTCTTGTCAGTACATTCATTGGCCTTGCTACTTGAGCGAAGTTTTTGATAAACCTCCTGTAATAGTTGATAAGGCCTAAAAACTTTCTGATGTCTTTCACATTCTTTGGCTTTGGCTAACTTAGTACTCCATCTACCTTCTCTTTTTCCATTTCAGTCCCATCAGGTCCTATAACGACTTCTAAGAATCTGATTTTTCATACCTTTTACACACATTTTTCTGGCTTGATATACAAGTCATTTTTTTCCAACCTTTTCAGCATTTTTTCTACAATTTCATCATACTCTTCTTCTGTTTCTGTCTTTACTAGTACATTGTCCACAAAGACCACCATCTTCCTCTCATTAATCATGTCTCTCAGAATTTTATTTATCATTGCTTGAAATGTGGCTGGTGAATTTGTCATTCCAAAGAACATAACTATTGGCTTGAAGGACCTCACATGGGTCGTGAACGCTCTCTTCCACTCATCTCCTTTTTTAATCCTTATATTGTTGAACCCCCACCATAGATCCATTTTTGTAAATACTTGTTTACTCCCTATGTTGTCAATTAAGTCTGTAATTAACAGAAGTGGGTAGTTATTCTTCACTATTTGGTCATTTAGGTTGCAGTAGTCTATTACTATCCTCTTACTCCCATTCTTCTTGCCTACAAAGAATACTGGCAACATCTGAGGGGATTTAGATGGTCTAATATACCCCTTTCTCAGTTGGTCATTTACAAAGTTCTAAACTTCTTCCCTTTCATTTTTGGATAAAGGATAAATTCTTCCCTTGTGTAGTTTAAACATTTTTTTGAGATCTATAGCATGATCCCAGATTTTCCTTGTTGGTATTCTTTCTGACTCCACCTTCCCAAACACTTTTCTCCATTTTAGGAACCTCTTTGGGACCATCTTTTCAATCTTCTTATGGTCTGCTTCAACTTCTTCTTTTCTTCCCCAATCCTCTTTATTGTCTACTACCTATCTCACTATTTTCTCTTCTTCCAGTGTCACTACTCTTTTTCCTTTCTTTGCTTTTTGTCCCTTTTCCAATTTTGTATTCCTCCTATACAACAAAGGGCATCTTGTCATCTTGACCTCTCTGGTTTCCCAATTAATTTCTAGATTGTGTGCTTGCAACCATGGCATTCCCAATATTACATCTATTTTTCCCAGATTGCACATATCTATCCTCATTCTCTCTACATGGTGTTATGAAAGCCCTAAGAAGGAAACAGTCTCCTATGCATTTAAACACTTAATCCAAAATCTCAAGCTATACTATCACAAATGGCCACTTACTGATTTGTGAGTTGATGATTTAATAATCAAAAGGCTCAAAAAAGCGAAGTTTAGACAGTAGTAAAAGATGTTGTTAAGTCTGAGGTTTATCCTCAGACATACAGTTCTTAAATACATGATTGTGATGGTCTGTGTACCAGAACAGTCTATCACATGATCACTACCTATTGTTCTACATATAGGAGTGCTATTGTTCTTGAAATAGAGATAACCTAACTATCTTAGGGCAATCCTTTGTTCTATTCAAGGACAGATGATAATCTATAGATAAAGATTAGTATCATATGCAAATATTAAGAACCTTGTATCTCCATGGGATCTTATCGCCTCAGGATCTATTTATGGCCGAAAGAAGCGCATTGAGGAGAGCTTCACGATGGTCATTGAAGCAAACGATTACGTTAAGTGGTTCCTGAGATATTGGTGATTTAGTGTCTGGTGACTTGATGATCACTGACTGATCTGCTGATAACTTGGTGAATACTGATTGCTTTGAGATGTTTTTGGTACTGTTTGAAAGGTCTTCTTAAGGGCTTTTAGTGGCCATTTAGATCATCGAAATCGGTCAAGTATTCCTGGAGTTATGGTCTGAATGAAGTTTGTGACATATACAATGAGATCAAGGTATAAATAGTGTGGGAACTTAGGAAACCAAATCACATGACAAGGTCAAGTGATCATAGAACATTCTGGAAGAATATGTGATCGTAGACTAGTAGTAGTACAACCACTGTAAAATAGTATAAGTAGTAGTCCAATCCAAGAAAAAACTCCATCAAGTTCTTCTTGAACATCCACCTAGGGTGATCACTAAGAGCATTCACTGCCTATTGATAACACATGGCTTTTGTAGTACATGTTTACTTTCACTTGGTATATAATAGCCTTTCCACTGTTGTTTGTTCCATCTATGTTTCTGACTGCTACTGGTCTTCCTAACCTCTACAGCTTAAACCTATGTTTTGCTGCCATTCTTTTGTCTATGAAAATTTCTGTCACACCACTGTCCAAGAGTGCTTTTACCATTATGCCTTCATGCATGTCTACCTTCTCTATTCCTATGTTTAGCCATACTTCTCTTAATATTTTGAGTATTCTTCTGATATCTCTTTGTATGTCCTTCTCTTTTGCTGTGCCTTTTGGAATTTCTTTCCATGTGCCACCCTGCTGCACCTTTCCCTTTCTAGAGTGTACTGTTACTCCTTCCTCTTTCTTTTGCTTTGAGCACCTACACCACTTAACTTCCTTTAACTTCCTTCCTCTGAGGACTCCTTGTTCTCTGTTGTTTTCCCTATATATTCCTTTCTTTCCATACTATCTGCATCTTATGTAGGTCGCTACAACTTCTTCTGTCATCTATCCTAACTCCAACAGCTGTACATCTTCTGGCACATTCTCCATTCCACAGTATTCCTATGCCTTTTCCCAATTGGGACATACCAGCTTCCTTCCCTGCTGTGCCTTTTGCAAACTGACTGCACACGCCACTTCCTCATTTCTCCTTTCCTTCTCCTTCTTAATATTTGAATACTTCTACTTGTAGTGTCCCATTCTCTGACATCTGAAACATTGCACCTCTTTCTCCACTGTCTTCTGTTTTCTTACTTTCACTTCCTCCCTCACCCTACATTCCTTCCCTTCCCTCTATTTCTGCCCTTAGTTTGGCCAGGGCATGCCATTGGTTGAGCATACTGCCCATAAGAGAGTTATATTGTTCCAGAGACATAGTGCTATGTCTCTAGAGAAGTCAAAATAGGAGTGATCTTACTAATGTTATGTTTACTGGGGTGCAAGATCTTTATCCAGCTAGACACCTACTGCCCTACTTACTACTGCTCTAATACTATAGTTATACTATCACCCCAAGAAGAGGATCTCTAATCTAAATGCCTTCTTAAGAATGTAGTATTAATCTCCTGCATAGACAGATAACAATACACCTGTAGTATGAAGTTTATAGTATAAAAGAAGTACAAGTAATTATCCAGCCCACTCGATTGTAAGGTCAGGTCTTAGCAGTGATACCTGAGCTTGGTACCATACTTCCATCTGTAGTCCTTAACTGACTGCAAAGTTCCCTTAAGCCTAGGGTCTGGCTATGTTATAGTGGTCCTGAGTTGTGTCACTCAGGTACCAAGGAAGATAAGAGAGTAAAGGTAGCAAGGCTCTGTAATAAGTAGTGCTGATAAGGGAATCGAGTTTTGGTATAAGGACTTAGATTGAGATGTCTTAGAACTATTCTTAGTCCAAGTTGACAAGGAGAACTCAATAGAGTTCCCATTCAATTGTGGTATATTACTTATACACCTTTTGTGTTTACTTCTATTTATAAACTCCCATGTATCTCTTTTTAGTTATTTTATTTCATACATCCACTGATTTCCTAATTAAAAGAAAAGAAAAAGAAAAAGAAAATAAATAATGACTTAGCTGTTTTGGCCATGTCATGACAAACTTTATATAGTATTTTGTTAAGTAGAAAGGGGATAGCAGTATGGAAAGGCTATAATATACTATAAATTACTATGAATATACTATGAGTGCACACTCTGGGTTCCAGAAAATGATGCAATGAGTAGAGTTGGAGAGTAGAACATAGTACTTGGTGAAATAATATATATTGCTCTCTAGTTCTGTAGTTTTACTACTAGTCTGAAGAGAATGCAATAATGATACAGAAGTAGAACAACCTTGGTCTTAGCTTGTGCACTGTGCCTTGATCTTTTATTGTATGTGTAGTTACTTATTTTGGAGCAGTAGAACATCATCTGAGAGAGGTAAATTCAGAAGTAAGGAGTTATATAGTAGAGAGTACTATAGAAATATGAAGAAGATGGATTTAGGATTTTAAGATTTTAGGACTTTAATCTATGAACTGATTTGCTACCATGTATTTACTCTGTATACATACTATAGCTGGAGTAGGAGAGAGCCAGTCTGAAACATCATACTCCTAGTCTAAAATGCAATACTTCTATAGAAGATAAATAATAATAAAGAATGTGAATATAAATATTAATTTATACCAAATTTTCTGGTATATGATATATTTTCAAGATATACTTTAGCATTGAACATTTCAGTACTTCTTCCAGAACAGAGCCAGGAGAGCAGAAAGATACTTAATGTAGTATATAAAGAGGTATTCAATAGTATTAGATTATAGATTATATATATATAGACAATAAACTTGAGATTGATTTCTACTATAATATTAGAAGTAAGTGAGTAAAATTAGTCAGAATAGTTAAGTCAGTAAGTGATTGAAAAAATATTACAGAGTACATAGAAAGTTGAAGAAGAGAGTGTAGTGGACTGATTTTAACATATACTCAACTATTTAGAATTAATAGAGGATTCAAGTCAGACATAGGTCCAGATAAAAGCCTTATCTATTATGTATGTGAGAAGAATATGGGAAATGATAGGGCTGAATAAGCATAACAAAGCTTCACCTAATCATGACTAAGATTTACCTAATGGCTCTCTTTTTACTTACAAAATGTAATAAATTTAGTAAAAATTAGAAAAAAATCAGAAAAAAGTACAGAAAATTAGGGAAAGTATTGGAGGAAGGAAGTATAGTGTACTGCAGACTATTGGAGGAGAGAGTATAGTGGACTAGAGACAAGACTACTAAAAGTTATTAGAGAAAGATAGTATAGCAAACTGGAAACTGTTAAAGGAAAATAGTATAGCAGACTAGAGACAAGACTACTGAAAGTTATTAGAGAAAGAAAGTATAGCAAACTGGAAACTATTGGAGAAAAGAAGTATAATGGACTGTATACAATATTACTAACTGTGCACACTGCAGACAAGAGTGTATTGGAGAAAGAGAGTATAGTGCACTGTAGACAATACTAAGACTGTTGGAGGAAGGGAATGTAGTGACCTGACAGACAACACTGTACACTATTACACAGACTGTTGGAGGCAGGGAGCATAGCAACCTGCCAGACAACACAATGTCAACTCCACTCAGGATTAGTAGAGAGTTTAGGTTGGGCCAGAGGCCCAGATGAAAACCTCATTTCTAGTACACTCCAGGGATCTATATTTCCTAGCACAGTTGCCCCCAAAAGAACTTCTACCAACATAGTAGCTGA
>Ga0154008_100077_pt1 | contig 19995 bp, 17 predicted proteins | sample TSNJ092MetaG_FD_104711 | JGI IMG/M metagenome (GOLD analysis project Ga0154008, IMG submission 104711) | Attine ant fungus gardens microbial communities from New Jersey, USA - TSNJ092 MetaG | ecosystem: Host-associated > Fungi > Mycelium > Unclassified | place: USA: Connecticut, Klassen Lab...
CATCTCCACTCCTTTTGGACCAATTACTACTCCCAGGAACTCTACTTCTCTTACTTTCCATTTGCATTTCTCTGGTTTCACAAACAGATTGTTCTCTTCCAATCTCCTTAGTACTTCCTCCACTAACTCATCATATCCCTCTTCCATATCTGTGGCTACTAAAATGTCGTCAATGAAGGTTGCTGTGTCCCCTTGGTTTATGAGGTCCCTGAACAGGTTGTTCATTATTGCTTGGAAGGTGGTAGGGAAGTTTGTCAATCCAAAATACATGACTGTAGGTTCATACGCTCTGATGTGTGTTATGAACGCTGCCTTCCATTCGTCTCCTTCCTTGATTCTGATATTATTGTATCCCTATCTCAAATCCAACTTTGTAAATACCTTTCTCTTTCCTACTCCATCCAATATATCTGCAATGAGGGGTAAGGGGTACCCATTTTTTATCATTCACTGGTTTATGTGTCGATAGCCTTGTACCATTCTCCATGTGCCATCCTTTTTCGCCACAAAGTGTACTGGTGATATCTGGGGTGACTTGGAGAGTTGGATATATCCCTTCCTCAACTGGTCTTCCACAAATGTCTGTACTTCCTCTCTTTCCTCTCTCAATAGTGAGTATACTTTCCCCTTTCTTGGCGTAAATCCCTCCTTTAATTCTATAGCATGGTCCTAGATCTTTCGTACTGGTATCCTTTCTGACTCCTTTTTTCCAAATACTTTCTTCTACTTCCAAAATCTCCTGGGCACCAGCTTTTTTAACACTTCCTTGTTCTCATCCTTTTCTGTCTTTCTTACTTTCTTCTCCTTCACTTCTTGCTTTCTTCTTCCACATATAGGTGGGCAATGCATCATCTTCACTTCTCCTTTCTCCCAATCTATTTCTGGATTGTGGGCTGCTAGCCACAGTATTCCCAGTATTAACTCTGTCTTCCCTAAGTTGCACACATCCATTCTGGCTCTTTCCATATGTCTTTTAAAGAACATATTGCACTCGACCTGGTATGTTATAGCCCCTCCCACATTTACTGTTCCATCCACATTCCTAACTAAGAGGGGTTTTTTCAACTTTTCCATTTTAAACCCCTTTTCCTTTGTAAAGGTCGTGTCCATGAACAGACCTGTTGCTTCGCTATCTAACAATGCCTTCACTGCTATTCTTCCATGACTTTCCAACTTCTCTAACCCTACTTTCAACCAGACTTCCCTTAATGGTCGTAGTGTATGTTGTATGTCTCTTACTCTCTCAGTTGTATTGATAGAGTTTAATTTATTGCCCAATTTTTCTGGGCACAATACACTGTATACATTATTGGAGGCTAGTCAAGAGCTCACTATCCTCCATTTTCTTTTGCCAACTTCTGCAGCGTTTCTACTACTCTTCCCCTATGTCTTTCCTAGCAGTTTTTGGCCATATGGCCCCACTTTCCACACACATAGCACGTCCTGTCTCCTTCCCTTCCTTTGTCCACATCCATTGCATTGGGGTCTCTCCTTGGACCTATTTGAGCTCTTCCTCTATTAGACGTATTTCCTCCTCCTCCTCCTCTGTACCCTCCTCCTGTTCTCCACGTTATCTGCCCCCCTCTTCTCCCATATGATCCTCCCCCTCTAGGCTGCACATTTTTCTCTGGATGCACCATGTTCCTCCCTAATACTATCTCTTCTGCCCTGCTCTGTCTCTAGTTTCTATCCAGTCTCACTGCCCTTTCTTGCCACTCTCCAATGGTGGTTGGCAGTTCCTCTGCTTCCGCTAGCTTCCTTCTGATGGCCCCATTTAGTCCTCTTTTAAATTCTTCAATGAGGGGCCTTCCCCTATAGCTACTTCCTCTGGCAATCTTTTTGAATTCCTGCACATATTTGTCGCAGGTTCTCCCTCCTTGCTCAATTGTCCTTAGTTGCTCTATCTTTCTCTCCTCCTCCGATGTCTCCCCAAAGTTGTCTCTTATTTTTGCAAATAGTTGCTCCGCTGATTCTATCTCTGACTCTCTCTTAGCCAACTCGTCCAACAGGTTATCCTTCCATGCCTCTGCTATTCCCCCCTATATATATGACAATACCCAGGCCACCTGGGTTGCTGCTGCTTCCTCTGTCATCTTCATCCTAATGTATAGGTGAGCTGCGTTAACAAACGCGCTCACCTCTTCCATCCTTCCACTAAAAACTTGAGGTCTTGCAACCTCCACTCTGCTCCCTTGCTGTTGGAGGAGCATGGTATTGACCTGCTGCTGCAGGGTTGTGATCATGGCAAGGAGTTGCTCCTCTCTGGTTTGGGGGAGAGGTAGGTGCTGAAGGGTGTTTCCCTTGTTGCTGTTATTGTTGGCGAGACATTGGTGATGGTGATGGTGATGTTGATGTTGATGTTTCCTCATAGGAGGATGAGCGGTCTTCTTCGTCTGTACTTATGGCTGACTACCAACTAAGAAAGGTGAAACAATACTATCCCTAAGAAGAGAACCTCTAAGCTAGGCGGGCCTTTAAGAGGTTTTCTGTTGTTCCCCTGCATAGACCAATCACAATGGATTGGTAGCATGGAGCTGATAGTGAAGAACTAATTATGAGCCCACTTGATATAGAGGTCAGGTCTCAGGCAGGAACACAAGCTTTGTCCAGGCCGTCTACCCACTGTCCCTAACTGACAGTGAAGTTCCCTTTACAGCTAGGGCCCGCTATCCAAGAGGCTTGAGAGCACTGTGCTCTCTAGCGAGGAAGGGTGTGGAGTAAGTGTGGTAGGGAAAATCACTTGCAGGGCCGGTATAAAGCCAACTGCGCCTTTAAGTGATTTTGAGCAGGGTTCAAGGTGAACAGTGCTCAGATATGGTATTGAGTTCTTATGTTATCAATGGACAGTGAATGTCCTTAGCAATCACCCTAGGTAGATATTCAAGAAGAACTCAATAGAGTTCTTTATTGGATTGCAGCCCTACTTATACTACTACTACAGTGGCTGTACCCTAGAGTCCCACAATTACATATTCTTTCCAGAATGTTCTATGATCACCTGACCTTGTCACATGATTTGACTTACTGAGTCCCCACCCTATTTATATCCTTACTCCATTGTATGCTTTGGGGTTTTGGATTAAGTGTTCAAATACATGGGAAACCTTTTCCTGTTTGGGGCTCTCATAACACAAGAGTTATGCTCTCTGCTGTATCCTTTCTATTTTATCAAGAACTAGAATCTTCTCTAGTGCTAGCAACTGTCTAAGATCTCTTTTATTTCCCACTTTTTTCTTTATTAATAATAATTGGTGGTGGTGTCATGCTGGACAGCTCTTTTAGGCAAAATACATGATATTTGTCACAAGAACTATACTATAACCTAGCTTAAGAAGTGAATGTGACTTCTCTGATATAACTACTAGACATCTAGCCTTGGACTCATATATACCACTTGAGTAGCAGAATAGTGGCTGTAACCACCACTATACTAACCTCATAGGGCCTGTCCAGCTATTCTATATCAGACACAATCTAGAACTCTCCTCTAGAAGTGCTCTCAAGGGTAACTAGAACCTTAGAGAGACTAATTTCCCCTAGTAGAATAACATTATAACTTAGCAGCTGTTTTACTTAATAAATTAGGGCTTAGAGTTACTATCAGATCTTGGTGATCACTTTTGACTATAATTAGAAACATCAGAACAGTTCTCTCAAAGGCAATACCATTTGGATATCTAAAAGAGAGAGAATATCCAGAATTAAGGAGAAAGGTCAAGAATATCAAAGTATCACAAATGGCCACTTACTGATTTGTAAGTTAATGATTTGATAATCAAAAGGCTCAAAAAAGTGAAGTTTAGACAGTAGTAAAAGATATTGTTAAGTCTAAGATTTATTCTTAGACATATAGTTCTTAAATACATAATTGTGGTGGTCTGTGCACTAGAACAGCCTACTACATGATCACTATCTATTGTTCTACATATAGAAGTGCTATTGTTCTTGAAATAGAGATAACCTAACTATCTTAGAGCAGTCCTTTGTTCTATTCAAGAACAGATGATAATCTATAGATAAAGATCACTATTATGTGCAAATATTGAGGACCTTGTATTTCTATAGGATCTTATTTCCTTGGGTTCTATTTATGGCCAAAAGAAGTGCATTAAAGAGAGCTTTACAATAGTCATTGAAGTGAACAATTACATTAAGCAGTTCCTGAAATATCAGCAATTTAGTATCTGGTAACTTGGTAATTGCCAACTGATCTGCTGATAACTTGGTGAATACTGATTGTCTTGAGATATTTTTGGTACTGTTTGAAAGGTCTTTATAGGGGCTTTTAGTAGCCATTTAGATTGTTGAAACCGGTTAAGTATTCCTAAAGTTATGGTCTAAATGAAGTTTGTGACAAAACTATACTGAACAGCCAGTAGGAAAATTAATGCCAAATTTAATTCCAGAAAAACCTTGGGCATATATTTCAGCAGATTTTATCACTAAGCTACCACTAGCACAAGGATATGACTCAATTTTAGTGGTAGTTGATAGATTAACAAAAATGGTATATTTTATTCCTATTATAGAAAAAACATCAGCAGAAGGACTAGCTAGGTTGTTTAGAGACAATATGTAGAAATTATATAGGTTGTCTGAAAGTATAATTTCAGACAAAGGACCTCAGTTTGTGGCAGGAATAATACAGAAGTTGAACAGGATGTTGGAGATTAAAAGTAAATTGTCAATGGTATTCTACCCTCAAACAGATAGACAAACAGAAAGGATTAACCAGGAACTAGAGCAGTACTTAAGAATGTTTATTGACCATAGGCAGGAACAGTGGCCAGATTGGTTAGAAACAGCAGAGTTTATCTACAACAATAAAGCACACTCAAGTACTAAAATGTCACCTTTCAAGGCAAATTATGGACAAGATCCCAGAATAGGATTTGAGACAAGAAGAAAGGGAAAATATGAGAGAACAAAGAAATTTGTGATGAATATAAAGAAAATTCAGAAAAAGGCAAAAGTAGCACTAGGAAAAGTATAAGAAGAAATAAAAAAGTATACAAATAAAAAAAAGAGCAGAAGTTGATGAGTATAAAGTAGAAGACTTAGTGATGCTAAGTACTAAGAATCTGAAATATTAGATAGTTGGAAGGAGGACAGAAAAGTTAACAGAGAGGTTTGTAGAGTCTTACAAGATAAAGAAACTTGTATTGTTGAATGCAGTAGAATTAAAACTATCTAGTATAGTAAAATTACATTCAGTAGTTAATGTTAGTAGAATATAAAAATACTCAGAACAAGTAGAGGGACAGAGAAAGGAGCAACCAGCTCCAGTTATAATTGAGAAAAAGAAAGAGTGGGAAGTGGAGAAAATCCTAAATAAGTGGTGGATATGAGGAAAAGACAAGTACTTGGTACAATAGAAGGGATTCACAGCAGAATCAGATACTTGGAAAGAAAGGGAAAATCTAGAGAATGCTAAAAAAACAATTGAAGAATATAAGAAGGAATACCAATAAGATATGAAAAATATAAGATGGTAAAAGAAAGAAGAAAAAACATTTAGAAGAGAAGAGTTACCAGGACAATTTACAGTAAAGAAGTTATTTGGATAAACAGATAAACAGTATGATTGTCATATACTGGAAAATTTGGTATATTTTTTTCATTCTATTATTATAATTTATCTCCTATAGGAGTATTGTATTTCAGACTAGGAGTATTATATTTCAGACTGGCTCTCTCCTACTCCAGTTATAGTATATATATAGGATAGATATATGATAGTAATTTAGTTTGTAGATTAAAGTCCTAAAGTCTTAAAGTTACTTTCTCTTATAATACTCTCTACTATATAACTCCTTACTCCTGAATTTACCTCTTTTGGATGACATTCCACTACTCCAAAATAAATAACTACACACACAACAGAAGATTAAGGCACAGTGCACAAGCTAAGACCAAAGTTGTTCTACTTCTGTATTGTCATTGCATTCTCTCCAGACCAGCTGTAAAACCATAGGACTGAAAAGCAACATATATTATTTTATCTAGTAGTATGTTCTACTCTCTGACTCTACTCATTGCATCACTTTCCAGAACCCAGAATATGTACTCATAGTATATTCTAGTTTTTCCACACTACTATCCTCTTTCTACTGAACAATGATAAGAAATATTGGGAAAGACTGGAAAGAAATTGGAGACAATAGAAAGAAGAAAGAGCTAAAGAATAAAGAACAATGAAAACAATAAAGAAGAAAGAAGAAGAAATTAAGTGAGAAAATTTGGGATCTAGGGAGTAGACAGAGGAAAATAACAATGAGATAGAGAACATCTATGATCCCTACTACAAGTTGTAAAAGTCCTCAGGATAAGAAATCTTGAGAAAGGGGTGGTGTTATAACTTGGCAAAACAGCTAAGTTATTATTTATATTTATTTTATATTATATTTATATCTTCTTTTTATTTGGACTTACTACACAAGGAAGGAGTGTGGAAAAGTGTTATATGATAGGATGTTACAGTGTCATGTCACATGATGAGTGTGGGAGAATAGTGCACAGACCATATAGTAGTTGTATAAGTAGTGTACAGAATCAAATAGGAACTCTATTGAGTTTTTTTTGTTAACTCAGACTTGAAGTGTAATTAAGTCATTTTAGACCAAGTTACTACACCTGTGCTTCTTCTGTCTTATATTGTTATGGTAATGTCTATTTAACTATATAAGGACATTGTAGTATTATTGGTTAGTATCTATATAACTATGCACAGATTACCTGTTGTAGTATATATAACAGCTTGTATAAATAGATCTATCTTTACTCAAATATTACACTAGCTTCCAGAACCTTCTCCTAGCTGATTGAGTGACTGCCTCTGAGTATTTCTCTTATACCACCCTATACTGGTCTTTAACATTGATGGCTCTTCCAATAAAGCAAAACAGATATCAGAAGTAAATGTTATCCTCTACTACCAAAAGCATTCAAAATGAATGCTCCTAGCTGTTTCTAGCCTGGGGAAGCAAAAGTTGATCCTAGGCTATACCTAGCTCAAAGATCACAATTCTGAAGTTGATTGGAAAAAGAAAGAAGTCTGCATAATATAATACCTACCCTAATACAAAGGATACTGCATTCTCTGGAGAGAGCAGACCTTGAGAAGAAGATAAAAGGTCCAAGCTATGCAACACTATTGGACCAGACCTCTCTCCCTTCTAGACAATGACAAGAAAGGACTCAAGATCCTATATAGAACCAATAGACAAGATTAGAAAGCTAGAGACCAGCTGTTTGTAAGAGGACTATACTAAGTTATACTCCTGACATACTAGTGGTAGTCCACCAGAGTGACCCTACACTAATTAAATAATAATTACATAATATTTAATTAGTTGCCTACTCCTATATTCCTGACCTTGATCCTTAGGACATTCTATAGCTAGAGGAACTTGTATATATAGTATAGAGTATCCTTTCAGGAACCTCATTCTATTCTCTAAGGATTCTTCTAGAAGATGAGTTGTAACATACTCCAGAGTGTATTTATATACTGATGTTTCTTCTGGAAGCTCTACTTTAGTCACTCTTATACTGTTCATTACTAGACTACTCTCTGAACCCTCCAAAAAAACAATATGAGCTTCTACCATCACTTCTCAATAGCTAGCAGAAGGAGCTCAATAGAGTGTAGAGGTGTAGGCAGCTTCTATGTCTTTGCTCTCTTATGCTAGAGGCTTTGAATCTATAGCTGCAAAAGATGACTTTGACATTGTACTGGAGCATTGTCATTAGAATTATACAATAGAGCTCCTCCCAGGTTCTGAGCCCAAATCCACTAGGGTTTACTTCCTCTTTCCAGTCAAGCAAAAGAAACTTGATACATTTCTAGAGAAGAACTTGCATACTAGATGGATTTGCCCATCTAGGTCATCTATAGTAGCTCTAGTATTCTTTATCAAAAAGAAGAATAGCTCTCTCCAGTTGGTACAAGACTATCAGTCCTTGAACTCCATAATGGTAAAGAACAAGTATTCCTTACCCTTGATCTTTGAACTCATAGCTTAACTTTGTGGAGCTAAATACTTCACTAAGCTAGACATCTATTGGGGTTTCAATAATATATGAATTAAGCCTGGAGACAAGTATAAAGCTATCTTCTATACTAACTATAGACTGTTCAAGCCTCTAATAATATTCTTTAGAATGACCAACAGTCTAGCTATCTTTCAAGCAATGATGAACAATATCTTCTAAGATCTCATTGTAAAAGAGATTATAGTAGTTTACCTAGACAACATCTTTATCTTCACTAGGACCATAGAAGAGTACGCTAAGGCCATCCAATAGATGTTAGAGATCCTAGTAGAATATAAGCTATGTCTACACCCCAAGAAGTGTGAGTTCTAGAAGAAGCAGATCAAATACTTAAGATTGGTAGTATCTAAGAATGAGATCTCTATAGACCTGGTCAAGATTATAGGAGTTTAAGAGTGGCTAATTCTGGAATTGTAGGCTGATATTCAAGTTTTTTTAGAGTTTGTTAACCTTTACAGGTGGTTCATACAGGACTTTTTAACCATAGCCTCTTTTTGTCCTTACTCAAGCTAACAAGGCTTAGGACTGAGGAGACAGCAAACAAACTATCTCTGAGGATCTTAAAACAGCTATAACAACTGCTCTAGTACTGGTCTCTCTATAGAACGTAGAACCTTCCAAATTGAGATAAACAGCTCAGACTTTGCTACCAGTATGGTTTTGTCCCAGCAGTCCATAGTGGACAGTAAGTAGAGGTCTATGGCTTTCTATAGCAAACCTCTATTCCTAGTGAAATGGAATTACAAGATCCATAACAAGGAGATGCTAGCTATTATATATGCCCTAGAGAAGTAGAGACATTTCCTAGAAGACACTATTCATCTGGTACAGATCTAGACAGACCACAAAAACTTGGAGTATTTCATGACTACGAAAAAGCTAAACTATAGGCAAATATGATAGTTTCTCTATTTGGCCCACTTTAACTTCACCTTCTACCACTATCTGGGACAATCTATAGGTAAGCCAGACACTCTCTTCCAGAGACCCAACTACAGTAACAGATTTTTAGACAACAAGAATATCATCTTGCTCTACTCCAAGGTTTTGGCCATTTAAGCTCTTGAAGGAGTGGAACTGGTTGTGGCTGAACATAGCATTTTAGCTGAGGTCCAGAAAGGGAATTGTACTGGAGATCTAGAAGAGCCAGTAGCTAAGATAGCCATCAAACTCCAATACTTCTCTATAAGGATAATATCAGACAGGAAGCTGGAGGTTATACTGGAAAGCTAGATAAAGGTCCCAGAAGCTAGAGTAATATTTGAGTAAAGGTAGATCTACTAATACAGGCTTCTATATATACTATAAGAGATAGTCTATGCATAGTCATGTGAGCTACAGTCTAATAATAGCACTTCCTAATTAGGGTAACTAGAATAGTTGATGGTATGTAGACAGAGAAGTAAGGGAGTAAATAGATATATATTATAAGATAAGATCCACTAGATAGATTATGAATTAGACACTTAGCTAAGCCTTATCCTAAGGTAACCATTGTCCCCTTATATTCTCCAGCAAGATAATGCACTCTTTGGAATGGTCAAACATTGACAGACTGTTCTGCTTTTGAGAAAAGATTTATGTTTCTTAGACTCTAAACCTATATAGAAAGATCATCACCCTATATTACAACACCAAAATTGCTGGACACCCCAGTCATTAGAAGATGTTAGAACTGGTATTCTGTAACTACTATGTCATAACTCAGCCAAATGGCTAAGTTATTATTTATTTTTATTTTTATTTTTATTTAATTAGAAAATCAATAAACACATGAGAGGGAATGACTTAAAAGAGATATGCAAGACTTTATAAATAAAAGTAAATATAGAAGGTATATAAGTAGTATACAGCAATTGAATAAGGACTCTATTAAGTTCTCCTTGTTAACTCAGACTAGAAGTAGTACTAAGGCATTACAGTCCAAGTTCTTATACTAGAACTCAATTCCCTCATTGGCATTGCTTATCATAAAGCCTTGCTAGCTTACTCTTTTATCTTCCTCAGTACCTAGATAACACAACTCAGAACTACCATAATATAGCTAGGCTCTAGACTTAAGGGGATTTGATAGTCAGTTAGGGACTATTGATGGAAGCATAGTACCAAGCTCAGATATTGTGTCTAAGACCTGATCTGTCAATTGAGTGGTATTGCCAGTAGACTACCTATACTTTTTCACTTTATAAACCTTGTGCTGAAGTCCTATTATGGACTATATACACAGAGGAGTAATGCTGTATTCTTAAGAAGGCATTTAGGTTAGAGATCCTTTTTTTGGGGTGATAGTATAACCATAGTATTAGAGCAGTAGTAAGTAAGGCAATAGGTATCTGTAGGGTCTTAGGCTGTGACAACTTAGGTCTACTCTTAGTTTGAGTTGACAAGGAGAACTTGATAGAGTTCTCATTTGATTATAGTATACTACTTATACATATCCTGTGTTTACTTCTATTTATGAACTTTCACATATCTCTTTTAGTCATTCCTCAGTTTTCTAATTAAAAGACAAAGAAAATAAATAATAACTTAGTTGTTTTGACTGTGTCATAACACTATCCCTCTCTCAAGATTCTTTGTCCTGAGGATTTTTATAGTTTATAGTATAGGTTGTAAATGTTCCTCATTTCATCATCATCTTCTTCTGTCTACTCCTTGAGCCCTGAACTTTCCTGCTCAATTTCTTCTTCTTTCTCTCTTACTGTTTCCATAGTTCTTTGTCCTTTTATTTGTCCTCCTTTCCATCATTTCCAATTTCTTTCCAGTCTTCCCCAATATTCCTTGTTATATTGTTTGTCTGACCACCCAAATAGCTTTTTTGCTGTAAATTGTCCTGGCAGTTCTCCTCTTCTAAATGTTCCTTCCTCTCTCTTCTGTTGTCTTATATCTTCTATATCTTGTTGGTATTCTTTTTCGTATTCTTTGACTGCCTCTTTTGTATTTTCCAAGTTTTCCCTTCCTTCCCAAGTATCTGATTCTGCCATGAATCCCTTCTATTGTACCAAGTACTTATCCTTTCCTTGTATCTGCTATTTATTCAGAATTCTCTCTACTTTCCACTCTTCTTCTCCCTCAATTACAACTGGAGCTGGTTACTCCTTTTTTTTGCCCTTCTACTTGCCCTATATATCTTTGTATTCTACTGACATTGACTACCAAATGTATTTTTATTGTACTAGGTAGTTCTAATTCTACTGTGTTTGATAATATGATCTTTTTTATTTTGTAAGGGCCTACAAACCTCTCCGTCAGCTTTTCTGTCCTCTTCTCAACCATCTGATATTTCAGATCCTTAGTGCTTAACATTACTAAGTCTCCTACTTTATACTCATCAACTTCTGCCCTCTTCCTATCTGTATATTTCTTCATTTCTTCTTGCACTTTTTCTAGTACTACTTTTGCTTCTTCCTGAACCTCCTTCATTTTTATTACAAATTTCTCTGCCCCCTCATATTTTCCTTTCCTTCTTATTTCAAATCCCATTCTAGAGTCTTGTCTGTAATTTGCCTTAAAGAGTAACGCCTTGGTACTTGAGTGTACTTTGTTATTGTAAGCAAATTCTGCTGTTCCTAACCAATCTGGCCACTGTTCCTACCTATGGTCAATAAACATTCTTAAGTACTACTCTAGTTCTTGGTTAACCCTTTCTGTTTGTCTATCTGTTTAAAGGTGGAATGCCATCAACAGTTTACTTTCAATTCCCAACATCTTATTCAGCTTCTACATTATTTCTGCTGTAAACTGTAGTCCTTTGTCTGAGATGATACTCTTGGATAACCCATGTAGCTTTCACACATTGTCTTTAAACAACCTGGTTAGCCCTCCTGCCAATGTTTTCTCTGTAGTAGGGATGAAATAGACCATTTTTGTTAATCTGTCTACTACCACTAAGATTGAGTCGTATCCTTGTACTATTGGCAGTTTGGTGATAAAATCTGCTAATATATGCATCCAAGGCCTCTTAGGTATCAAATTGGACATTAATTTGCCTACCAGCTGTTCTGTGTGGTTTTTGTTTCTTTGACAAGAATCACACTTTTCTACATATCATTTTACCTCCTTAGTTACTCCTGGCCACCAGAAGTTTTGGGTAACTAACTCTACTATCTTTTATTGTCCTCTATGTTCTCCCACTGGTATATTATGATGCAACCTAATTATTTCTGCTCTTAATATATTGTCTTTAGGTATATATACCTTTCTCTCCTTATATATTATGCTATTCACTTCCCTCCATTCTTTGTTTCTCAGTATCTTTACTCCTTCTTGTTTCATTTCTTCCACTGCTTTGACTACTTTATTGTCTTTTACTTTTGACTTCCTCACTTTCTCCAACAAATTCACTTCTTCCACAATTACTTCTACCCTTTCTACTCTTCTGACTTCCAACTACTTAGGTTTTACCAATGTCTCATTCTCATTGTCCCTTTCTACTCCTACTTCCTAGTCTGGCCTCCTGCTTAGGCTATTCACCTTCCCTATCTTACTCCCTAGAATATGCTTTAACATAAAATTGAACCTCAATAGGTACAGTGCCCATCTGGCTTGTCTCCTATTCAATTTTTGCGTCTTCATGAAGTATTCGAGATTTTTGTGATCTGTCCAAATCTCAAATTTCATTATTGCTCCTTCCAGGAAATGTCTCCATGCTTCCAGACATCTGACTACTACTAACATTTCTTTGTTGTAAATCTCATAGTTTCTTTCTGTATCACTTAGAGATTTAGAAATAAAAGTGACTGGCCTCCACAGCTTGTCAGAACCCTTTATTGATAATACTCTTCCAGTAGCATAGTTTGAAGCATCTGCCTCTACCCTGAATTCTTTGTCTAGATCCAGGGCTACCAGTACTAGTTTAGTTGTAAAGATCCTTTTGAGCTCATCAAACGCTTTCTGCTACTCTTCTTTCCACTGCTACTTTACATCTTTTCTCATCAGTATATTCATTGGCCTTGCTACTTGAGTGAAGTTTTTGATGAACCTTCTATAGTAGTTGGCAAGACCTAAAAACTTCCTAATGTCTTTCACATTCTTTGGCTCTAGCTAACTTAGTACTCTATCCACCTTTTCTTTCTCCATTTCAATCCCATCAGGTCCTATAACAACTCCCAGGAACCCAATTTCTCATACCTTCCACATGCATTTTTCTGGCTTGATATACAAGTTATTTTTTTCCAACCTTTTTAGCACTTCTTCCACAATTTTATCATGCCTATCATGATATGGCCAAAACGGCTAAGTCATTATTTATTTTCTTTTTCTTTTTTTCTTTTCTTTTTAAATCTGTGGACATGTGAAACAACTAAAAGGAGACACACAGGAGTTTATAAATAGAAGTAAACACGGGAGGTATATAAGTAGTATACCACAATTGAATAGGAACTCTATCAAGTTCTCCTTGTCAACTCAGACTAGGAGGGTAATTAAGTTACCTCAGGCTAAGTCACTACAATGCCCTTCTTCTATTTCTGTTTCTATTAACACATTATCCACAAAGGCTGTTACTTTTCCTTTATTAATCATGTCTTCCAGAATTTTATTCATCATTGCTTGAAATATGGCTGGCGGATTCATCATTCCAAAGAATATGACTGTCAGCTTGAAAGACTCTATATAGATCATGAATGCTCCCTTCTACTCATCTCCTTCTTTACTCCTTACATTGTTGAACCCCCACCAAAGATCTATTTTTGTGAATACTCGTTTACCCCCCATGTTATCAATTAAGTCCATGATTAATGAAAGTGGATAGTTATTCTTCACTGTTTGGTTGTTTAGGTTGTAGTAGTCCATTACTATTCTTTTACTCCCATCTTTCTTATCTACAAAGAATACTGGCAACATCTGAGGGAATTTTGATGGTCTAATGTACCCCTTTCTCAGTTGATCGTTTACAAAGTTCTGAACTTTTTCTCTCTCATCTTTGGATAAAGGATAAATTCTTTCCTTTTGTGGTTTAAATGTTTCTTTGAGATCTATGGCATGATCCTAGATTTTCCTTGTTAGCATCCTTTCCGACTCCACCTTCCCAAACACCTTCCTCCATTTTAGGAATCTCTTTAGGACCATTTTCTCAATCTTCTTATGATCCTCTTCAACCTCCTCATCCTTTCCCCAGTCCTCTTTGTCCTCCATTGCCTATCTCACTATCTTCTCTTTTTCTAGTGTAACTACCCTTTTTCCTTTCTTTGCTTCCTGCCTCTTTTCCAATTTTATGTTTCTTTCACATAATAGAGGGCATCTCGTCATCTTGACCTCCTCTGTTTCCCAATTGATTTCTGGATTGTGGGCTTGTAACCATAGTATTCCCAATATTACGTTTGTTTTTTCCAAATTACACACGTTCATTCTCATCCTTTCTACATGACTCTTGTAGTACACATTTACTTCCACTTTGTTACTGATAGACAGTGAATGTCCTTAGTAATCACCCTAGGTAGATGTTCAAGAAGAACTCAATAGGGTTCTTTATTAGATTGGACTACTACTTATACTACTTTACAGTGGCTGTACTACTATTAGCTCACAATCACATGTTCTTCCAGAATGTTCTATGGTCACCTGACCTTGTTGTAGTGACTTAGCCTGAGGTGACTTAGACACCCTCCTAGTCTGAGTTGACAAGGAGAACTTAATGGAGTTCTCATTGATTGTGTTATACTACTTATACATGTTCTGTGTTTACTTCTATTTACAAACTCCCATGTATCTCTCTTTGGTCATTCCATCTTGCACATCCACCAATTTCCTAATTAAAAAAAAAGAAAAAATAAATAAATAAATAATAACTTAGCCGTTTTGGCTGTGTCATGACACTTGTCACGTGATCTGATTACCTAAGCTTCTATGCTGTTTATATCTTGACCCCATTGTATGATTTGAGGTTTTAGATTGAGTGTTCAACTGTACAGGAAACTATTCCCATTTTGGGGCTCTTATAATACACTTGGTGTATAATAGCCTCTCCACTATTGTTTGTTCTATCTACATTTCTGACCACCACTGGTCTTTCTAGCTTCTGTAGTCTAAACCCATGTTTTACTACCATTTTCTTGTCCATAAACATTCCTGTCACACCACTATTCAAGAGTGCTTTTACCATTATGCCTTTATGCATGTCCACTTTCTCTACCCCTATGTTTAACCATACCTCCTTTAATATTTTGAATGTTCTCCTGATATCTCTTTGTTTATCTTTTTCTTTTACTGTGCCTTTTGGAACTTCTGTCCATACACCGTTCTACTGCACCTTTCTCTCTCTGGAGTGTGCTGCTACTCCTTCCCTTTTCTTTTGCTTTGAGCACCCACACCACTCGGCTTCCTCTAACTTTCTTCCTCTGAGGACTTTTTGTCCTCTGTTGTTTTTTCTTTCTTTCCACACTATCTACATTTTATATAGGTTACTACGACTTCTTCTGTCATCCATCCTAACTCCAACAGCTGTGCATCCCCTGGTACATTCTCCACTCCACAGTATTTCTGTGCCTTTTCCCAATTGGGATGTACTGGCTTCCCTCCCTACTATGCCTTTTGTAGCCTGGCCATACGCACCGCTTCCTCACTTCTCCTTTCCTTCTCCACCTTAATATTTAGACACTTCCACTTGTAGTGTCCTATTCCCCGACATCTAAAACATTGTACCTCTTCCTCAACTGTCTCCTGCCTCCTTACTTTTGCTTTCTCCCTTACTCCACATTGCATCACTCTACTTACTATCACCTCAAATCTATTCTGGGGAACTGGTTTCCCTTTTGCTTTTTTTATATTCCTACAGTTATAGGCCAGGTCCCCAAACCTTCTACACCTCCAATATATCCTTCCTTCCCTTCTCTCTATTTCTGCCCTTAGTTTGGCCAGGGCATGCCATTGGTTAAGCATACTGTCCATAAGAAAGTTGTATTGTTCCAGAGACATAGTACTACATCTCCAGAAAAGTCAAAATAGGAGTGATTTTACTAATGTTATATCTACTGGGGTACAAGATCTTCATCCAGCTAGACATCTACTGCCCTACTTGCTATTGCCCTAATACTATGGTTATACTATAACCCCAAGGAGAGGATTTCTAATCTAAACACCTTTCTAAAGATATAGCATTACTCCTCTGCATATACAGCCTACAATGGTACTTTAGCACAAGGTTTATAGAGAGAAAGAAATACAAGTAAACTACTGAACACTGCTTAATTGTGAGGTCAGGTCTTAGACACAATACCTGAGCTTGGTACTTGTTATTAATGGACAGTGAATGTCCTTAGCAATCACTCTAGGTGGATGTTCAAGAAGAACTCAATGGAGTTCTTTATTGGATTGCAGCCCTACTTATACTACTACTACAGTGGTTGTACCCTAGAGTTCTACAATTACATATTCTTTCCAGAATGTTCTATGATCATCTGACCTTGTCATATGATTTGACTTACTAAGTCCCTACCCTATTTATATCCTTACTCCATTGTATGCTTTGAGGTTTTGGATTAAGTGTTCAAATGCATGGGAAACCTTTTCCTGTTTGGGGCTCTCATAACAGTACTGCACTTCTACTATCAATCCCTAACTGATTGACAAGTCCTCTTAAGCCAAAGGCCTGGCTATGTATAGAGGTGACTAGTGATCGTAGTGACCACTGGTCAAGGGTTGAGATGGTTATGAGAGTAAGAATAAGCAAGGTCCAAGGCAGACGGTGCTCTAGATATGGAATTGAGTTCTAGTGTAAGAACTTAGACTGAGGTATCTTAAAACTACTCCTAGTCCAAGTTGACAAGGAGAACTCAATAGAGTTCTTATTTGATTATAGTATACTACTTATACATATCCTGTGTTTACTTCTATTTATGGACTCCTGCATATCTCTTTTAGTCATTCTCCAGTTTCCTAATTAAAAGAAAAGAAAAAGAAAAAGAAAATAAATAATAACTTAGCCATTTTAACTGTGTCATGACACTAAGCTTGGTACCATACTTCCACCTGCAGTTCCTAACTGACTGCAAAGTCCTCTTAAGCCAAAGGCCTGGCTATATATAGAGGTGACTAGTGATTATGATGATCACTGGTTGAAGGTTGAAAAGATTATAAGAGTTAAGATGAGCAAGGTCCAAGGTAGATAGTGCTCTGGATGTGGAATTGAGTTCTAGTGTAAGAATGTAGCCAAGATGACTTAGTTCCACTTTTAGTCTAAGTTAACAAGGAGAACTTGATAGAGTTCTCATTCAAATTTTATATACTACTTATACACTTACTACATGGTCTGTATACTACTTTCCCACACTCATCATATGACTCTATTCATATGACATTACCCTGACCTGTGACATGTAACATGTTATATAATACTTTCCTACACTCCTTCCTTGTGTAGTAAGTCCAAATAAAAAAATAAAATAAAATAAAATAATGACTTAGCTATTTTGCCAAGTCATGACAGTCCTCTTACAGAGCTGATATCAATAACAGAGAACTATAGCTCACCTCAGACATCATCAATGTAGTAGATGACTGAGTGAGCCTAAGTATAGTACTGGTACTTATACTAGAGTGAGTAAGTGTTTTATATTTGTCATACAAGTAAGAGAAAGAAAAGAAAGAAACAATGTTACTATTAATCAGTCCTGTCCAATACTTTCTATCTCAAGAAAAGGTTTTTTATTCTCTAAGATAACATCTGTAGAGTTTGTAACCTGAGTAAGATCAAGAGGTTATAACAATTGTTATTCTATAGAAATAGACAAAATAAAAGTTCAGGAGCAAAATTAATTATAAATAAAAATAAAAATAAAATCATATCAATTTTCAGTATATAACACTTCTCATATTCCTAACATTACTAGAGACTAGATATGTATCTGGAGATCTAAAACCCTGAATATAACTTGGTTACTAGAGACTAGAAACTAGTTTATTATCACTATCTTCATAACAGAAATACTACTTCACCCAAAGCTTCTCTTGTTTGATAAGACAAATTCAATGATTTAGACCCCCACTGTCTTTGACCTGCATTATCTTGGGAAATAGCTTCATCATATGTAGTTTATGATACAGAAGAAATTCTGGATATAGTATGTAGCTTTGATCCAACTATCCATAAAAGGCTAGAGAATATCTAGGGTCTGGCAAGGGGTCTAGATCTCTTGCCAGATCAGACAAACAGCTGTCAACTTATCAAGGTTTGATGTCAACTGAAACATCTACTAACGTGTCACACTTGTGACATTGGTTAGATAGTCCAGTTATTAGATGTAGAAAGGAAAAGAGGCGGCACTTGGTGCAAGTGCAGATGACTTGGAGCATTGCAGCTAGAGTAGGTTGTATGTAGTATCAACTGATAACACATGAAGCGTGCATCTTCTTCTGAATGATTGCAGTCGGTTCATCTACAAAATGGTGGTCGCATGGTGATCAAACGCTTCCTAACAGACAACCCTGGAGCTTTTTCTTGGTCAAGTAACATCACCTAACGTGAGGTGCTATCACGGAATCATTGAGTGCCGCTCCTTTATTCCTGCTTTTTCTTTTTCTCTCTCGCTTCTCTGATTTTATTTTCTGCGTTTCTCGTTAAAATCTCTTTGTAGTATGGGCTGTGTTATTGTAGGGTGCTAGGTACTTTACCGCGGACTATGATCGAGCACCATGTTACAAATTTGAAAAAAAGTGACCGAGCTGACATCAAACCTTGGTTGACAGCTGCTTGCCCGCCATGAGATCACTGTTTCTAGGGAGACCTCCCAAATTTAAAATTCGCGCTCGGCATATCGGCACGGAGCATTCTATCTATGCAACACAGATTTACCTAGACTGCCTATGGAAAATCAGTAATCGATGACCGATTATGTCCACACATGATGACCAATTGTAATAGCGAAAAATATATATTGACCAACTACCTTTCAGTAGCTCTCTCCCCACAACAATGGCACCCCGCATCCTTTTTCGTGTTTACATCTGCCAACAAGGAAATATCTCGTGGCCGCCAAACCGTGAGTGCAAGCATTCAACGCCATGGCTATATTTATATTGCATTAATTTAGGGTTATTGGCTCTCTGAGGCTGCACATCCATATTACACACTGGTTCCAAATTTCGATATCGATTTTGCGTCACCTAAGAAAACGTTCCCCGTTGATACTGACAGTATCACCGTAGGTTCTAGCTTGTCCACATTCTGATAAATGCTTATACAGCTCAGGCTGCTACAAACTCCAAGGATGAACAAGCGTTAATATTCCAGACTGACGAGAAAGTTCTGGCCAAGAAAGTTGCCGTCAAATCCCTAACCGAAGTCAATGCAAATGATTACGCTGCCATATTCTTTGTCGGAGGACATGGACCAGCGATCGACTTGGCTAATGATCCAGATTGCGCTAGGCTTGTTGAGGCATTCTGGCGTGGAGACAAGTATGTTGCAGCTGTCTGCCACGGTCCTGCGTGAGTAGCTATCCTAGTTTCACCCATGATTCTAAGACTCATCAGTGTGTCTTATCTAGTGCCCTCGTCGGCGCTCGAATAAATGGAAAATCAATCTTTACTGGCAAGAAAGTTACCGGATTTTCTAATACAGAAGAGGAAGCTGCCGGAGATGTTGAGGTACTGTGACACCCGACGTTTCACAATTCTTACATTGATGACAATGATCAGTATGCTCCCTTCCTTGTGGAGGACAAAATCAAGGAATTGGGAGGTGTCTATGAAAAAGCTCCAGACTGGGAGGTGCGCATTCATACCAAATATCTTCGGATATGGTGGAATGACAAGGATTGTATAATTGCAGGCTTGCGTCGTCGTAGATGGAAAGCTCATCACAGGTCAGAATCCTGCCTCTGCGGAACCTCTCGCGAAGAAATTGTCTGAGGCCTTGGCATAAGAACATTGATTCAAAATGATCAATATGATTTCTTTTCTTTTATCCTCTTGTCAATGACCATCACTGATTAGTAGTTTTTC
>Ga0154008_100097_pt1 | contig 17846 bp, 15 predicted proteins | sample TSNJ092MetaG_FD_104711 | JGI IMG/M metagenome (GOLD analysis project Ga0154008, IMG submission 104711) | Attine ant fungus gardens microbial communities from New Jersey, USA - TSNJ092 MetaG | ecosystem: Host-associated > Fungi > Mycelium > Unclassified | place: USA: Connecticut, Klassen Lab...
GTCCTTGAGTCGTCAAGACTTAGTGATAACATCACCATTGTTATGCCAGATAGTCTTTTTAGGCAATATTTATGATATTTGTCACAAAACTATACTATAATCCAGCTCAAAAAGCAGGTTTGACTCTCCAAATATAACCACTAGACATCCAGTTATGGACTTATGTACACCACTTAAGTGGTAGAGTAGTGGCTGTAACCACCACTATCTAAATCTCATAGAAACAGCCTAGAGAATTTCATAACATATCTATAACAAAACTTCCCTCTAGAAGTACTCTTGAGAGTGAACAGAGCCTTAGGGAGCTTGCTTCCTATTATAATGATGTTATGTCTCAATAACTGTCAACCTCTAGAAAGAGTAAGATTACTATCATATTAGGGCCATTATTCTTGATAGCCAACTATAAATAGAATTGAAAAGAGCAACCTCTTGAGAGGACATTGCAAACATACTAAAAGAAGATTTGGAAGAGAGAAATATGAGTATAGAAGTAGAAAGAGTAGAAGTATGAACAAGAGAAGTTGATTGGAGAGATAAAAGAAGAGGCAAATGAAGACATTGCACTTGAGAGCAGTCAGACTCATGTTTGACTCTGCCCTTCATGGACTGCCAAGAGGCTCACAGCAGCCATACTAACTGGAGAAGGATACTAGGAGCAGGACTAGGGAAATGGGAAGGAATAGCTGTATGATTGGATAAAATCCTTTCTTATTATTCCACTCTTGTTATCTTTGGGAATTTAGAGGTTTTGTTTTGTTTTTTTCTTTTGCTGTTTCCATGATTTGTAATCCTAATAAAATACTCTAGTAGTACAGAGTAGCACCATATGAATTACCCCTATTATCTTACTTTCTATTGCTCTAGAGCTAAAAGACTACTTTGGGTAATTTGAGATTTATTCCCACTTTTCTTTCTTTGTAAAACTCTATAAAACTTCCCTTGAGGGATACTTGACTTTGAGGAGAACTTGGACATTCACTTGGCTAGAAGTTTAACCACTTGCTACATGTTTTTAGAGTAGGTTTCCAACTGTATGATCAGTTGAAGTAGAGCTTATACAAGGGCATGGAAGTTCTAGGCAGTACTGCTGTATTAATAGTGAGCTAGGCTACTAGACTAGACTGAGAAGGGTAGTATTACAGTATAAGATAAACATGTGTCTTTGAGATCCAAAATCAGTAAGAGTACTCTCAAAAGGATACTAAAAACATTTTATCTTCTAGATTTCTATTGGCTTCTCTTATATCAATCTTCATAAGCTCTCTATTATTTGATTTACCTCTCCAGCACCTACTCAATTGTGTACAACTGTAAAGCAGCTTGGAGATTTTGCCTCTCTGATCTGTCCTGTTTACCCTTGTTATTTCATTTCTCCATCAACAGTATACAGATAGAAAAAGAAGAAAGAGAGATGAATACCAAAAAGAGAACTTAGTAATGCTAAGTACAAAGAACTTGAAATGAAAAATAAAAGGGAGAAGGACAGAGAAGCTGACAGCAGTTTGTAGGCCTATACAAAGTAAAAAAGGTTGTTTCAACAAATGCAATTGATCAAATTACCCCTAGCTATTAAAATACATCCAGTAGTCAATATAAATAGAGTACAATTGTACAGACCCCAAGTAGAAGGCTAGAAGGTAGTACCACCACAACCAGTAGTTATAGATGGAAAAGAGAAGTACAAGATAGAGAAAATTCTAAATAAAAGAAAAGTATGAGAGAAGGATAGTCTCTTAGTATAATAGAAGGGGTATACAGTGGAGGCAGACACATGGAAAGAAAGGGAGAATTTGGAAAATGCAAAGAAACTGGTCAAAGAGTTTGAGAGAGTGTATAGAGAAAAGGCCAAAGAAGTTAGACAACAAAAGCTAGAAGAAGAAGAAAAGAAGTTTAGTTGTCAACTACCAAGGGAGGTCACAGCCAAGCTAGTATACAGATAGAGAAGGAAGAAGTATAAAAGAGAAAGGGAAAAGAGATGGGAAGAAAATTGAAAGAAATAGAAAAACTCCTTGGAACAAGGAACCTTGAAGGGGGGTCTATGTTATAAGTTATCTCCAAAGAAGAAAAATATCTCCTATACATTTGTTAACTTGATGGAAAAAGCTATAAATAGTATGGAATAATATTATATACAACTATATAGTTATTAAGTAAGGGTCTTGTAATTGTGGGAAGTAGGCATATAAACCATGAGACATTTGTATAATATTATGAGATAACTCCTAAGAAGGAAACTATTTCTCATGCATTTATCAACTTGATAGAAAACATCCAAGAATACAATATGGGAAAGATATAAATAGCATGGGAAGGATTATGTAAGATATAGATAGTTCTTAGTAAGGGTCATGTGATTGTAGGAGACAGATACACAGACCAACTAATATTTGTATAAGTATCTAGTAGAATTCAATGGGGAACTCTATTGAGTTCTTTCTGAACAACCACCTTGGTTGAGCCTTAAGTCTTCATAACCCTGTGCTAATATATAAGTAGTAGTAGAAATCCAACAGGGAACTCCATTGAGTTTTTTCCTTTCAATTGTCACTGGTTGGGATCAGAACTTCACTCCTAAGTCTATATCTTAATATACTCAATATAGAGGTCAGGTCTTGGGTGGGGACATGAGTTTTGTCCAGGCCTTCTACTCACTGTTCCTAACTGACAGTGAAGTTCCCTTTACAGCTAGAGCCCACTATCCAAGATACTTGTGAGTACTATGCTCACTATTAAGAATAATAAGAGAGTAAATGAAAATAGAGAATGTTGAGGCTGCAAGATGCAGGGTCAACAATAGAGATTGAGTTCTTGTATTAGTGTGCAGTCATGAGGACTTAGAGCTCAACCAAGGTAGTTGTTCAGGAAGAACTCAATAGAGTTCTCTGTTGGATTGTACTAGTTATTTATACAAATGTCCATTGGTCTGTGTATCTGTCTCCCACAATCACATGACCTTTACTAATAACTATACATATCTTTACATAATCTTTCCTATGCTAATTATATCTTTCCCACATTGTATTCTTGGATATTTTCTATCAAGTTGATAAATATATGAAAAATAGTTTCCTTCTTGGGAGTTGTTTCATAACACCACTCTTTGTGCAGTTTTTTTATGCATATATTGCTTACTTGTATTTTTCAGAGTTGCAGTTCCTTTTGTACAGAGTTGAGTACTTGTATTCTAAAATCATGTAGTTTCTATTGCAATGGAGCAACACTTCACTCTTAAAATACTTGTAACAATTTCTTCTCCATTTCTCATACTGAAAATCTTTTGGAGCAGACAATGGCATAATATTCACTAAAAATAAGAAAGACATTTGACTATACTACTGCTCCTCAACTCCTTCTATATCCAAATCCTCCATCTCTATCACTTTTATTCCTGAACTATCTACTTCTATTTTCTCTTCTGCTTTTTTCTTTTCTTTATCTTTTCTTTTCTTTTTCTTTTTGGTTTCCATCTCTTCTCTTATAGTCTCTGCCTATATAATCAACTTGCTCCCTAATCTCCTTGAACTCTTGCCCACTTTTTCCAACTTATCTTCAATCCAATTTGCCATCCCCATCAAATTTCCTACTTGAATGATCAATTGTTCCAACAATGACTTTATGTGAACTTTCTATTCCTTATTCACTAAATGCTTGCTTGCTACTATCCTCAATCTTTTGGAGGTCCATTCTTTATTTACCTTCCTTCTAGATTCCTTGGAGGACAGGTGACAAACCACTCTAGCTTTGGCACAAACTTAACAAGTAGTCAATTTCCTATACAAAGTTAATTTCATACTGGAAATACAAAGAACACTTATATCAATTCTTGAAGCTCACAGTTTGTTCTATACTAATACCAATGTAGGCATGGAGTACGACCACCTATAACATTTTCTTCTTCAAATTCTACCTCTAACTCCTTCCTCTTCTACTGTTGAGCTGGACTCTCCATAGGAAGCAATTCCATCCAATGTTTCTTGGGGAGGACTAGTGATTTAATCAGCATCATATTTTCAAAATTGTTGTAGAAGAAAATACAGAGAATTTTTTGTTTTTGGAAATTGTTCACTATGATCTTATCCTTGACTGTGGCAACAACATTCTGTTGCATTGCCTCCAACTGGTAAAAGCAGTTGTCAAGAGGACAATGAGTTGATACATTTGCAGCTTTTTCCTGCTCTATATGTTTGTTCTTCTCCTCTTTTTCTTTACAGAGACAATCTTACTCCTTTTGTTCTTGTTGGAACTGGAGTTGTTCCACAAGTTCATCCTATTGTTTTTTCTTAGCAGCATGTTTTTGCCTTTATAACAAACATTTAGTGGCCTTCTTCTTCTCTTGTTTTTGGAGCTCATTACAATGATAGAGCCTTTCTTGTTTATAGACTTTGTTATCAGAAAGGGACAAGATCAATAGCATCTATGGCATCTATGTTGGTGGACATGGTGATAGTTAGGGATCAAGAGCAAAAAAATTTGGTAAAGTTTCTTTATTTATTCAATCAGGTGATAATTAAATTGCTTATACATTGGGGCTTTGAGGGCTTAGCCTTGAGGGGAAAGTACTGTTATATACCAAATTTTCTTTATTATTTATCTCCTAAATAATCACTCCTAGTTATATAGGAGTATTGTAGTGTAGACTGGTTCTCTCCTATTCTAGCTATAGTATATATATGGAGTAGATATATGGTAGCAATCCAGTTTATAGATTAACATCTACTTGTACTTGTCCATATTCCTTTTCCTTCTTCTATATACTTTTCAACTTGGACTTTGAACCTTTATTCAGTTATCTGACAATATCTCCTTGTCTCTGAAATTAATGATTATTTGCAATAGGAGATCAGGGCACAATACATATGTTGAAGCCAAGATCATCTTTTATTGTTGTCACTGAACTCCTACTCCTTGGTTAATATATCTCAGAGTATATATATATTTCATTTCTCTTACTAGCTAGTACTTCTACTCCTTGATCTATGCTATCTTGGAGTTACTCTATTAGCTAATCCTTATTCTACTCCACATTCCTGACAACTATAAACCCTACAAATCTTGCTTATCTCTATTTTCTACTTTACTATCAAGACTATAATATCATAACTCAGCCAAAACAGCTAAGTCAATATTTATTTTCATTTATTTTCCATTTCTTTTGATTAGGTAATTAATGGATATACAAGACAGCATGACTCAAAAGAGATATGTGGGACTTGGTAAACAGTTGTAAATACCAAATGTATATAAGTAGTATAGGACAATTGAATGGGAACTCTATTGAGTTCTCCTTGTCAACTCAGACTAGGAGTATGATTAGGTCATCTTAGACTAAGTTGCTACATACAACCCACCAATCTTTGAAAGATTAAAACAGATGTATACCTTGTAAGTGTGTAGCAAGTTGCTCAGCCACTGTACTATGCTGCTATAGCAGCCACACCTCTCTATATAAATTTCAACATTTAGTTTCTTATCAGTCAAGGTGCATCTGTATTGAGCCTATCAGGCTATTTCTCTCATCTATTCACATACCTTTGGGTTCCCACATTGTGATTTTGATCATGTGGTCATCAATATCAGATTTCACACACATTGTTACTTGGGACGAGAGTCATGTATAGTTCTCATATGCTAGATCAATCATGACTCATGTTTCATGGGATAAACTTGGACATATTGGTGATAGCAGCAGACAAAGCACAGGTTTCAGACCTGTAATATGCTCAGGTTATTCTTGCAGCTCACATGAGATGCCAAAGGGATTTTGATGAGATATGCCTGGTACAGAGCTAAGAGAGAAAACAAAGTAGGTTCAATCATAGTAAGAGATAGAAAGAAAGAAAGAGGTCAATCTTGTCTGCTGCAACCACTGGATCTCTCTTGTGTTGGAACTGTTGTTGCTGCTAGTTGATATCAACAATCATTGTGACAGCACGCACAACAAAATGTGAACATTGATATTGTGAGTACAGGATGTAAGAAGAAAGAGACATCAAAAGAGGCATCACTAGATGCTAAAACTGTGATTATGAAGACATCTTGCTTCTTCAAAGATTGTAGTGATGAACATGACATTGCTAAGTATCCATTGATTGACACAGAATTGACATACTGGTTTACATTCTCTGCAGCTTGAGACTTCACAGAACCTGTCTCTTACCGGTTTCCAATGAATAGCAACAGCTGAAGAATGGTCTTTTACAACCAAGTCCCTTCAATTATTATAACTTTCCACTACCCATCATGAAATTTAAGATGTAAGAATGGCTCATCCATCTCAACTAAGATCAAGTTTCATCACAGCTACAATGTGCTGATTATTTCTAGGATGAAACAGGATCACAGGTTGGACCTTCATCAGATATCTTGGTCCGGACACATCAGAATAGAAGATCAATAATCGATTAACCTCATGAAACCAATTGATATATAATAGAAGCATTTTGACCAAGTTGCATGCAAAATACCTTCTGTCTGCATATCCCACCAGAATGGCCAATCAAGATGGAATACCGCAAGAACTTTACATCTTTGACCTGAAGAGACTGATAAATACACGTTACATTGAAGGTATGCTGGTTCTCAGTTTATTTCTCTCGAAGCAACTGCTGAAGCATTTTCTCAAGTCATTATTGCGACTTTGATGGTATATGATGTCATCTATCTTGTTCCTCAGCAGGTGGGACTTTCCATTCGTAAACAATGATTTGACATATCTTGCCTCTCCTAGGTTCAGCACCTCTATAGGCATGTTCTCAATTTGGTTATGAAATTTTGGTCGACCATTTGCCTCTAACGTGTGAAAACTCAGGAAGAAGCAGTCAAAACTGCATGTCATCTACTGTTCTGTCCTGATAAATAACTGGATAGGCATGATGTAAGAATGGCTCTCTTACTTTATTTAATAAGATGGCTGATCCAAATTCTTAGAATTAATTTATACAGTATAAGGAAGTAATCTGAAGTAATTTGACATATATTGATAACTTCACCAGCTGATAATAAAGCCTGGGAATCGACATCAGTAAGATGCTACTCTTTATTCATTTTTGGACTTTTTGTTGACTAGTAGGATATTTTAGTAGTATAGGTCAAATATATTTGCTGGTCGGTCTGATCTGGCCCTTTTCCAGGTGTCTCTTTGGTGTATCACTAGCTCTCAAGTAAGTTTTATTGTAACTATCAGGGACTATAGCAGCTTATGTCAATAGTTTCATCACAATGTTAAGTTCATTGGTGCTAAAGATTCTGCTGGTTCTGTGCCTTCGAGCAATCTGGAACAAGGATTTCATTGGTGACTAGAAACATGTAAAGATGGACTGGTTATTCTAATAATCTTGATTCCAGTCACACTTTTTCTCTATCTCATAATAACAGGTATGTTCTGTAGAATTTCATTCTGATCATTAGAAATGACTGATGGTTGAAATTAGTCAAGGTCTTAGTAAGCTTCAAAGATGGTACTATACCTATCCACTAACCAATCTTATCTCTCAGGCTGCACTATCTATAGTGGTACTATCTGTATATGTCACTTCAATTTCTGGAGAGCTACTTCCTTTCCATGGCTGCTGGGTAACCAGTACATATTTTCTTCCTGTAGAATTTGATCTTAGATTTGCCTTTTAGTACATGTTCTAATACTTTGCTGGTTTACATATTTTTTCTGACACAAAATAGCATTTCTAGAGCTATAGCAATAGCAGTCGAAGTCCTCTTGACTTTTATCAGATTTACCATGACATACAAAACACAGAGGGTTTTTGGAGATGGAATACGCAGTTGCATTTCTCATATGAAATCCTCTACTCATTTGTTGTATGTATTTTACCACAATGGAACACTCTTATTCATACTGTGAGTCCAAAGGTAGATATTACTGGTCTAACTAAAATTGTCTATCCTTTTCAGTTTCTTGGGTAAGCGATATTGGCAAACAAGTGGACTAGCACTCACTCTTTACGAAGTCTACTCAATTATAGAAGCTGCTTATGTCAAAAGTGAATCTGTGACTATTTCAAATATCATAGCCTAGTATGTGATTATTGTTGCTGGTCTTTCCCATACTAGCTTTAATATTCAAACATCAGCAGTTCATTCTTCCTTAATCTCTTTATTGTAAGCCAAAATATTTTTCCTATCACTGCTGACTCATGTGCTGTTCAGGTGTCACAATTGATACTCAACTTGTTGGAAGCAAATTGCCCTTTGGATGAAAGCATTTGTTCCAGGACAATGGAAACTTTGAGATTTGGTCATTCAGAGTCCTACAGAGATAGTGAAGCAGGTGCTTCACAAGGTGATAGAGGAGCTACCTCTATGGATGAAGGAATATGAAAGATAATAGACTGGACACTTGGTATATGATGTTGGATGTAGATGAAATACTATTTATTCTTTTTGTCCGTTCATCTTTTGTAACATGATTAGCAAGTTGTGATAAACAATTTGTTGGGATTTGGATCTTGTGCAAGTCTAGTATCTAGTCTAGTCTTCTAGTTCAAGAGAGTATGTGAGAAGGATGTGGGAAGATGGCACTGATAAATCATGTACCTAATCATTCCCACAGCCTTTCTTTCACTCAAAAATTCCAATAAATTCATTATAAATTAGAAAAAATTCAGGAAAAATTAGAAGAAATTATAATAAATTATATTATAAAATTGGAACAGACAGTGAGCAAAGTGAGCTGGCTGTGACCTTGTAGACTGTTGGAGGAAGGTAGCATAGTGAGCTGACAGACAATACTATCCACTGTTACACAGACTGTTGTAGAAAGAGAGCATAGTGAGCTGACAGACAGTACAACATTAGCTCCACTTAGAATTAGTAGAGGGTTTAGTGTTATGAAACAACTCCCAAGAAGAAAACTATTTCTCACACATTCATCAACTTAATAGAAAACATCCAAGAATACAATGCAAGAAAGATATAAATAGCATGGGAAGAATTATGTAAGATATAGATAGTTCTTAGTAATAGTCATGTGATTATGGAAGACAGATGTACAGACCAACCAATATTTGTATAAGTATCTAGTAGAATCCAATAGGGAACTCTGTCAAATTCTTCCTAAACAACTACCTTGGTTGAGCCTAAGTCTTTACAACCTCGCACTAATATTTAGGTTAGGCTAGAGGCCCATGTAAAAACCTTATCTAGTAAGTATGTAAGAAGAATCTAGTAGATATGCAAGACCAAATATGGGATAATAGGCCTAAGTAATTGATTATGTAAGTATTATGTAAGTATTTGTCAGTTTTAGCTAAGAATTGGTTATCAAATTTCTTCCCACATATATACTTTTTCCTCAATAAATTCAGGAAAAATTGGAGAAAAATTGGAAAAAATTGTATTCTACTTTCTCTTTTTTTTCTTTGAATTTTAACAACAAAATATACTCAGTAATACCCTTTTCTTTTCATATTCAGCCCAAATTGGATATGTGGGAGAGAAATAAATATGTACAAATAGTGCCAGCTCATCAACTTCTCTGTTTTCAATCACTATCCCCTGTTCTCCCTTTTTACTCTTTCATCCCTCTACTCTCTCTATACCTTGACTGGATACTGGACCCTAGGTGTAAAGGGGACAGTACTCTATAGCTGTAATGTAGAGCATGGTTGGTATGACTAAGCTCAGGTCTACCCTTTTAGACAAACTGTTTCCTTGAGCAATACTGCAGTAGTGTACCTGTATACCCTTCTATTAGCAACCTAGTGCTTGGAGTCCATTGTGATCCTTATACACAAGGGAATAACAGCTGCTCTTTAAGAGAGTTGTTTAGAGTAGGAATCTCCTTCTTAGGAGTGATAGTATACCTTTATTTTTAGAATAGTTGTAAGAGAGATAGTAAGACAATTGTGAGAGATGGACTCTGTTGAAGAAGAACATCAGGTTAGAAGAGCTGAGGAGTGAGCACAAAGACATGTAGTTGTTCTAGAGTACTATTATCTACTTGCTTTGCTTCAAAATATCCCTCCAGCTCCTGTTTAGAATAGAGAAAGAGAAAGGGGAAGAAGAAAAGTCCAAACAACTCCTATATATGTTCCACAAAACCTTGAGGATGTTATACTTGATTTGTGCAGATGTTAATATAATGAACAGCATTAACTTCAAATTATAGAAGATAGTACCTCTGCCTTAGATCATTTGCATTTACTATTAAGGGAGCAACAATAAAGGACAACTCAGGAGTATAGAGCACAAATAATGAAAGTAGAGGCTGAAAGACAGAGATAGATAGAAGAGAGGCAGATTGAGCAACAGAGATTAGCAGAACAGTTGAAAGCATTGCAAGTAGAAAAAAGAGCAAAACCACCTCATATAGTTTAAATTAATCAAATGGTAGATGAATGGAGAAACAAGAATGCAGATGCTCTAGATTATGAAGAGTATCAGAATAGAGATGGTAATGGAGACCTAAACATGGATAGGAATATGCAGGAAAATATTTTAAGAGTTGTGAGTAACAAATTTTACTGATTATTGATAAATGAATTCTAATTAGATATTACAGGATATTAGAGAAGGAATTATTCAAGAGGTTGATATAGAAGATAATATGATTTAGATATATGGATTTTTGCATAATAAAATTCTATATACTCATAAATTATCAGGATCAAGAAGCTGTTGTTGTAGATGATATTCTACCACCTGTTCCTTACCCTGCATCTTATTCACCTGCTGGACAGCCATTCTTGGAGGCTGATATACAGTATAACAATTTGGGCATGCTGACTGTTATCTGCTCTCACTGTCATGCTCTTCACTTTGACTGTGAGAAGCTTACTTTCTCAAGAGTCAATTATCTTAGGTTTGGCATGTACTGTTTACAAGAACAGATCTAACTGCCTCCTCTTTAGCCACTTACTGGAATTCTTCACAACTACTTGACTGGAGATGACTATTTCTCAAAAGAATTCCACAATAATATATGATAGTATAATGCAGCCTTTGCCATGACTTCAGTAGGAGTCAAAGTTGATAACTCAGTCACCAGGCAGTCAGGCCCCTACTGTTTCAAAATCCAGAGAGAGCTTCATCATCTCACTAGTGTTCTTTTCTCTTATGCAGATTAGACTCCAATGTATGCACAAATCTATATTCTTGATATAGCAGAGCAGCTCAATGTCAGAAGAGCCAACAACAATAACTTGGATCTTGTAGTAATAGACAATCTTCAGATAATGCTTCCAGACAACCATTTATATATTGGTTGATACCATTATGCATATGAGCTTATCAGGGACAAACCAGTAGATGAACAGTAGAAGGTCAGGATTAGATTGCATGTAGATCTACAGCATGATCAACAAACTCACAATCTGCCTACTATTAAAGAGATTGCAGTTATCATTCCTGAGAAAGGAGTCTATTATGCAATAGATAATAGAGATGTAGTGTTATGGGCAAAAAGAAAACAACTTGAGTGAATAAACCAGAACAGTCCTTTATATGCTGCTCTCCATTATATTCTATTGTTTCCAAAGAGAGAGAATAGATGGCATTCAAGAATTCCAGCCTGTGGTGCTCAACTAAGAGAGCGAAGAAAGAATGGAAGATAGAGAGATAGAGAGGAACAGGCTTGCTCACAGGTGGTCTCTAATACATATTATTATGTCTATCACCTTCATGTCAGAGATGGTCCTCAGCCACCCCTCTTTTATAGTAGAAAGCTATTTCAGCGGTTTGTTGTTGATGCATGGGCAAACTATAAATAGAGAAAACTCAACTAGGCTAGAACATATCAACATACCCTCAGATCAGAACTTTACCAGGGAATACAAGATGCTGCTGTGCATGATAGGCATAATAGAGAAGATATTAGGCCTTTGGGACACAAACTCATTCTTCCTTCTTCTCATGTGGAGAGTCCTAGGTTTATGACTCAATTGTTCTAAGATGCTATGGGCATTTGCAGGCATTTTCACAAACTAGACCTTTTCCTTACTATGACTACTAATCCCAAGTGGCCAGAAATTGTTCAGAGTCTTTTCCCTAGACAGATAGCTACTAATCATCCTAATATTGTATTATGGTTCTTTGAGCAGAAGAAGAAAGTACTTCTTAAGCTCATTGATAATGGCTTCTTTGGTACTGCAGTAGCTTATATTCATACCATTGAGTTCTAGAAGAGAAATCTTCCCCATATTCACCTGCTTATCTTTCTGCACCCTCAAGATTGCATTTGAGACCCTTATCATATAAACTCCATGATCTCAGTATAGTTACCTGATCCTCAGCTACAGCCACTTTTCTATGCAAAAGTCACCAAATATATGTTATATGGTCCATATAGTACTGACAATCCCCAAGCCAAGTATATGGTCAATAGATGATATAGTAAATGTTTTTCCAAAGATTATAGAAAGAGAACAGCCTGGACTGAGAACAGTTATCCACTTTATGCTAGGCCTAACAATGGCTTGGTTTTTGAATACAATAGGACCAGGTTTACCAATTAATATATGGTCCCTTACTGTCCTCAACTTCTTCTCTTTGATTGTTATATTAATATGGAGGTCTCTACTGGATTGGGAACTGTCAAGTATTTCAGCAAGTACATCTATAAGGGTTCTGACAGAGCAACTATGGAGATTAGTGGTGGAGTACAGGATGAGATCAAAGTACACTTGGATATTTATTAGTCCAACTGAAGCTTGTTGGAAGATCTTTGAGTTCAACATGCATAGAGAGTCACTAGCTGTTTAACATCTTTCTGTCTATCTTCCCAATGAGCACTATGTCAATTTTTATGTACACCAGACTGTCAATGAAGTATTGGCCAGACAAAATGTAGAGAAGACTCGGCTTACTGCTTGGTTTGACTACAACTCTGTACATAATGATGGTTTGGGCCTTATCTACTGGTAGTTCTCTCAATACTATACCTGGAATGCCAAAGCCAAGTCATGGCATCCAAGACAATATGCTAAGGTAATTGGAAAAATGTACTTTGTGTTACTGTCAAAGGGAGAACAGTTTTTTTTATGACTTCTCTTGACTATATTTGAAGGTGGAAAAAGCTAGGAGCATCTGAGAACCTAGAATGGCCAAGTATTTGTCACATTCAAGAAGGTGTATATGGCAAGAGGATTACTGGAGGATGATAATAAGTGAAGGATTTGCTTGGAGGAAGTAATTACAATGCAGCCTGAAGTGGCATGTTGCTGGTTGTTGGTAGTGATCTTACTAACCAAGAGTGGACTTTGTGATGATGTCAAGCACAAACTATATTATATGAGCCACTACCAAGCTGACCAGAAAATACCAGAGGATGATGTTTATGATTATGGCCTTTGGGATCTAAACAGGATGTTGGTAGAAATGGGAAGAAGTTTTGCTGAGTTTTCACCCATACCTCTTCCACAACAATAGTGGGGTCACAGAATACCTAATCCTCTCTTATAGGCTGAGCAGTATGATGCAGATGAAATGGCAACTTTGGTAAATAAGCAGAGGGCAATTTTTAACCCTGAACAAGCTGCTGCTTTTGATGCTATTCTGGAGTCTGTCACCAACAACCAAGATCATCTTTTCTTTATTCATACTGCTGGTGGTTATGGAAAGACATTTCTTTATAACACTATTGCTGCTGAGGTTAGGAGGAGAGGACAGGTGGCACTGTGTGTAGCATCATCTGGAATTGCTGCTCTTTTGCTGGATGGAAGAAGGATATCTCATTCATGCTTCAAGATTTCTCTTTCCATTAATGAGGACTCTGTGGCTAGACTAAAATGGAATAGTCATATGTTTCCAGTCATTTAACAGACCAAGGTTATCATCTGGGATGAAGTTCCTATGTAGCACAAGTATAACATTGATGCTATTGATCAATGTCTGAGAGACTTGCTTGAAATAAGTGATTACTTGCACTTGATAGCTGTTGAATTGACATATTATCTAGAATGATCATCTATTTAGTGGAATTACAGTGGTGTCATGAGTTGCCTTGACTATAGAAAGATCTATTTATAGAATAACAGACAAGGGAATTAAACTAGTAGTCTTTTGGCTGACTATAGAATACCATTAATGTAAACAAGGGCAAATAGTGTACTTGTATAAGTAGGATATACAATTGATCAAGAACCCTATTAAGTTCTCTTTGTAACCCTCAAAGACTTAGCTGCTGAGTCAACTCAACTTGAGTCGCACAACAAGTGGTATTTGGAGGAGATTTTTGTCAAATTTTGCCTATGGTACCTAAAGGAACACATCAACAAGTGGTAGCAGCATCCCTTTGCAGAGGAAATCTATAGAGACATATCAAATTCTTATATCTTAGATATAATATACACTTGGACTACTCTGAAGCTGACAATTAACATGTTCAGTGGTTGTTGAAAATTGGTGCTAGATCAACTATAGATAATAATGAGATGATACAAGTTCCTCAGTCTATGGTTTGCACTAATCTCAACACTCTCATCAACAGAATCTATCTAGGAATTGGAAACCCAAGAGTTTAAGATGACCAATACTTCTTGGAGCATATTATTCTCTGTTCTAGAAATGATAAGGTACATAATATTAATGAAGCTATTCTCCAACAGTTCAACCCAGTACCAAATGCAGAGGTCTATATGCTGAGAAGTGTGAACTTTGTGTCTAAGGAAGATGGAATGCACCATACCTATCCTGTAGAGTTTCTTCAACAACTCAATAGTAGTGGATTGCCTCCTGCTTTATTTTGTCTTAAGGTTGGCTGTCCAGTTATCTTACTGAGGAACTTGGATTTAGGAGAAGAACTTTGCAATGGAACAAGAATAGTGGTGTTGAATATAAGAATAGTGGTGTTGAATGTAAGAAAGATGCTCTAGTATAGGATTATCAGCAAGGATAGGAGGTTTAGAAGAAAGGTTATGTTGATTCCAAGGATCAGGTTATTATCTAATGCAAATATATTGCCTGTGCCACTCAAGAGACTTCAATTCCCAGTCAGGTTGGCCTTTGCTATGGCCATCAACAAATCTCAAGGACAGTCAGTGGAGCATGTAGGGATTAATCTGCAAACATCAGTGTTCTTATGTAGACAACTTTATGTGGTATTTTCAAGATGTACTTTACCATTGAACATTTTAGTACTTCTTCTAGAACAGAGCTAGGAGAACAGAAGGACACTTAATGTAGTATATAAAGAGGTATTCAATAGTATTAGATTATAGATTGTATATGTATGAACAATGGACTTGAGATTGATTTCTACTATGATATTAGAAGTAAGTAAATAAGGTCAGTCAAGATAGTTAAGTCAGTAAGTGATTGAAAAAATATTATAGAATACACAGAAAGTTGAAGAAGGGAGTATAGCAGACTGACTTCAACATATACTCAACTATTCAGAATTAGTAAAGGATTCAAGTTGGACTATAGACCTGGATGAAAGTCTCATCTATTATGTATATAAGACCAAACATGGGATGATGGCTGCTTAGCCAATGCTTAGCCAATGCTTTACAAGCATTTGTCAGCATACTTTCTCTTTTTTCCTCTAAATTCAACAAAATTCATTAAAAATTGAAATAAAATCAGAAAAAATCAGAAAAAAGTACAGAAAATTAGGCAAAGTATTGGAGGAAGGAGATATAGTGTACTGTAGACTATTAGAGGAAAGGAGTGTAGTGGACTGGAGACAAGACTACTAGAAGTTATTGGAGAAAGATAATATAGTAAACTGGAAACTGTTGGAGAAAAATAGTATAGCAGACTGGAGACAAGACTACTAGTAGTTATTGGAGAAAGGAAATATAGCAAACTGAAAACTGTAAGGGGACACCCTAGGGACATGCTTAGTTATTAGGTAAGCTCAGTATCTATAGGCTAAGTATATTTTTTATATTGTGTTCCTACTCTTTCCTATGCTTCTCCTGTTTTGTGTCATCATGGTAATACCTATTTAACTATATAAGAACATTGTGGTATTATTGGTTAGTGTTCATGTGACTGTACACAGACTATCTGTTGTAGTATATATAATAGCTTGTATAGATAGATCTATCTTTACTTGAATATTACACTAGCTTCCAGGATTTTCTTTTAGCTTATTGAGTGACTATCTCTCAGTGTTCCTCTTACAAAAACTGTTGGAGAAAAATAGTACAACAAACTGTAGACAATACTACTGAATGTGTACACTACAGACAATACTACTGGAGAAAGAAAGTATAGTGCACTATAGATAATACTAAAATTGTTGGAGGAAGGGAGTACAGTAACCTGACAGACAACATTATACACTATTACACAGACTATTGGAGGAAGGGAGCACAGCAACCTGATAGACAATACAATGTCAACTTTACTCAGAATTAGTAGAGGGTTCAAGTTGGGCTGGAGGCCCAGATAAAAACCTCATATGGAATAATAGCTGCTTAGCCAATGCTTAGCCAATACTTTACAATTATTTCTCAGTATACATATACTTTTCACTCAAAAATTCAAATAAATTCATTAAAAATTACAAAAATTCAGAAAAAAATTAAACTAAATAGCATCTGTTTCCAAACCTTTTTAGTATACTTTTTCACTCTGGATTCTCAATAAACTCAGAAAAATTCAGTAGAAATTAACAAAAATTAATGCAAAACAGACAGTGAGCAAAGCAAGCTAATTGTAATCTTGTAGACTATTGTAGGAAGGGAGTGTAGCAAGCTGACAGATAACACTGCCTACTGTTACATAGTATTAAGGTATGGACTTAGAAGTGAAGTTCTGACCCCAACCAGTAACAATTGAGAGAAAAAAACTCAATAGAGTTCCTTGATAGATTTCTACTGCTACTTATACAAATGTCTCATGGTCTATGTGCCTACTTTTTACAATTACAAGACCCTTACTTAATAACTATATAGTTGTACATAACATTATCCTATACTATTTATAGCTTTTCTTTGTTGTATTTCTGGAGGTTTTCTATCAAGTTAACAAATGCATAGGAGATATTTTTCCTCTTTGGAAATAACTCATAATAGAATGGACTCATATTTAGTCTTTTACTATTAGCTCTATGCTACTAGTCCATTGTGATCAGTCTATGCAGGGGAACAATAGTAACCTCTTAAAGGCCTGTTTAGCTTAGAGATTCCCTTCTTAGAGATAATATTGTTTTACCCTTTTAGTCAGTAACTAGTTATAAGTTCAGACAAAGAAGACTACTTTTTCTTATATAAGAAATCACCATCACTATTGCCATTACCACTACCATCATATATATCTCAACAACAACAACAATAACAACAACAACAACAATCTACAGAGCAACCTACTACTCCTATACCACAACTCCCTCTCTCCACTTAGAAAGAGCAACTTCTTACCCTGATTGCTGGCCTATAGCAGTAGGTGGCTACTCTACTATAACAAAATAGAGGAGCTAGAGTGAAGGTAGCAAAACCTTTCTTGTTTAGTGGAAAAATAAAGGAAGTGAGTGTATTCATTAACCTAGCTCAATTGTATTTGAGCATGAAGATGACAGGAGAGTCAGAATCAACAAAGATGGTCTGGGTACTGTCTTATATGCAAGAAGGGGTAATAGAGACATGGAAGGATAATCTGTTGGATGAGTTGTCAAAGGGAGAATCAGAGATAGAAACAGTAGAGAAGTTCAGAGATAAAACAGTAGAGAAGTTAGTTAAGAAAATGAGGAACAAGTTTGGGGAAATAGCAGAGGAAAAAAGAAAAGTGGAACAGTTGAGGATAATAGAACAAGGAAGAAAAATGTATAACAAATATATCCAAGAGTTTAAGAAAATCATGAGAGGAAGTGGATATAAAGAGCAATCCCTCATAGAGGAATTCAAAAGGGAGTTAAATGGGAAAATTAGAAGAAAGTTAGCAGA
>Ga0154008_100108_pt1 | contig 17337 bp, 24 predicted proteins | sample TSNJ092MetaG_FD_104711 | JGI IMG/M metagenome (GOLD analysis project Ga0154008, IMG submission 104711) | Attine ant fungus gardens microbial communities from New Jersey, USA - TSNJ092 MetaG | ecosystem: Host-associated > Fungi > Mycelium > Unclassified | place: USA: Connecticut, Klassen Lab...
TCTATTTCAAGAACAATAGCACTCCTATATGTAGAACAATAGGTAGTGATCATGTGGTAGGCTGTTCTGGTGCACAGACCACCACAATCATGTATTTAAGAACTGTATGTCTGAGAATAAACCCCAGACTTAACAACATCTTTTGCTACTGTCTAAACTTCGCTTTTTTGAGCCTTTTGATTATTAAATCATCAACTCACAAATCAGTAAGTGGCCATTTGTGATACTTACTCTCTTATCATCCTCATTAATGAGTATAGTACTCAGAAGCTTTTTAGAAAGTGAGCCCTAGCTGTAAAGGGGACTTCACTGTTAGTTAGGGACAGTAGGTAGATAGCCTAGACAAAACTCATGTCTTTGCCTGAGATCTGACCTTTACATCAAGTGGGCTTGTATTTAGTTTTTACTATCAGCTCTGTACTACTAGTCTATTGTGATCAGTCTATACAAGGGAACAACAGTAACCTCTTAAAGACCTGTCTAGCTTAGAGATTCCCTTCTCAGAGATAATATTGTTTTACTCTTCTTAGTCAGTAACTAGTTATAAGTTCAGACAAAGAAGACCACTTATCCTTATATGAGGAATTATCATCATTACCACCACTATTACTACTACTACCATATATGTCTTGGCAACAGTAATAGCAACAGCAACCTAGAGGGCAACCTACTGCTCTTGTATTACAACCCACTCCTCTTACTCAGAAAGAGCAACTCCTTTCTCTAATAGCCAGCCTGTAGCAGCAGGTGGTCACTTTTTTGCAGCAGAATAAAGGAGCAAAAAAGGAGATAGCAAAATATTCTTTGTTTAGTGGGAAGATAGAGAAAGTGAGTGCATTTATTAATATAGCTTGCTTGTACCTCAGTATAAAGATGATAGGGGAGTTGGAGGCAATAAAGATGGCCTAGGTGCTATCTTATATACAGGAGGGAGTAGCAGAAGTATGGAAGGATAATCTGCTAGATGAGTTATCAAAGAGAGAGTCAGAAATGGAAATGGCAGAGGAATTATTCAGCAAAATGAGAAACAAATTTGGGGAAACAGCAGAAGAAGAGAGAAAAGTTGAGCAGCTGAGAATAATAGAAAAAGAGAGGAGGAAGTATGATGAGTATGTCCAAGAATTTAAGAAGATTGCAAGAGAAAGTAGATATAAGGGATGACCTCTCATAGAAGAATTCAAGAGAGGGCTAAATAGAGAAATCAGGAAGAAGTTGGCAGAGGCAAAAAGCTCCCCCAGCACAATAGAAGAATGGCAGAAAAGAGTAGTCAGGCTAGATAAGAACCAAAGGTAGAGTAAAGTAGAGGAACAGATATTGGGGAGAAATACAATGTATCCACAGGGAAATTCATAGCCTAGAGGAGAGTTTGGGAGAGGGTCATATAGAAGAAGGGAAGGGCAGATCATGTAGAGGCTAGAAGACCAGTATAGAGGAGGATATCAGAATAGAGGGGGACAGCCAGGGCCAATAAGAGACCCTAACACAATGGAAGTAAATAGAGGAAGAGGAGGGAATAGAATGTACTTCATATATGGAAAGTAGGGCCATATGGCCAACAATTGTTGATAGAGGAAGGAAAAAGAGGAGAGAGTAGTGGAAATGCTATAAGAGTCAGCAAAAGATAATAGAGAACAGTAAGCTCCCAACTGGTCTCTTCAAATATATACAGTGTATTGTGCCCAGAAAAGCTGGGAAATAAAGTTTCTTGTCAAAGCAACACTAAGAAAGTAAAAGATGTGCCACACATACTCTAACCACTAAGAGAAATGTAAATGAAAGTGGAATTGGAAAAGTTAGAAAACTATAAAGGGGTAGTAGTAAAAGTACTGTTGGATAACAGGACAACAGGTCTATTCATGGACACAAAGTTTATGAAGGAGAAGGGATTTAAGCTAGAAAAACTAAAGAATCCTCTGTTAGTACAAAATATAGATGGAACTGTCAATGTGGGAGAAGCAATTACTCATCAGGTAGAGTACAATATGTTCTTCAAAGGACATATTGAGAGAGCATGGATAGACATATGCAATCTGAAAAAAACAAAGGTGATATTGGATATGTTATAGTTAGCTATTCATAATCCAGAAATCAACTGGGAGAAGAGAGAGGTAAAAATAATGTACTATCTACCAACATGTGGAAAGAAAAAGTAGAAAGAGAAGAAAAAAGTAGTTAGAAAAACAGAAAAGAAAAAAACAGTAGAAGAACTGGTATCAAGAAGGTTTTGGAAATGGAAAAAAGTATTCAGAAAAGTAGAGTCAGAGAGGATACCAGTACAAAAGGCCTGGAACCATGTGATAGTATTAAGGAAAGGCTTTGTGTCTAGAAAAGGGAAGGTATATTTATTATCAAGGGAGGAATGAGAGGAAGTATAGGCATTTGTAGAAGACCAACTACAAAAGAGATATATCTAACTGTCAAAATCGCCACAAACATCTTCTATCCACTTTGTAGTAAAAAAGGATGAAAAATGATGAATGGTACAGAATTACAGATATGTAAACTAGTAGACTATCAAAAATGGTTATCTATTACCACTAATCATTGATATTCTAGATGAAGTAGAAAGTAAAAGGGTCTTCACAAAGCTAGACCTGAGATAGGGGTACAACAACATTAGAATCAAAGAAGGAGACAAATGGAAGGCAGTATTCACAATGTATATTGAAGTCTATGAGCCAACTATAATGTACTTTGGGCTCACAAACTCCCCCACTATCTTCTAAACAATAATTTTTGATTATTAAATCATTAACTCACAAATTAGTAAATGGCTATTTGTGATAGGATTTCCAATAGCTCATTCAACTCCTTTATTATTCCTACTGCAAACTACACTCCCCTGTCTGATATAATACTTTCTGGAAGCCCATGCAGTTTCTAGATATGGTCTCTAAACAGCCTGGCGAGTCCCTCTGCTGATGTTTTCTTTATAGTTACTATGAAGTATGCTATTTTGCTAAACCTATCACACACCACTAAAATTGCATTATAATCTTGAGCTAAGGGTAGCTTTGTGATGAAGTCTGCTGAGATATGGCTCCATAGTTTCTCTAGGATTGTATTTGGCATTAACTTTCCTGCTGGGGCCTTACTTCTATTTTTATATTGCTGGTAGGTATCACATCCATCTACATATCTCTCTACTTCCCTTGTTACTCCTGGCTACTAGTAGTTTCTTGTAACCAGCTCTGCTGTTTTCCATTTTCCTCTATGTCCTCTTACTGGCATGTCATAATGTAGGTATACCACCTCTCCTCTCAGTTCTCCCTCTAGTATATATATACATCTTTCCTTCATAACTACTTTTTCCTCTATTAACTATTCTTTATCTCTAAGGCTTTTTATCTCCACTCTCTTTAACTCTTCTATTGCTTTTACTACTTCCTCATTTCCTTTCTATACTTTCTTAATTTTCTCTCTCAGACTCCCATCTTCCACTAGTATTTCTACTCTTCTTATCCACTCTGGCCTAATCAATGTTCTATTCTCATTATTGTTCTCCACTTCCTTCTGCCAGTCTGCTCTTTGACTTAGTCCATCAGCTTTACCTATGCTTTTTCCAGGGATGTACTTCAAGGTGAAGTTAAAGCATAACAAGTACAAAGCCCACTAGGCTTGTCTCTGATTTAGCTTTTGGCTTGTCATAAAATACTAGAGATTTTTATGGTCTGTCCAGATCTCAAACTCCATTTTTGCTTCTTTTAGATAATGTTTCCATACTTCTAGACATTGAATTACTGCTAGTATCTCTTTGTCATAAATCTCGTAGTTTTGTTCTGTTGCATTCAGCAATTTAGAGATAAAGACTACTAGCCTCCATTTCCCATCTTTATACTTTGTTGACAACACTCTCTCTGTTGTATAGTCTGATATATCTACTTCTACCTGTATTTCTTTGTCTAGGTCTGGTATTACCAAGACTGGCTCTATCATGAATATCTCATTCAATTTTCTGAATGCCTTCCCTTATTTCTTCTCCCATCTCTACTTCTCCTCTTTTCTAACCAACACATATAGTGGTGCTGCAAGCTTTGCAAAGTCTTTAATAAATTGCCTGTAGTAGTTGGCAGATTCTAGAAACTTTTGCATCTCTTTTACATTCTTCAGTGTTGGCCAGTTTAAGACTCCTTCTATCTTATCCTTTTGCATTTCTACCCCCTTTGGTCCTACTACTACTCCTAAAAACTCCACTTCCTTTACCTTCTACTAACACTTCTCTAGTTTTACAAAGAGATCATTTTTCTTAAATTGCTTCAATACTTTCTCTACTATTTCATCATGTTCCTTCTTTATTTCTGTTGCTATAATAATGTCATTTATAAAGGTGGCCATATTCCCTTGATTTATTATATCATGGAACAGGTCATTCATTATCATCTGGAAGGTAGTGGAGGAGTTTATAAGCCCAAAGTATATTATAGTTAGCTCATAGACTCCAATATATGTTATGAATGCTATCTTTCATTTGTTTTCTTCTTTGATTCTAACATTGTTATACCCTTACCTTAGATCTAGCTTTGTAAAAACCTTCTTACTGCCTACTTTGTCCAGGATATCAGCAATCAGTAGTAATGGATATTTATTCTTGACTATCCACTAGTTCACATATCTATAATCTTACACCATTCGTTATTTACCATCCTTTTTGGTTACAAAATATACTGGCAATGTCTATGGTGATTTTGATAGTCAGATATAACCTTTTTACAGTTGATCTTTTACAAATACTAATATCTCCTCTCGCTCTTCCCTTAATAATAAATACACCTTCCCTTTCTTAAATACAAAACCCTCCTTTAGCTTTATTGCATGATCCCAGGCCTTTTATACTGGCATTCTTTCTGATTCCACCTTTCCAAACACCTTTTTCTACTTCCAAAATTTCTTTGGTACCAGCTTTTCTACTATTTTTTCTTCTTTTATCTTTCTAACCTTTTTATTTTTTTTTCCTTCTTCTTTTTTCTATATATAGGTAGGCATCTTGTCATCCTCACTTCTCTCTTTTTCCAATCTATTTCTGGATTATGGGCAGCTGGCCATAGCATACCTGGTATCACTTCTGTCTTTCCCAAGTTACATACGTCTATTCTCACTCTTTTTACGTGTCTCTTGAAAAACATATTACACTCTACCTAGTACATAATTGCTCCTCCCATGTTTATCATCCCATCTACATTTCTCACTAATAGTGGATTTTTTAGCCTCTTTAACTTGGATCTCTTTCTTTTTGCAAATTGGGCATTCATGAACAACCTAGTCGCACTACTATCTAGTAGTACTTTTACTACCACTTTTTCATGACTCTCTAACTTTTCTAATCCTATTTTCATCCACACTTCTCTTAGCAGCTGGAGTGTGCACCATACATCTCTTATTTCCTCAGTATTGCTTTGACAATAGATTTTATTACCCAGATTTTCTGGGTGCAATACACTATATATTAGAAGAGGCCAGTTAGGAGCTTACTGTTCTCTATTGTCTTTTGCTGGCTCTTGTGGCATTTTCACTATTCTTTTTTTTCTTTCTTTTCTCTGCCAATAGTTTTTGGCTATATGGTCCTACTTTCTATATACAAAGTACATTTTGTCTCTTTCTCTCCCTCTGTTAACATCCATTATATTAGGGTCTCTTTCTAGCCCCTATTGTTCTGCTCTATTTTGGTATCCCACTCTATACTAGCCTTTATGTAATTTGACCCTCTTTTCCTCTGTATAATCCTCCCCCAAGTCCTCCCCTAGGCTGCATATTTCCCTATAGGTATACTACATTCCTCCTCAATATTCTTTCCTCCATTTTGTTATAAGATGGTTCCTAAAAAGAAAACTATTTCCTGTGTATTTCTCAACTTAGTAAATAATATCCAGGATTATAATGCCAGAGGGATATAAATAGTGTGGGAAGACTTATGTAAGATATGTACAATTATTAGTCAGGGTCATATGACTATAGGAAATAGGTGCACAGACTAATAGACATTTGTATAAGTAGCAGAATAATCTAGCAAGGAACTCTATTAAGTTTTTCTTGAACAACTAACTTGGTTGAGCTCTAAGTTCTCATAACTTTATGCTAGCATGCTTTACTCTACCTCTAGTTCCTGTCTAGTTTGACTGCTCTTTTCTGCCATTCTTCTATTGTACTAGGGAGGCTTTTTACCTTTGCCAACTTCTTTCTGATTTCCCTGTTTATCCTTCTCTTGAATTCTTCTATGAGAGGTCATCCCTTATATCTACTTTCTCTTGCAATCTTCTTAAATTCTTGGATATACTCATCATACGTCTTTCTCTCTTTTTCTATTATTCTCAGCTGCTCAACTTTTCTTTCTTCTTCTGCTGTTTTCCCAAATTTATTTCTTATTTTGCTAAACAACTTCTCTGCCATTTCTGTTTCTAACTCTCCCTTTGATAGCTCGTCTAGTAGATTGTCCTTCTATACTTCTACCACTCCCCTCTGTATATAAGATAGCATCCAGGCCATCTTCATTGCCTTTAACTTCTCTATCATTTTCATACTGAGATACAAGTAAGCTATATTAACAAACATACTCACTTCCTCTATCTTCCCACTAAACAAAGGAGATTTTGCTACCTCTACTTTTGCTTTTCTATTCTGCTGCAAGAGAGTGGCCACCTGCTACTGCAGACTGGCTATTAGAAAAAAAAGTTACTCTTCCTGAGTAAGAGGAGTAGATTGTAATACAAGAGCAGCAGACTGCTCTCTAGGTTGCTGTTGCAGTTGCCATTGCCAAGACATATATGGTGGTAATAGTGATGGTGATAGTAGTAATAATAATAATTCCTTATACAAGAATAAACCATCTTCTTTGTCTGAACTTATAACTAGTTACTGACTAAAAAGAATATCACAAATGGCCCTTACTGATTTGTGAGTTGATGATTTAATAATCAAAAGGCTTAAAAAAGCAAAGTTTAGACAGTAACAAAAGATGTTGTTAAGTCTGAGATTTATCCTCAGACATACAGTTCTTAAATACATGATTGTGGTAGTTTGTATACCAGAACAGTCTACTATATAATCACTACCTATTGTTCTACATATAGAAGTGCTATTGTTCTTGAAATAGAGATGACCTAACCATCTTAGGGCAGTCCTTTGTTCTATTCAAGAATAGATAATAATCTATAGGTAAAGATCAGTGTTATATGCAAACATTGAGGATCTTGTATCTCCATGGGATCTTATTGCCTTGGGATTTATTTATAGCCAAAAGAAGTACATTGAAGAGAGCTTCATGATAGTCATTGAAGCAAATGATTATGTTAAGCAGTTTCCAAGATATTGGCAATTTAGTATCTGGTAACTTAGTGATCACTGACTGATCTGCTGATAACTCAGTAAATACTAATTGCTTTGAGATGTTTTTGGTACTGTTTGAAAGGTCTTTTTAAAAGCTTTTGGTGGCCATTTAGATTGTTAAAATTGGTCAAGTATTCCTGGAGTTATGGTGCAAATGAAGTTTGTGACAAAGAGTAAAACAATATTATCCCTAAGAAGAGAATTCCTAAGCTAGATGGGCCTTTAAGAGGTTACTGTTGTTTCCCTGCATAGACTGATTACAATAGACCAGTAGCATGGAGCTGATAGCAAAAACTAAATACAAGTCCACTTGATATAGAGGTCAGGTCTCAGATAGGGGCATAAGTTTTGTCCAGACCATCTATCTACTGTCTCTAACTAACAGTAAAGTCTCTTTTATAGTTAGGATCTGCTTTCCAAAAAGCTTTCAAGTGCTGTACTTATTAGCAAAGATAATAAGAAAGTAAGTGGAAAGTGAAATGTTGAGACTGCAAGATACAGGATCAACAATAGGTATTGAGTTCTTATATTAGCATGAAGTTATGAGGACTTAGAGCTCAACCAAGGTAGTTATTTAGGAAGAACTTGATAGAGTTTCTCATTGGATTCCCCTAGGTACTTATACAAATATTAGATGGTCTGTGCACCTATCTCCCATGATCACATGACCCTTACTAAGAACTATCTATATCTTATATAATTCTTCCCACATTATTTATATCTTTCTTGCATTGTATTCTTGGATATTTCCCATCAAGTTGACAAATGTGTGAGAAATAGTTTTCTTCTTGGTTGTCTCATAACAAGGTGTTTAGAAAGCTTAAAAAGGTATTCACAATAGAGCCAGTCTTGGCAATACCAGACCTAAACAAAAAAATGAAAGTAGAAACAGATACATCAGACTATGCAATAGAAGAGATGTTGTCAACAAAATGTAAGGATAGGAAATGGAGACCAGTAGCCTTTATCTCTAAGTTGCTGAACACAACAGAACAAAACTATAAAATTCACAACAAAGAAATGTTGGCAGTAATTCAATGTCTGAAAGCATAAAGACACTATGTAGAAGGGGCAAAAATGGAGTTCAAGATCTGGATGGACCATAAAAACCTCTAGTATTTTATGATAAGTCGAAAGCTGAACTGGAGACAAGCTTAGTGGGCCTTATACTTGTTACACTTCAATTTCACCTTGAAGCATGTCCTGGGAAAAAGCATAGGTAAAGCCAACAAACTGAGTCAAAGAGCAGACTAGCAGAAAGAAATAGAGAACAATAACGAGGATAGAATGTTGATCAAACAGAAGTGGGTAAGAAAAGTAGAAATGCTAGTAGAAGATAGAACTCTAAGAGAAAGAATTAAGAAGACATAGGAAAAGGACAAGAAAGTAGTAAAAGCAGTAGAAGAGTTAAAGAAAGCAGAAATAAAGAACCTAAGGGACAAGAAATGGGCAATTGAGAAAGGAATAGTTATAAAGAAAGAATGTATATACATTCCAGAAAAGGACTTGAGGAGAGAAATAATACACCTCTACTACAATACTCTAGTTGAAGGATATGGAGGAAGATGGAAAACAGTGGAGTTGGTCACAAGAAACTACTGGTGACCAGGAGTGACAAGGAAAGTAGGGAGATATATAGACAGATGCAATGCTCGTTAATAGTATAAGAATAGAAATGGAGTCCTGGCAGGAAAGCTAATACCAAATGCAATCCCAGAGAAACTGTAGAGCTATATTTTAGCAAACTTTATTATAAAGCTGCCCTTAGCCCAAGAATACAATGTAATCTTAGTAGTATGTGACAGATTTAGTAAAATGGCACACTTTATAGCAACCACAGAAAGAACATCAGCAGAGGGACTTACCAGGTTGTTTAGAGACTATATCTAGAAGCTGCACAGGCTTCCAGAAAGTATTATATCAGACAAAGGAGTGCAGTTTGCAGCAACAATAATGAAGGAGTTGAACAAACTATTGGGGATTCAGACTAAGTTGTTAACAGTTTACCACCCCTAGATGAATAGACAAACAAAGAGGATAAATCAGGAATTGGAGCAGTACTTAAAGATCTTTATCAACCATAGACAAGAACAATGGCCAGACTAGTTGGGGATAGCTGAGTTTATATATAATAACAAGATACATTTGGCTACAAAAGTGTTACTATTTAAGGCTAATTACAGTCAAGATCTAAGGATGGGATTTGAAGGGAGAAGAAAGAGAAAGTACAAAGCAGTAAAAAAGTTTATAGAAAAGATACAAAAAATTCAGAAGGAAGCAAGGACAGTCTTGAGAAAAGCTTAAGATGAAATAAAAAAGTTTGCAGACAGGAAACAAAGCAAAGGGGAGAAATATAAAGTAGAGGACTTAGTATTACTAAGTACCAAAGATCTCAAGTAGCAGATAAAAGAAAGACAATTGGAGAAATTGATGGAACACTTTGTGGAATCTTATAGAATAAAAGGGATTATCTCAAGTAATGCAGTAGAATTAGAATTGTCTAGTTCTATTAGAATATACCCTGTAGTCAATGTAAGTTGAATACACCTGTATAAGCCACAAGTGGAGAGGTAGAAAAGGGTACCACTGAAACCAGTTATTATCAAAGAAAAAGAAGAATTCAAAGTAGAAAAAATACTAAACAAAAGAATAGTAAAAGAAAAGGAGAAGTTTTTAGTACAATAGAAGAGATATATAGCAGAAGAAGATACATGGGAAAGAAGAGAGAATTTGGAGAATACAAAAGAGTTAGTAGAAGAGTTTGAGAAGGAGTATGGCAAAGAGGCCAAAAAAGTATGGTAACAAGAAAAAGAAAAGAATAAAAAAGTATTCTCAAGAAAACTACCAAGGAGGTTTATGGCTAAAATACTGTGGAGATGGTCTAACAAGGAGTACAAGAGACAAAGGGAGAAAAGATGGGAGGAAAACTAGAGATGATGGAAAAGTTCCTTGGGACAAAAAAACTTGAAGAAGAGACTATATTATGAGATAGTTTCTAGAAAAGAAACTATTTCCCATGCATTCCTCAACTTAATGGATAATATTTAGGAGTATAATGCAAGAGGGATATAAATAGCATGGGAAAGCTTATGTAAGATATGTACAGTTATTAGTAAGGGTTATGTGATCATAGGAAATAGGTATACAGACCAATAGACATTTGTATAAGTAGTTGTACAATCCAATAGAGAACTTTATTGAGTTCTTCCTAAATAACCATCTTGGTTGAGCTTTAAAGTCTTTATGACTTTGTGCTAACAGGACTCTATGTCTAAGGATAAACCTCAGACTTAACAATATCTTTTGCTGCTTGTCTAACTTTGCTTTTTTGAGTACTTTGATTATCAAATCAATCAATCACAAATTAGTAAGTGGCCATTTGTGATAGTTTGTTAAGTCTACTGTTTTCTGTCCCCATTGTCTCTGCAAAGGATATGGGGTTATGTTTATTTCAGATATAGGTCTAAAGGGCTATAAGGGGGTCTCTTTGTCTCTATTACAGAACAAGATGACTTTCCTAAGGATATCTCTGTTTCTATTACAGAACAGATGACTTACTAAGGGCTTAGAGTAGGTTTTTGTCAAGGACCTATCTCTATAGTAGGCTGGACTCTAGGTGTAAAGAGGAAGGTCTGTCTCTCAAACTACTGGGAGTAGGCTAGTTTGTATATTACAGTTGGTCCTGAAAAACTTTGGATTTGTATAAACATTTCCAAAAAAACCCTTGCAGGTGGCTGGAACCACTCTGAGACCTCTATTTCTCCTCCACGAGCCAGTATGAGAAACTGGACATAATGTTAAACTTTTCCTTCAAGACAGAACCTATGTTGTTGGAAGAACACTTTTAGTATAATTGTAGTATAGTTTCTGCCTACTACACTTCATCCACTAAACTAGAGATATTATGCTCACTTTTTCCCCCAAGCTATGCCTGCCATCAGAAATACCAAGACTCTTGCTAAATATCTCTCACTGAAAAAGAAGAGTGTGACTGAGAAGTCATTGCTAAAAAAGATAAAAATGGAACCCACTCTATTCACTAAACTCTATGACAGACTTGTTGAAGCAGACCCCTGCTGGCACAAAGTAGACAACTTCTACTTTGTATCCTGCCCTTCAGAACTACATTTTTGCAAAACCAAAAAGTTATTATGCATAAAGGAGTATAAAGAACTCCTGGAACCCATCTTGGATCGCATATTGCCATTTTTTACTAAGATGAGCAAAAACAAGACCTGGGCTGAGGATCCATAGTATAACTCACTATGAAAATGGTTCAATCAACTGCAGGATGTAATTATAGAGCTGGACAAAATTGATTACAAGCTCATAGCTAAAGAGTAGAAAATGCTGAAAGGCACTTATAAGCATCTAAAGGATGTAGATTTTTCCAAACCAGCTACTAGAATACCAGAGATTTGTAAAGCTCTTCTAGAGCTCAATATCACTATTCCATAGACATAATATGATTGGAATGGTATTCAGTATAATATAATAGCATTAAGAGGCTAAATTTAGGCATTTTTTTTCCTTTTACCCTCTTGAAAACATACTCAAGAACTGTAATTAATTACTTAAATTAGATATGTTGACTTTTACCAACTTCACCACCACTGTTTCCTTTGCTAACTTCAGTGCTGAGAACTGGGACACACTTGTTAAGGATGGCATCAGCCCTGAGCATATGCCTTGGGATGAGACAAAGATATAGATACTGTAAAATACATGTCAGGGTACTACTCTGACCCTCAAGAACTATGTTGATCAGGTGCTCAATAGAGTAATCAATTACTATAACAGTGTCTTGACTACCGCTTATAATAAAATTGCAACTTTGAAGGCAGAAGTTGTCTGTCTTTGGAAAGAGCTGACAAGGCTCCCTGGAGAGAACATCACCTCTAAAACCAAGGTACCAGAGCCACCAAAATTTGCAGGCTCTGAAAATAAGATACATCCATATGATTGGTTGAGCCAGATTGCTCTATACTATTTGGCATCTAGTATTATATTGGATGATTAGAAAATCATATATGCCCTTATCTGTTTACATACTCCTGCCAGCACATATATGAAATTGTATTATGACAAGGTTGAAGTAGAATTGAGTGTTGGTTCTTGGAGTGACTTTGTCCAAGAACTCAAAAATATTTATAGACAACAAGATGATAAGGAGGAAGCAAAGAAGGAATTAATGGCACTCTAGGTCAACAAAGACCTAGCAAGAAAGAACTTTGTCAAATATACAGAATGGTACAGAACATTAGCAAGAATTGTCAACTATAGTGACAAAGTTTGTATTGACAAAATAAAGAAGATTATCTCTGATGAGCTGCAAAATGCACTTGTTATCTATAAAATTACAAATCAATCTCCAAAAACATGGGATGACTATCTAAAGTTGTTGATGCAAGCATACAAGGCCTTACATCTGGACAAGGCCCAGGGTACAATTTTTGGTCTAAAGGCAATTGGAGAGAAGAGTAAAGGAAAAAAGGATCTAGATGCAATGGAAATAAATGAAATTCAGAAGAAAGAAGGGAAGAGCTTGTGATACTGTCAAATATGTACTGGAAAAGACTTTAAGAATAAGTTGAAAATACATAACACTGTAGACTGTTACAATAAGCCCAGTAATGAGGACAAGCATCCTCATAAGACCTCTTTCCAGAAACTATCTCCACTAGGTCCAAGCAAGAATAAGAATTAGTCATTTAGAGTACAGCTGATAAAAATGTTGAAGGAAGATAGTAATAATCCAGATTCTTCTCCTGAGGATGTTAAAATTAATAGCACATCAATTGAGGATATCCCTGATCCTGTTCCCCCAAGTGGAAAGGGAAAGGGGATGCCCAAATTGGATTTTCCCTTGGAACTATAGAGTATAATGTCTGTGATCTACAGTTAAAGGAAAGTATATTCTTTATTAGCTTGCAAAAGGCAGAAGTAGTACTGGAATCTTGTAATAATATAGTGTGCAACAAGACTATCTCCTTTAAAACTCCAGTTACACTTTGGGTATATAGAAAGAAAGTACAAACTGAGGCTTTAGTTAATTCAGAAGCTACTACGAACTTCATTGACAGAGTTGTCATAGCAAATAATAACCTGCTAACTTATAAACTGGCAAATCCATATTGTATAATCAATGTGGATGGCATTCCCAACAAGGTGGGACAGATAACTGAGTATGTCTAAGCTTATATAGAAATTGGATCATACAAAATGACCCAGCATCTATTTGTCACCAACTTAGAGAATAAAGAGATGATGATTGGGTATTTGTACTTGTATAAGCATAATCCAAATATTGATTGGCAAAAAGGTCAATAGGAGTTCACCAGGTGTCTAGATACATATACTAGTAAAGCCCATAAAATATGAGATATAAAAGCAAGAGCTAATAAACTTTACCTTAAACTAGATGTCAGCAGATCTCCTTCATCAGACAGCATAGGAGATAAGAACCCTGACAACCATATTCTTAGCTGGGCAGACATGACTGACCCAGGTAGTCATCAACAGGCAATGATAATTGCAGCTATGCTCAACAATTGAGACCAATATAGGAACTCAGATTGTAAAGACACAAAGACCTAGAAGACTCATGTGCTAGAGTAGCTACATAAGTATGGGAATGTGTTTTCAAAGAATAAGTCAGAGAGAATGCCAATATAGAAACCATATGACTATGTGATTGACTTTGTGGAAGATGCAATGCTTTCCAAACCAGCTAAGGTCTATCCACTCTCTCTAGTAAAAAGAAACTCTCTTGATATGTGGATCAATGAGGAACTCAGAAAAGGTTATATCCAACTATCTACTAGTCCAATAGTAGCTCCATTCTTCTTTGTAAAGAAATACAATAGAAGCTTACAATCTATCATGGACTATAGAGCCCTCAATGGAATTACCATTGAAAATTGCTATCTAATCCCTAGAATAGCCAACTTGATTGAATTACTCAGCAAAGCCTTAATCTTTACCAAAATTGACTTAAGATGGAGATACAACAATGTTTGCATCAAAAAAGAAAATAAATAAAAGGCAGTATTTATCACAAGATGAGGCCTTTTCGAGGCAACTATCATGTATTTTGGTTTTTCCAATACACCAGCAACCTTCCAAAGTATGATGAATAACATATTGGGAGACTTGATTTGTATATAACTAGTAATAGTGTATTTAGATGATATTCTAATATTTGGGATATGTTTGAAGGAGTACAGGCAATTGGTTAAGGAAGTACTGAAAAGGCTCCAATTTAATGACCTTTACACTAAAGTAAAGAAGTGTTTCTTTGAGCAGAGTAGTATTAAGTATTTGGGTGTAATTATTTTGGAGAATAAAGTACAGATGGATGAGGAGGAACTTTCAGGAGTTCTAAAGTGACCAGTACCAACTAAAGTCAAACAAGTACAAGCATTCTTAGGCTTTGCAAATTTCTATTATAAGTTTATTGAGAACTTTGCCAAGATATCAAAGCCACTTTCCAACTTGACCAAAAAGGATAGTACCTGGACTTGGAGCATAAAGTAACAAAATGCTTTTGAGGCACTGAAAAAGGCCTTTACCACAGCTCTAGTCCTAAGAATACCAAATAATGAAGATCCCTTTAAGTTATTTACTGATGCTAGTGACTTCATAACAGGAGCTGTCTTATCACAAAAGAACATACAAACTAATCTGTAGTACCCAGTAGCTTTCTTTTCCAAGTTATTAGATGTTCACAAAAAAACTATGAAATCTATGACAAGGAACTACTTGCAGTAATTTGGGGACTAGAGGAATACAGACACTATTTGGAGGGACATCTATATAAAGTTGAGATCTGGTCAGATCATCAGAACCTTACTTTTTTCAGAACAGTTTAAAAGCTGACCAAAAGACAAGTGAGATAGGCACTTTTTATGACTCATTTTGACTTTGTACTCTATCATAGACTGGGAAAGACAATGCAGGTGGAAAACCCCTTGTCTAGACAAGCAGACCATGAGATGGGGACAGACCTTGACAATATGAACCAGGTGTTGCTAAAACCTGAGTTCTTTGCTATCAATACACTAGAGGCTACTTATGAGATACCAATAAATAATAAGATAATCCTAAAGAAGATCAAAGCAGTATTCTTATTGGACAAAGTCACCAAAGACTATAAGATGTTACTCAAGTCTAGTCCAAGAGAATTTGGGAAATCCTTGCAAGACTGGAACTATGAGAATGGACTACTCCTGTACGAAAAGAAGGTTTATATTCCCTACAGTATGGAAGATACCTTGTGACAACAGATCATTAAGATACACCATGATTTGCCATCTACCAGATATCTAGGTCAGTAGAAGACCTATAAGTTGGTTTCCAGAAATTACTAGTGGCCTGGGATAATAACATTTGTCAAGAAATACATTACAGATTATAATATGTGTCAGTGGATGAAAAATTGCATATAGCAATCTTTTGGACCACTTGTGCCTAACAAGGTGCCTAATGGGCCTTGGGAAATAATCTCAATAGACTTAATCACACAATTGCCAAAGTCAAACAGTTACAATGCTATCTGTGTTATTATCAATAAGCTCACCAAAAGGGCTCATTTCATTCCTATCAACAATCGGTTCTCATCCAAAATTATAGTATAGTTACTATATGACAAGGTCTATCTATTGCATAGACTGCCACTACAAATCATTTTGGATAGAGGAGTACAATACTCAGCTGAGCTATTCCAAGAATGGTACAAGATTTTAGGAATAGAATCTATAATATTGACAGCATATCATCCACAAACAAATGGACAAATAGAATGAGTAAACCAGGTGTTAGAGCAATATTTTTAGTGCTATGTAGATTATAATCTCAGTAATTGGTTGGATTTACTCCCTAGTACAGAGTTTGCATATAACAATCAAGTACACAAAGGCATCAAAGAAAGTCCATTCTTCCTTGAATATGGCAGACACCCAAGAGCAGGTCCAATTTTAGTCAAAGAGTTGCTGCAGAGACTTGAATGACCTAATATATAAACAACAAGAAGCCTTGGAGCAGGTAAAAGCAGCTTTCACTCTTGTAGTGGAAAGAATGAAGTGGTACTATGACCAGAAAGTCCAAAGTGTCCCATTCAAAGTTGGTGACAAGATACTACTCAATCTGAAGGATTACTAGACTATAGAGAGAGCATTACAATTCTGGTACAAAGGACCATTCAAAATAATAGAAAAGTTGTCCTTAGTTACATTCTGGCTTAGGATGCTATCTCGCTATCAAGTGCTACATCCAGTCTTTCACGCTAGCAAGTTAGTATAGTGCTCCAAATCTACTATCTATGGACAGAAATCTACACCCCTACCATTGACCTTGATACAGGGCCAGAAAGAACAGGAGGTAGAGAAGATTCTAGATTCACAACAAAGACATGGAAAAAACAAATTCCTTATTAGATGAAAAGAATACAGTCAAGGAGATGACACATGGGAACCTGAGGAAAATCTACATAATACAGGCAAAAAGCTGCAGGAATATCTTCAGAGTTTACCAAAAACAAGATAACTTTTCAATGGAGCTTGAACCAAGAAAAGAAGTAATGTCACAAACTTCATTTAGACCATAACTCTGGGAATACCTGACCAATTTCAATGATCTAAATGGCCACAAAAAGCCCTTAAGGAGACCTTTCAAATGGTACCAAAAACATCTCAAAGCAATCAGTATTCACTAAGTCATCAGCAGATCAGTTGGCAATCATCAAGTTACTATATACTAAATCGCTAAAATCTCAGGAACCACTTGATGTAATCATTTGCTTCAATGACAATCATGAAGCTCTCTTCAATGCGCTTCTTTTGGCTATAAATAGACCCTAAGGCAATAAGATCCCATAGAGATACAAGGTCCTCAATATTTGCACATGACATTGATCTTTATCTATAGATTATCATCTATCCTTGAATAGAACAAAGAACTGCCCTAAGATGGTTAGGTCATCTCTATTTCAAGAACAATAGCACTCCTATATGTAGAACA
>Ga0154008_100116_pt1 | contig 16898 bp, 16 predicted proteins | sample TSNJ092MetaG_FD_104711 | JGI IMG/M metagenome (GOLD analysis project Ga0154008, IMG submission 104711) | Attine ant fungus gardens microbial communities from New Jersey, USA - TSNJ092 MetaG | ecosystem: Host-associated > Fungi > Mycelium > Unclassified | place: USA: Connecticut, Klassen Lab...
AGGATGTGGAGCGTGAACCTAGAGGATTCGACGGGAAATCGGACTGACACTATAGACACTCAATATGTTACTAATACGCAATTGGTCCTTACATTCTCACCCTCTGGAAAGGTGGCGGCTACAGTATCGCTGCAATCTTACAACATCGAATTCCTGGGTACAAATACTTGGGAAATCGTAGCGCGCACAGATGTCGAGTACGAAGATCGCATGGGCATTGCATTCTCCCCAGATGACAACCAGGCGGCGATTTTGTGTAAACATCTGATCACGATATGGGATATAATGCATCCGGAGAAGCGTGTCTCATTTGACCCCTGGCCGAGAAAAGATGTCTGGTTTTGGAGGGTCACCTTCCAAACATGTAACGACCTAGTTGTATGTGCCATCTTTGGTGATGACTCAGGATTACTCCAAGTTTGGCATCGGCAGGATCCTGCAGGTTTCAAATGCACCTATTCTTTAGACTTCAAGGCGCACAGAAACTCCAATCCATTCCTGGCACCCGATGGCTTGACCGTCGTCATCGTGCCCGACTCTTCCTCTTCCTCTGCCATATGTTATTCATGGAATCACAACACTGCCCAGTTTGATCCTGTCCACTTTGACGATCAACTGCATATTCCCTGGGATTCCCCACCTACGTACTCACCCGACGGGAAACTCTTCGCATGTTGGTCTGACGAAGATTCCCATGTCCGAGTGTGGGACACACGAACTCGCCAACTCGTTTCCAAGTTTCCAACGTCCGAGGTGCATTGGATTGCCCTCTCACCTTCTCTGATTGATCATTCTCTTGGCGACAGACTCATTGCTCTCAGGTTCACACATGAAAATGCAATAGGCATCTTTGATGCCTATAACGGTCATCTGCACGGTCAAATTTTGGGTCAAGAAAATGCATTTACGGGGTTTATACGAGATGGAACAGCGTTGGCATACCATGGCCCCAACATTGGTCTGAGAACATGGGAAGTCACAGACCTCACAGCTGAGCACCAGTATTCCGCAGATGGACATGAACTTTTGATGCGAGGCATGATGGATGGGTGGGTGATGGGTCAGGACAATGAGCCACTGTTTTGGGTTCCAATCGAGCACAGGAAAGATGTGTATGTACCACAGTGTAAAGTGGTGATTGAGGCTCCCCAAGTTCCAACAATCCTGGACTCGTCTAACTCAAGATTCGGTAGAAAGTGGATGGAATGCATTGACAAAGAATGGTTGAGGGAACTCGAGAAAAAGGAGAAGGAGGTAGGAAATCTGTTGGAGTAAGAAACCAAGGTGCGCCTTGTCCTCAGTCGAAGTACTTAAGGTATTCAAATGAATAGGTGAATTGGAGAGAAGGACGACTTCCGCAGAGCTCGCTGCTGTACCCAAGTTTTGCTTCTCTCAGTGTTTCAGGACATTTTCGCTTCAGCGACTCTAATGGCACCGCCTAGTGTTCTCTGTGCTCATCACTGCCAAGCCTCTATCAAAGTAATTAGAATGATTGAAAAGAAAAAGAGGCAAGATAATGTCAGTTGAATAGTTCAACTACAAGCAGAGGGTGGAACGCAGAGTAACGCTGACAAATGTTGCGTGCCAATTCTCCTCAGCTCTGGATACTTGACATTCTTTGTGCATTACATCGCCAGAACCCCATTATTTGACAAGATCTCTCCTAGGCCACTCCTCGTCGAAGTGCTCGCACGATCGCCAGACGATCTTATGTGTTGATTGAAGAAACCTGAGAACATACTCTGGAGTCCATAAGAGAATGGTGCGGGCATTCGACCCTCAGGCTGCTTCCACACGACTCTCAAAGGGGCCAGGGAGATAGCGAGGGACCAGGAAAAAATGAGGTGGTCAATGAGTGTGTTGTGTTGAAATACGAACGGGGGAGGGTACAAGGTATGGTATGGTAACAAACGGATGGTGAGTACAAACTAACTACACTACCCGTATACCTATTCTTCATCATGTAACGTAGCTATCAATATCATTTACTACCTATTTTTAGTGTAACGCTCGACATCCCAACACATTGCGAAGGGCTGAGTCAAGGGTAGGGGTAACAGGCATCTCCGTTAGCTGAATTGCTCAAGCAATATGCTGTACAGACTCGCCATCGTTGTTGGAGCTTCATATTCCTTGGCAGTCCCCTCCTCGCTCGACTGGTCTAGACACCTGATTAATCCTCTGTTAACGACTTGAAATCACCTTTTCACTCCGGATATTTTGGTCCCGACGCAAATTGGTGCATTTCTCGTTGCCTTACATAATCGCAAGGTGGAACGTCGACCAGAATCTCTGTCAGCTACGGTTGCAATCCTTCATGAACACCTCCAACGCGCAGCTCCGACTAGACCTGTCTCGTCTGTCTCCTCGCCTTTCATCCTCACCCTTTTGCAAATCTCGCTCATTATCGATCAAAGGTGCAATATTTCTTGTAGTTGGGCCACCAGGTGCAGGCAAAACTTCTCTCTGTCAAAGCACGTCCAGCATATCTCTTGGCAGTGTTCGTGACGAAGTCAAAATATGTGCTGATGTTACATCCAGTCGCGGATCTGTTGTTCAACTGCTGCCTGTTATTCTTCTCGACGAAGTTGACAAAATTGGACAAAGTAATCTGCGTGGAGATCCTTCCACTGCGTTCCTGGAAATCTTGGATCTCAAACAAAATTGGAGCTTCAATAATGATTATATTTATCTATCTCAAGTTCTATTCATATACACTACCAATTTTCTCGACACTATATCTTCACCGTTATTCAATCGATGTGAAATAGTACATCTAGCGGGGGGATTTATTCAATGAAAAAGTAGCCATTGCGAACAGGTTTTTGGTATCTAAGTAGATTGAAATGAATGGATTGAGGAAGCACTGAGAGATGGAAAAGAGAGGCTGTGGTGAGGAGCTTGGAGTGGACTATCACTAGTGCTGTGAGGTTCGAAGCTGTACAGTGGGCCGAAGCATGAGAGCAATGGATATGTTCCTTCGTCGGAAGAATTGATACCATCATCATCATCCTCAACAGCTGTGATGTACATCCCAATTGTCCGCCCCTCTGATCTAGAAACCACCCTTAATACTTCCGACTCCTTCACTTTTTCCGACCGTGATTCAGATCAACGTCCAGGTGGAGTTTATGGTCTTGTTGTGATGGGTCAAGGCGAAGGAGGAATATTGGTGTTGAGCTGGGGTTGCAGTTATATTATATTGCTTGAGAGCCAGTTGTAAATGATGTTTTTTTTGTCTGTTGAGTAGTAGAAAGTATTGGACGGGACTGATCAATAGTGACGTCGTTTCTCTCTTTTCTTTCTTTTACTTATAGGACAAATGTGAAACATTCATTCTAGTATAAATACCAGGGCCGTGCTTAGGCTTACTCAGTCGTCTACCACATCGGTGACGTCTGAGTTTGTTTATTCTAGAACTTAAGTGAAAGTCTCTTGGACCTGTGGTTCATTGGCATGTGCTTGCTTGGCCGAAGTCGAAATTGTATATCTGCTGAATCGTTTTTTGTTTTCATTTAGTTTATATTGTCATCATGAAGAAGAAATCTTCAGCGACCAGGAGATCAGTTGTTTCAACAATAAATTATCATAAAAAGTCTCCCGCGGAACGATAACAAATTATAAGCACAACACAATTCTCTTGGATCGAAACAAAGGATTTCATAAGAACGGTAACCAAGAGCTCAAAACCGCATCTCCCCCTTTCCAATTTCTCCCTCACTCGTGGCTACCATTTTCTTGTCCTTTTTATCTGACGCAAACACAATGCTGGCTCTTTTTTGAATGGACTGACGTGGTCGCTTTTTATGAGGGTGACATTTTGTGATTTTTAAGGAACTTTAACGAGATGTTATAAGATTCCTGCGAAATGGACATTGTCAATTTCGTTGTCGTTGTGCAGAGAAGACGCGTATGTCGAGCCACCAGTGCATATATAATTCTGCCGGGAAATGGTTTTCGTTCCCTGAAAAATGACACTGGGGCAAGATGGTCGTAAAGAAGTTGACCGTATCCATTGACACCTTTCGAAGACAGTCTTTGCAGGCCCGGAAGCAACTTCAGGATCCATATAGCACCACATTGAAGGATAGAAATTCGTAGTCAACTCAGGGGCCGTTTTGGCAACCGAAAAAAATTTGAGAACGTAAAAATATCAAATAAAAAATGAACTTCGAGTGTTGCACATCACCAACAGGCACGTCCATTCACATAAATGGTCATGGTGCTGCTTCGTCAAGTTCCAAGTCCGTACAACGCGTCACTTAAGCTGTTTCGCCAACGATTTGACTGTTACCCCTCCCTTGACTCAGCCCTTCGCGACACACTGATTGGCCACCTCATCTTTGCCCGATGCCTTCACTGTCTCCCTGTCTTCTTAACATGTGTGCAGAAGCGATTTGGCAAAAGTGTTGAAGATTTTGGGGTTCTTGCACCTGAGTGGATTTCCGCACCTATTTTTCACGAGTTAAAGAGATCTTACGGACTAAAGAGCATGCTCGAAACTTTCCTCAGGCTTTTCAATGGACACCTAAGGCCATCGAATGTTGCAAACACTTGAATGAGGTGGAGTGGCCTAACAGAGGTCTTGTCGAGCGATACAGTTGAAATATAAGGTCGTGTTTGTACCAATTTTCATCAGTCAGAGGTGTCTTCATTTTTAGGCACTTGTCAGACTTAACCCCGCGTATGGAATCACGAGACTATCCAGTTTCATCTATTCCTGACACCAGTCAGCTGTGAATCGCCGGCCGGTGATGCTGATCAGTCACACGTGGACCGGATCAGTCACCGGTCGGCGAGTTGACAGCTGATTGTGAGTACTCACCTGACGTTGCATGTTCAAGATTCTCACGTCCGAGTCTGGGACACACAAACTCGTTTCCAAGTTTCCAACGTCCGAGGTGTATGAAATTGCCCTCTCACCTGCCCTGATTGACCATTCCCTTGTCGACAGACTCATTGCTCTTGGGTTCCCATGCGAGAACGCAGTACGTCTCTTCAATACTATTTCTTCAACTTTGGTTTGAGAGTCTGGGACGTAGAAGATCTCACAGCTGAGTACCAGAAATCCACCTATGGATATACGCATATGCTGCAAGGCACGAGGGATGGATGGGTGATCACTCAGGACAATAAGCCACTGTTTTGGGTCCCAGTCGAGCACAGGAAACATTTGTATGTACCACTGTTCAAAGTCGTGGTTGAGGGATCCCAAATCTCGACATTTTTCAAATTCATGCTCGGCAGAAATTGGACAGAATGCATGGACAATGAGTAGTTGAGAGAACTCGAGAAAAAGGAAAAGGAGGTAGGAAATCTGTTGGAGTAGGAAACCAAGGAGCGTCTTGTCCTCAGTTGAACTACTTAAGGTGTGTATTGCCCTCAGCCGAAGTGCTTCAAAGTGTTCAAATTAATAGGTGAACTGGAAAATAGGACGTGCTCGTTGGTCTACTCAACTTTTTCTCTCTCGGTGTCTCAGACATGTTTTCATTTCGGCGAGTCTCTAGACACCCAATTTTCTGTGCTTACAGCTGCCAGTCTCTATTTAAGTTATCATAAGGTCTCAACGTATTTTCGTAGATGTGTTGAAGATAAGATGCAACAGTCCAAACCTGATATCAAGGTGCAAGGAAAAAGAGGCAAGATAATGTTAGTTGCATAGATCAACTGCAAGCAGAGAGTGGAATGGAAGACAGTAGTACCAGCAAATATTGCCTGTTGGTTCCGAATACTTGACAAATAACAAACAAGGACTTCCTGATGCAAGACACTGGCCCCTTGGCCTTCGCAACGATGAAATAACAAGAATATTTGGTGTACACCTCAGTAGATGATCTGACACAAAAGATATGATTTTCCATCGACATAGAAACACGGCCCTATATTTCAACTGCACAGTTCGACATGACCTGTGCTAGGCCACTCCACCTCGTCCAACACTACCCCCAGACGACAGTATATGTTGGTTGAAGAAGCATGGGAGGGAGTTTTGAGCGTACTTTGAGTCCATAAGAGATCGTCTTGTGGAAATGGGCGCGGCATTCGACACTCATGTCAGGTGCGAGAACTCCAGACTGTTCAACACTTTACCAAGCCGCTTCTGCACACCTCTTAAGGAGACAAGTAGACAGTGAGGGTGCAGAACAACCGTGAGGTGGTCCATGAGTTCGTCGCGCAGGCGGAGACTGAGTCGAGGGAGGGGTAACAGCCATATCCGCTGGCTAAACAGCTCAAGCAACGTGTTGTATGAACCCAGGACTTGACATAGCGGGGCCACGATCATTTGCGCCTTCCAATCCCTCTGATGTCATGCCAGAGAGACAAAACCATTATGCATGTCGAAGGTAGTGAGAGGTGGTGATCAGTGACAGCTTGAGTGCGAATGGATTGAGGGACTCGTCTTGATTGCCTCGTGGATGACAACATTTGTGTTCGACTCTCCTTTGCATCCCCAAAGTCCAAAGAATTGCCACGACGCTATTGCTGTTGGAGCTACATATTCTCTCAAGGGGAATTACGACCCTGGATAATGCAATTAGGAGGGGAGGCAGAGAGTCGCAGACACGCTCTAGTACTTGTGGAGGTGTGCTAGCGTCCGGTAACGCTAAGCCAGGTGAAGAGCGTGAGGATTGAACCACTGGGACAGATACAAGCCTTAGACGTCAACGTGGGTTCGAGTTGTTCAATTACTGTTCTTAAGACCTGACTCTTCTTGTCACCTGGATATATTTAAATCACTACCCTCTTTAGAAGTATACTGCCTTAAATGAAGTTTTATCCTCACTTGGAATGAACGTCCGACATTATTGTACCTGTTTGAGCGAGGTCTGTTCCGAAAGCAAATGGAGTGACCATATCGGGAAATGCTTGATTTCATTTTTGCCCTGTCGATCTTACAATACTTCACGAATTCAGCTTTGCCTCACAGGTTAGCTGAAATATACAGGTGAATCAAGTCATCTGTCGATGATAAGGTGGCACCCTTCTAGCTGCCGAGTCAAGCAGGTCAATCCGGTCAATCCGGTCACTCACGTCTTTGTCCGGCTCTAGATCAAGTAACCGGATACATTGTGCCTGGTGTGCCCAACACAGCCACAGTCTAAGTTTTGCGCCAGCTTGGTTGAGAGCTGACCATGGCTCATTGTAGACTGATTATTCCAATTATCGTTGGTGCAGAAGGCCAACTTGCCTTGACGACTATGACATAACACGTCGACAACAGGTTTTCATCATCCTCTACCAAAAATGGAAAGACAATATATAATTTGGCTGACTCAATGCACTAAGGGAGCTGTAGAAAGACGAATGGTGTTCCTTCCCGAGACAAATGATTCAGAGTTAGGTATAGGAGACACAATCAAGTTTGGAAAATCCTATTCGACTGAGCCATTTGTTGAATCAGAGGTTAGCACTATGGCAGCTGATTCGAGGTATCTTGGGATCATACTTTGGAAGCAAAGATAGACGAATCATTAAATTGCGCACAGGTATCATGAGCCCTGGTGTTTGAGAGATGACCTGGAGCAACACTACTACAAGCGCAACAAATGATTTCCGCTATTAGAAAAGATGAGACAATGTGATAAACAAGAGGAGAGATACCTATATCAAGTGGGAGCAGTCAATACAAATGTGCGGATCATAGACATTAAGAGAGAAATTGATCTTGAACACGCTTATAAATTTACATAGTAGATTCCTAGCTAATAGCTTTGGAACTATCAAGCGCTAGAGTCCAATCTTCAATTTGCCACGATGCATGTTCATAAGACGGATACAGAAGCATAAAATACCCAACATACCTTCAGGAAGAATACACCACGGTTGGTAAATTATAGGGAACTCAAGGCCGATGCGAACGAATCAGTGTAGAAGGAACGAGACAAGTCCACGTGGACTAGATACAATACATAGCTGGATCAACTGCTATGAAGAAGAGGGTACTTACTTTTGGCAGAGGATACATCTGTTGACACGCTCTCCCGCAACTCAAATGTAGTGGTCAGCATTGTACAACTTTTTGTTGTTCTCAATGATCAGACAGAAATCAGAAATAAAGTCGTCAGCATTGTACCGAAGATTTTTTGCTATTAAGATTTGAAGGATAGGAGCTTGCGAGCTTGTATTCAATGGTGAAAAAATCCATTACAATAAGAATGATACATGCCCCAGGATCGACAAGCTGTATGAAAGGGGATACACCCTTGAATCTCTCAAAATTCTGAATAGTCGATTTGGCATAGCGTAGCTGACCACCTGGGAATGTAGAGGAGCTAGAAAGAGTGGTGACACTTATGGGAGGCGCAGGACTCGGGGCAGCAAAGGCTCGAGGTGGCATTGCGAGTGGGCTTCAGAAAGGGGAGTGGTAAAATATTAGCCTGCCTACAGCGTCGCGCAACAGGGAAAAACTTACATTTTGAGTTGAAAATGTTTTATCTGTGTCTAAAGGCACTCGTGTCTGCTTTGCAGGAGGTATTTGATGCTCCACATCCTTTTCCCGCAATACTAAGTGTAGTAGAAACAAGAAACGGAGATCACTGTCAGATTTTTGAGCAGGGGTAGATCGCTAGGCATCACCATATTCAATATGAAAGTCATGGCAGACACCGTTCATCCATTTTCACGTCATAAAAGTCTCTAAGAATGCATTTGGGAGGGTGAATAGGAACTATGTCTATACAAATAAGTAGCGATGAGATTTTACTGGAGATGTAGGGCACAAACACGAAAAACCTGGGTCGCTCAATGTAGATAACTGCAACAAGGTTGATGCCTCATCCTCAGCGAGTGTATGGGCTAACGAGTATGCGTGCCATTGTCCTTGGCATTGACTTTACCATCTTCGGAGGTGGAAGCAGAACAAGTATGAATATGAATTCTTTGAGAATTTGATTTGTAATGCGAACACAAGCTATTAATAAACAAAAATATGTCTGATCCTATGATGTGAACGGAATCTATTCCCACGCAAGGCAGACAATTCAATCCTGGTGCGTTATCTCTTTTTCGCAGATTTTATGTACGCTGTGTCAGGACATTAATCCATGTAGACCAGTTTTCAAATGATCTACATTGTATCCCTACCTAATAGAGACCACTCTCGTTGGGTGTCACGTACCCATGATGATCACAACACTGTATCACATCATCTTCACGCACTATTTTTAACATATCAATCAACATTGATTTATTTCACACGTGAGTTTGATGTCTATCTTATGCTGTCTTCATCACCCTTCTTCGGCAATTCTCAGCCGATTTTCAATACATATCAGATACATTTACTAAATAGAAATGTAAGGTTTTGAGATGGAACCTCTGCTGCTGCAAGTAACAGATGTGACTCCCTCAAAATTTGATTTTTCTCTGTTTGTGTTCCCAGAGTAATTTTACAGCATGAGCTCCGTTGTGATACCAGCGTCAATTTGAACGACTGGAATCTTATCTAAGTATGCCATCAATATATAACAACTATATAGATCAGCAGACGCACTGCCACTGATCGTCATTGTCTTGGATCGATCTTTGTTTACTGATGGTATCATCACTGTTCGCTGATTATCAGCTTGTTTGTCTCTTGCTTACAGCTGTTGTCTTTTGATTGACATCAAAGAACACCACGTTACCTGCAAATTGTTTGTCCATTTATTACTCTACTGTGTCTTCCCTGTGGTTGTATACTTCTCATGTGCTCGATACATGACCCGGTTGTGGCTCCACCCAAGCGCATAGTCACAGGCGGTTGGGGCATAGCTTTCCGGATCCTTTACATCACAAATCTTCCAACACGCAACCTGAACCAGGCATGTCTTGTCTGTCTCTTCGCTCTCCGCCCTCACTGCACAATCCTCCTCTCTCCGACTCTTTACCCTTTTTCCGTGTCCACTATCTCCCCGTCAACAAGGTCCCAAATAGGGAAACAGCTGCATGGTTAACGGGCCGCTCTGAGACTTCTCGACAGATTTTCTCGTGATGCCCTGCAACCAGTTAGGAAAGAGGGCTACATCAACATCGCCACCATAGTCGAAGACATAGTCGATGCTCACATCCCCTGGACGGCCGACATTCTCGTTGGGAGCAGCGATACTGACTACAACGAAAAATTTGCTTGGTCACAATTTCTATCCCCTCTCCCTCCGTTTTCACCCCCCGTTTAGCCGTGCTCAACACACCAAACGTCAACGCTCATTTGTTTCTTGCCGCTGAGATTTCCCTAAGAAGGCCTCCGTATCTGAGGTATCAAGGAGAATAGCTTCCGCCGTATTCAAGTCGCTGTCCAAGCAGTAGAAACAATTTTTCTTGCGTTAACAACTCGCAGCTATTCGACCCAAGTTGTTGAACCGCCAGAGTGGTGTTGGTGATTCAACCGCATATAATCCCGCCAATAATAGTGCCACGAACGGCCATAACAAGTATGAAGCAGATAGTTTGGCCGATCTGAAGAAGGAGACCGAGGCTATGTGATTTGGCACCGAGGAGATAGACATTAGGGAATGGAGAAGGCTCAACAAGGAGCGCTGGAAATGGTGTCATCAGGAGCCATGTACGCCTTTTCATCCCTTTCATCGACAACTCCAGTCACATATGCTACGCAGCTCCAATGGCTAACTTCAATTCCATGACCCAGCCCATCATCATCACCATTCTTTACTCCCTTGGTGATTCATGACAAAATTAAAGCCCAAACTCAACATGATGCCAATCGCTTTCGTCTCGAAAAAAATGAAGAAACAGATAATGAATGCTTCGTAGTAGTCCGTCTGAAAGAACTCAGTGTTGACAAGGAAGCACAAAAAGCAGAAGCCCGCTCAACAACCTGAAAACCTGTCGACACATAAACCCACCCCACGTTCTGTCCCTTTAGCAAATCCTTCGCCATCTGCTTCCCTTTCCAAATCTTACTCATCATCGACAAAGACCCCAATAATCCTATTCGTTGGGCCACCAGGCATTCCAATAGTAGAGATGTCGAGCACGATGTTCAAAAGGAGATTGAAACTGAAATCAACTTTGTGTATGGGTGGATAGGAGAAGCGCTGGAAGAAGCGTTTGGAAAGGATGTGATTGAGGAATGAAAGAAGATGTGTGCAAGAAAATGAGGGCGGTCTAGGAGAGGGAGAGGTAGTGTCAATCATGTTAATGAACGAGATAGTGGGTAAACATGAACTTGGAACAAAGGGGTGTTGTATGGGTTGAGAGTTGGTTGTAAATGATGTAGTATGTGAAGAGGATGTCTGTTGAGTAGTAGCAATTCCTCAAACTTGCTGTTTTTTCGTATGAAGAAATCTTAAATGATAAACACAACACGACTTGTTGTGACATGATTCCATCTGCAAGCTTAAGAACACAGAAGCGTTGAGTCAACATATGATGATTTCTTGGACTGCAAACAAGGTTTTTATTAAGAACGATAACCGGACAACTCAAAGCAGCGTCTCCCCCTCCCACTCTTACTCGTGGTTCCCTCTTTCAGCCAACGCGAACACGATGCTGGCTCTTTTTCTAGAATGATTCGATGATGGAGACATTTTGTGATTTTGAAGGAACTTTCACGAGTCTGGTGGTATTGGATAATTCATGATTCCTGCGAAATGAATCATGTCATCTTCTGAAAAAAGGACACTGGGGCAAGATCGTCGTAAAGAAGTTGATCGTATCTATCGACCTGCCTACACTCTTCGAAGCCGGTCTTTCCAGGCCTGAAAGCAAGTTCAGGATCCATATAACATCACGTTGAGTGAATGGAATTTCGTAGTCAGGCGTTGTTTTGGCAACCGGAAAATGAATTTAAGAACGTAGGAATATCAGATAGAAAATAAAACCTCACAAACAGATCGGAAGGCACGCCCATTCGCATCAATGGTCTTTGTGCTGCCTTGTCAAGTTCCGAGTCCATACAGTGCGTTACTTGAGCTGTTTCGCCAACGTAGATGACTGCTACTCCTCCCTTACTCAGCCTCATTGTCCTCCTCATCTTTGCCTGATGCCCTCACTGTCTCCCTGTCTGTTTAAGATGCGTGGAGAAGCGACTTGGCAGAAGCGTTGAAGAGTCTGGGGTTCTTGCGCCTGAGTGGAGTGTTGAACGCCGCACCCGTTTTCCACGAGTCAAGGAGATCTCTTATGGACTCGAGAGCATGCTCGAAACTTTCTTGATGCTTCTTCAATCGACCCATAAGGTCTTCAGGTAGTAAAAACACCTTTGAATGAGGTGGAGTGGCCTAGCAGATGTCCTGTCGCACAATGCCGTTGAAATGCAATCTATAGGGTCGTGTTTGTACCAATTCTCATGTGTCTTCATTGTTAGCTATATAATGCACAGAAAATATTATTCTTATTTCTTTGTCTCGAAAACCAAGGGGTTAGCGTGTCCTGCGTCGGGAAGTACTTGATCGTGATTTTGTCAAGCATCTGGAGCTGAGGTGAAGGCAACCCAGCAAGCAGAATTTGTTATTCTTACCTTTCACCCTCCGCTTGCAGTTGAACCGTTCAACTGACATTATCTTCTTTGTACCTTGATATGAGGCTTGGACCCTTGCATCTCATCATCTTTACTAGATGACTATATCAACCAAAGCATGTCGAGACCATTCATTATAAATAGAGGCTTGGCAGCCGTAAATATAGCGAATAGTGGGTGTCCTTAGACCGAAGCGAAAACTTGGTAGAGCGGTGAGCTCTGCCGAGGTCCTCCTTCTCTCCAATTCACCTATTCATTTGAACGCCTTGAGTACTTCAACTGAGGACACGCGCACCTTGGTTTCTTACTCCAACAGATTTCCTACCTCCTTCTCCTTTTTCTCCAGTTCTCTCAACCACTCTTTGTCAATGCATTCCATCCACTTTTTGCCGAATCTTGAGCCAGACAAGTCCAGGATTGTTGAGATTTGGCACGCATCGATCACCACTTGGGGCGGTCGCACACACAAATATCTCTTGTGCTCATCTGGGACCCAAATCAGTGGCCCATCGTCTTGACCCATCGCCCACCCATCCATCATTCCTTGCAGCATATGCTCATACCCATCAGTGGAATGCTCAGCTGCGAGATATGCTGGGTCATCCTCAAACCAAGATCAAGGGAACATTATGCCAACGTTGTTCCTGTATGCGGGTGCTGAACCCAAAAATTGAGCGTATAGGTGGCCAGTATAGGCATCAAAGAGACGCATTGCATTGTCACGTGAATCGAAGAGCAATGAATCTATCGGCAAGGAAATGGTTAATCAGAGCAGGTGAGAGGGCAATTCTATCCACCTCGGACGTTGGGAACGTGGAAACGAGTTGGCAGGTTCGTGTAACCCAGACACGAACATGGGCATCATCGTCAGACCAAGATGCGAGGAGTTTCCCGTCGGGTGAGTACTCAGATATCTGCTGAGGTAAAAACCGAGTATTCTCATTATTTCTTCGTCTCAAAGGCCAAGGGACTAGCGTGTCCTGCATCAGGAAGTCCTTGGTTGTTATTTCGTCATGGATTCTGAAACCAACAAGCGATATTTTCCGGTGTTATTCTGTCTTCCACTCTCTGCTGTCAGTTGAACGTTGTCTTGCCTCTTTTTCCTTGCACCTTGATACGAGGGTTGTACTGTTGTATCTCATCTTCACTACATCTACAAAAACACGTTGAGACCTTATAATCACTTGGATACAGGCTGGCGGCTGTAAGTACAAGAAATTGGGTGTCTAGAGACTCGTCAAGATAAAAACATGTCTTGAGACATTGAGAGAGCAAGAATTTTAGTAGAGCAGCGAGCACACCTTACTTTCTAGTTCACCTATTCATTCGAACACTTTGAAGCGCTTCGACTGAGGACAAGACACACCTTGGTTTCTTACTCCAACTGCTCCTTTTTCTTTAGTTCTCCCAACTACTCTTTGTCGATGTATTTTGTCCACTTTTTGCCGAACCTTGAATTTCAATTGTCGAGATTTGGGACTCTTCAATCACGACTTTGAACGGTGGTACATACAGATGTTTGCGCTCGAGTGGGACCCGAAACAGTGGCTCATCGTCCTGACTCATGACCCATCCACCCCCCCATGCCTTGCAGCATATCAGTATATCCATCAGTGGATTTCCGGTACTCAGCTCTACGTCCCAGATTCTCAAACCGAAATTGAAGGAATAGTATGTCAACACTGTTCCACCTCGTATAAACGCCATTTATGCTCTTGCCTTACCAAGGATCTGCGCATACAGATGACCGATATGAGCATTCGAAGAGGCGTATTGCATTCTCGCGTGGGAACCTATAAGCAATGAGTCTGTCGCCAAGGGAAAGGTCGATCAGAGCAGGTGAGAGTAATTTTATATACCTGTGATGTTGGATAATTGGAAACGAGTTGGCCAGTTTGTGTGTCCCAGATTCGGATGTGAGAATCATCGTCAGACCAACATGCGAGTACTTAGGAAATAAGCACTTGATCGTCAATGTGAACAGGATTAAACTGGACAGTCTCGCGATTAACACGTGGGGTTAAATGCGACAAGGACGACGGTCAAGTCGGGTGCCCAACAATGAAGACACATCCAACTGATGAAAATTCGTCCAAACGCGACCTCATATTTCAACGGTATCGTTCGACAAGAACTCTATTAGGCCACTTCACCTCATTCAAGTATCTGCACTACCTGATGACCTTATGTGTCAATTGAAGAAGCCTGAGGAAAGTTTCGAGCATGCTCTTGACTCCATCAGAGATCTCCCTGACTTGTGGAAAATGGCCGTGGCATTCGACACTCAGCTCAGGTGCGAGAATCCTAAAATCTTCAACGCTTTTGCCAAGTCGCTTCTGCACACATCTCAAGGAGACACTGAGACAGTGAAGGCATCAGGCAAAGATGAGGTGGACAATGAGTGCATCGCGAAGGGCTGAGTCAAGGGAGTGTAACAGACAATTCGTTGGCGAAACAGCTCAAGTGACGCGTTGTATGGACTTGGAACTTGACGAAGCAGCACATGACCATTTATGTAAATAAACGTGCCTTTCGACCTGTTGGTGATGTGCAACACTTGCTGTCTATATTTTTACGTTCTGAAATTGATTTTCTGGTTGCCAAAACAGTGTCTGAGTTCGCTACGAAATTCCATCCTTCAATGTGATGCTATATGGATCCTGAACATGCTTCCAGGCCTGGCTCCGAAGGGTGTAGGCAGGTCACTGCATACGGTCAACTTCTTTACGACGATTTTGACCCAGTGTCATTTTTTCAGGGAACGAAAACCGACTCCAGGCAGAATTATATAATCATCGGTGGCTCGACATACGCGTCTTCTCTGCACAACAACGACGAAATTGACATTATTCATTTCGCAGGAATTTGATATTATCCAATAACACCTCGTGAAAGTTCCCTCAAAATCACAAAATGTCACGTCATAGAGAGCGACCACGTCAGTCCATTCAAAAAAGAGCCAGCATTGTGTTTGCGTCAGATAAAAAGGGCAAGAAAGTGGCAGCCACGAGTGAGAGAGAAATTGGAAAGGGGGAGATGCGGTTTTGAGCTGTCGGTTACCGTTCTTATGAAACCCTTTGTTGCGGTCCAAGAGATTGACGTATAATGGTTTACTCGATGCTTCTGTGTTCTCAAGCTTGCAAACGGAATATATTCACAACAAGTCGTTTGTGTTTATAGTTTATTATGGTTACGCAGGAGACTTTACGACAATTATATTATCGGTTGAATCGGTCGCTGAAGATTTCTTCTTGATGATGACAATATAAACTAAATGAAAATAAAACAATGATTTCACCAAGCAAAGAGCCACAGGTTCAAGAAATTTTTTACTACTCAACAGACAAAAAAAGCATCATTCACAACCGGCTCTCAACCCATATAACGTCAACCCCAACTCAACACCAATATTCCTCCTTCGCCTTGACCCATCACAACGAGACCGTAAACTCCACCTGGACGTTGATCTGAATCACGGTCGGAAAAAGTGAAGGAGTCGGAAGTATCTGATGAGGAACAAGGGTGGTTTCTAGATCAGAGGGGCGGACAATTGGAATGTACATCACGATGATGGTTCCAATTCTTCCGACGAAGGAACATACCCGTCACTCTCATGCTTCAGCCCACTGTACAGCTTCGAACCTCACAACACCGGTAATAGTCCACTCCGAGCTCCTCACCCCAGCCTCTCTTGTCCATTTCTCAGTGCTTCCTCACTTATCTCCACATGTCATTTCCTCAATCCATTTATTTCAATCTGCTTAGATACCAAACACCTGTTCGCAGTGGCCACTTTTTCATCGAACCAATCCCCCGCTAGATGTACTATTTCACATCGATTGAATAACGGCGAAGATATAGTGTCGAGAAAATTGGCAGTGTATATGAATAAAACTTGAGATAGATGAATATAATCATTATTGAAGCTCCGGTTTTGTTCGAGATCCAAGACTTCCAGGAGCGCAGTGGAAGGATCCGTGACTGGATGTAACATAAGCACATTTTGGCTTGGTCACGAATACCGCCAAGAAATATGCTGGACGTGCTTTGACAGAGAGAAGTTTTGCCTGCACCTGGTAGCCCAACTACAAGAAATATTGAACCCTTGATCGATAATGAGCGAGGTTTGCAAAGGGGAGCAGATGACGAAGGATTTGCTAAAGGTGGAGTCTGGGGGACAGGTCTACATGCATCGATAGGATTTCAGCTTGCTGACAGGCTCCTCGGCGGCTGCTTTTCGCGCTTCCTTGTCCGCATTGGGTCCTTTGAGACAGACAATTGCAAAGTACTCAATTAGTCATTTCTTGATTTTTTGACTCATGTCAAATCGAGTTCGGGCTTCCGTCAGGAACGGTTTTCGCGAGTAACAGATAGTGGAGAACGATGATATTGATGAGTTGGGCGAGGGAATTGAGATTAGCCACTTGAGCTGCATAGTGTA
>Ga0154008_100118_pt1 | contig 16854 bp, 8 predicted proteins | sample TSNJ092MetaG_FD_104711 | JGI IMG/M metagenome (GOLD analysis project Ga0154008, IMG submission 104711) | Attine ant fungus gardens microbial communities from New Jersey, USA - TSNJ092 MetaG | ecosystem: Host-associated > Fungi > Mycelium > Unclassified | place: USA: Connecticut, Klassen Lab...
AAAATAGAAAAATATAGAGAAAAAACTAAAGGAGATAATTAAGTTAAAAAATTGTTTTGAATAAATTTTATATACTTACATCCTGAGATTGGAGTAAGTATACATTTAGTTTTGGTTGAATCCAGAACTCTCCTTCTGGAGTTGCATAGGTATATATAAAAGTAATAAATTAGTTGAATTTAAAAAAGACTTAGTAATTACTATGAAGTATTTAAAAAAAATACACTATGAAAGTTGTTGGGGAAGTTCTTTCATTTGGGCTTTAAAAACCTTACTACCAAGATTTAGTTTTACTTTAATTAAGCTAATGCTATTTGCTAAAGATCCTTCAGAAAGATAAGGCTTGATATAACCATAGACAAGATAAAATATACATGATATTGGATCAAAGCCAAAAAGTCAGAAAACCAAGATACAAAGATTATCCATTAATATAAGAGAAAGTTGTGCTCTTGTAGGGCTGGCATTTGAGACCATGAAAGACTACTAAAGAAGAGAAAAAGGCTATTTTATATTATTAAAAGGAGAAAATTGAAGGATTTCAAATATATATGATATGGTTGATGTTGAGTTGCTAGATTTATTGACCAGTAATAAGAACAGGTAAAATCACCAAGTTCAATATTGGTAGGAATATAGTTAAGATATTCTATACAAAGATTTTGGCCACAAGAGCAAATATACAGTTGGCCTCCTTTAGTACACTAACTGCAAAACTAATATTTTGGAGTTAGGATATAGATGAATAGTATTATGAAGTTTGAACCTACAGCATTACTTTTTTCTTCAATCAACATAAGATCATATACCAATTTTTGGAAAGAGGAAGTTAAAACATCTTTTTGAGTACTGTCTGGTGATATAATTTGAGATCTCATTGGATATAAGACATTAGAATGTATAGAGTTTGTCTTTTTTGTGATTTTAGGCATAGATAGAAGAGTAAGTTCTAAGTGAACTTAGGAAAAGTGAGATAGATATTCTTATTACAAAGTATTCAGTCAGTTGTAACAACAGGTCACATGATCTCAAATCAAACTGACAGGGATTCCCCTTATTTTTGGATCAAGAATTTCTATAAAACAAGTTGTTCATAACAAAATAAATACAAAGACTATTATATTACAAAGTTTTTTTTGGTATCTGTTAGAGAAGCTTCTCTGACAGATACCAAAGGGGAAAAAATAGAAAATAAGAACAAGAAATCTATTAAAATATAGGTATTAGTGAATTTACATATAGGTATCAGTAAACCAAAAAAAAAACAAAAGTAACTTACAAAAGACAGGGTGCTGGAAAGTATTCTAATGCTTGTAGCAGAAGAAATATGGGGAGAATACAGTTAGTGAGCAATATTGTTAGGAAAGAGAAAACAAAATAGAAAAACATATGCAGATGGTTATAAGTAGAGACATATCCATTGAGAGTTGACAACCTATTATACAAGGAAGGATGCATAGGAGAACTAAGACAAATATCTTATAAGCATAAATGGATTAGTAAATAAATCAAAATCAAAATAAAATAAGAAGACAACATACTGAAAATTATACTTGAGATAGGGGCAGAGGCATGTCTAGGGAGAGTCAATGAGGTATCATATAGAGGAATACATAGTAAGGGCAAAATGAACATTCTATGAAAAAAAAAAGATTGTTTGACTCATGATATATTGCTATTGAGTAGAGCTACTACAAATTCATTGTATAATCACTATCATTGTGTTTATAAATTCCTCACTTTACACTGTAGTTTAATGGCAAGGAGACTTTTGACTCTCAACTTTCAACTTTTGTTAGTAGCGTACATCCTTGTTGATCTAATATTGTTAAGTTAAGTGATTGTTCTTGTCTAATGTAAGACCTTAGACTGTGATGACTTAGATCCACTCCTAGTTTGAGTTGACAAGAAGAACTCAATAGAGTTCTTATTCAATTGCTATATACTATTTATATATATTCTGTTGTTTATTTCTATTTATAAAGTCCCATATATCTCCTTTGAGTCATTCTCTCTCATACATCTATTGATTTCTTAATTAAATAAAAAGAAAAAGAAAAGAAATATAAATAATAACTTAGCCATTTGGCTGAGTCATGACATCTGACCTCAATACTTCATATCCACTTTTGGAAGTTAATATCCATTCTGCAATTTTCCTGACATATATACTGACTTTCTAAAGGGGATTTGAGAATCTAGTACAGTTAACTTTAACTATAGCTCTTAGCTTATGAATACTTATATAATAATCACAAAAATAATCAATTAAAACTGCTAACTTGAAGTAGTACCATGTATAGCTCTTCTTTGACTTTAACTTTTTATGTCTCCAACTTCATCACAAAAAAATACTAAAAAACCTAAGAGATGTCCAAGAGATAGAATAAACAAATATAAAGAAAAGAATAAAATTCAAAAGCTAAGATACAAGATACAAAAAAAATTGAGCTTGGAAAAGAACAAAGGATTGTCAGTACTCTTTCAGTATGTTCTTCTATAGCTGTTCAATTACCTTTTATATAGATATGAATACATTAAATACTCTGGACCACAAAACAGAGAAATAAAACCACAAGCAAGAGACAGCAACTTAATTGTAAGGATCCTAACTAAAGCAATGAATTGTTTATATGAGTATTTTTTCCTGTCTATAGCTATATATTTTATTGATTGTATTCATAGATCTAGCAAACTGTGATGTCTCTATCTTGAAGAGTGGCCAGAAGATCAGCAAGATTCTCAAGAAGCCTAACTTAGGATATATAAGTCATCTATACACTATTGTAGACAATAAAGACCATATTCTTTTGTGGTATTTACTAGAGATACCACCAAAGGATCATTATATAAGCTATTCCTTTTTTTGAATAACTATTCTAAAGTTTATTGTATAGAGAATGTTAACTAGAGCACAAAAGGATCTAGATTCTCTTTTGTGTTGTTCACTTAGTATTCAAAGAAAAAATTGAAGAAAAGATCCAGATACCTATAAGAGCTCTGAGTCTGGAGTTGTAAATGGTACAGAGACTCTAGACTGGTTTCCTTTGGGACATAGAGTATGATTTGTTTTATGTTTTGTCAAAATTGGTCACTGATATTTTTAAAGAAAGATCCTAAGGCCAAGATCATCCCTTTATCTTTATTCTGGCAGAATATGGATAAAGGGGTTAAAAACTGGCTAACAAAAATTGCAGATCCTTTGAAGTTCATGGACAACATCCTTTGTACAAGGTTTTCATCTGGGCCTTCAGCCCAACTTGAACCCTTTACTAATTCTGAGTCCAGTTGATATTATATTGTCTGGCAGATCACTATGCTCCCTGCCTCCAACAGTTTGTGTAACAGTGTATAGTTGTTAATGCTAAGTCATAAAGACTCAAGGTTTACCCTAGATAGATGTTTAGAAAGAACTTAATAGAGTTTCCTATTGGATTCTTCTAACTACTTATACAAATGTCTGTTGGTCTGTGTGCCTGTCTCCCACAATTATATAACCCTTACTAATAACTATATATATAATTCTTCCCATGCTATTTATATTTTTCCCATGTTATATTCCTGGATATTTCCTATCAGATTAATAAATATACAGAAAATAGTTTTGTTATGAGACAACTTCCAAAAAGGAAAATATTTCTTGTGCATCCATCAACTTAATGGAAAACATCCAAGAATATAATGCAGGAAAGATATAAATAGCATGGGAAGAATTATATAAAATATAGATAGTTTTTAGTAAAGATCATATGATTGCAGGAGATAGGTGCACAGACTATCTAATATTTGTATAAGTACCTAGTGGAATCCAACAAGAAACTCTATCAAGTTCTTTCTGAATAACTATCTTGGTTAAGCTCTAAGTCTTTATGACTCTACACTAACACAAGAACTCAATACCCATTGTTGACTATACATCTTGCAGCCTTAGCATCTCACTCTTTGCTTACTCTCTTATCATCCTCACTAACAAATATAGCACTTGGAAGCTTTTTGGAAAGTAGGCCCTAGCTGTAAAGGGGACTTTACTATTAGTTAAAGATAGTAGGTAGATGGCCTGGACAAAATTTGTGTTCCTGCCTAAAACCTGACCTCCATATTGAGTGGGCTTGTATTTAGTCTTTTGCTATTGGCTCCATGCTACTAGTCCATTATGATTAGTCTACATAGAGGAACAACAGTAACCTCTTAAAGGCCTGTCTAGCTTAGAGATTCCCTTTTTAGGGATAATATTGTTTTACCCTTCTAGTCAGTAACTAGTCATAAGTTCAGACAAAAAAGACTGCTCTTTCTCATATGAGAAAACATTATCATTGCTACCACCACTACCATACATGTTCTGACAACAACAACAATAATCTGTAGAGCAACCTATTGCTTCTACACCACCATCTCTTACTTAGGAGGAGTAACTTCTTACCTTGATTACCAGTCTGCAGTAGTAGGTGGCTACTCTATTATAACAGAATGGAGGAGCAAGAGTGGAGATAGCAAAATCTTCTTTGTTTAGTGGAAGAATAGAAGAAGTAAGCATATTTATCAATGTGGCCTACCTGTACCTGAGAATAAAAATAATGGGAGAATCGGAATCAACAAGAATGGTCTGGGTGCTGTCTTATGTACAGAAAAGGGTAGCAGAAGCTTAGAAGGATAATCTATTGGATAAATTATCAAAAAGGGAATTGAAGGTGGAGATAGCAGAAGAATTGTTTAGTAAAATGAGAAATGAGTTTAGGAAGATAGTGGAGGAAGAAAGAAAAGTAGAGCAGTTAAGGACAATAGAATAGGGAGAAAGAACATGTAATGAGTATGTCCAAGAGTTTAAAAAGATTACAAGAGGAAGTGGATATGAGAGGTCACTCCTTATAGAAGAGTTCAAAAAAGAGTTAAGCAGAAGGATCAGGAGGAAGTTAGCAGGGGCAGAAAGCCCCCCTTGTTCAATAGAGGAGTAGCAGGAAAGAGTAGTAAGGTTGGATAGAAATCAGAGGCAGAGTAGGGCAGAAGAGAGAATATTGGAAAGGAACATAGCATGTCCATTTGGAAATACACAGCAAAGAGGAGGATTTGGTGGGGGGTCATATAGAGGAAAGAGGAGCCAGATTGTATAGAGAACAGAAAGTCAATATAGAGGAGAACATCAGAATAGAGGAGGACAGCTAGGGCCAGCAAGAGACTCCAATGCAATGGATGTTGATAGGGAAAAAGGGGGAGATAGGATGTACTTTGTATATAGAAAGTGGAGCCATATGGCCAAAAATTGTTGGCAAAGAAAGAAAAGAGAGGGGAAGGTGGCAGAAATACTACAAGAGTCAGAAAAAGAAAATGGAGAACAGTGAGTTTCCAGCTGGTCTCCAATAATTTGTACAATGTATTGCATCCAGAAAAACTAGGAAATAAATTGAATTGTTACAGCAACACTAAAGGAGCAAGAGATGTACAGTGTACACTACAACTGCTAAGAGAAGTATAGATAAAGGTAGGATTAGAAAAGCTGGAGAGTTATGAAGGAGTAGCAGTAAAGGCACTGTTAAACAGTAGTGTGACAGACCTGTTCATAGATACAAAGTTTACAAAAGAGAAAAGATTTAAACTAGAGAAGTTAAAAAACCTCCTTGCTAGTAAGAAATGTAGATAGAATGGTAAATATTGGGGGAGCAATCACTTATCAGGTAGAGTGCAACATGTTCTTTAAAGAGCATGTTGAGAGAGTGTAAATGGATGTATACAACCTGGAGAAGACAGAAGTAATATTGGGTATGCCTTGGCTAGTGGCTTATAACCCAGAGATAGACTAGGAAAAGGGGGAGGTCAAAATAACACAGTGTCCACCAATATGTGAAAAGAGAAAGCAAGAAACATAGGTAAAAAGACAGGTAAGAAAGACAGAGAAAGGAAAGATAGTAGAAGAATTAGTACCTAGGAGATTCTGGAGGTGGAAGAAAGTATTTGGGAAAAAGGAATTAGAAAGAATGTCTACCAGAAAGCTGTGGGATCATGCAATAGAATTGAAAGAGGGGTTTGTGCCCAGGAAGGAGAAAGTATATTCACTGTTAAGAAAAGAAAAAAAGGAGTTGTAAGCATTTGTAGAGAACCAACTGCAAAAAGGATATATTCAGCCATCAAAATCACCACAGACCTCACCAGTCTATTTTGTAGCAAAGAAGGATGGAAAAAGGAGAATGGTACAAGATTATCATTATATAAATCAGTGAATAGTAAAAAATAGATACCCTTTATTCCTAATCATAGATATTCTGGATGGAGTAGGAAAGAAGAAGGTGTTTATGAAACTTGATCTTAGATGGAGATACAACAATATAAGGATCAAAAAAGGTAATGAGTAGAAGATAGCATTTACAATGCACATCAGGGCATATGAACCAACAGTTATGTATTTTGGTCTGACAAACTCCCTGGCTACCTTCCAAACTATAATGAATAACCTATTCCAAGATATAATCAATCAAGAAAACATGGCAATATTCATTGATGATATAATAATTGCTACAGACAATAAGGAAGGACATGACAAGCTGGTAGAGGAGGTATTGAAGAGACTAGAGGAAAACAACCTATTTGTTAAGCTAGAAAAGTATTGGTGGAAGGTAAAGGAGGTAGAATTCCTAGGCATAGTAATAGGACCTCAAGAGGTAGAAATGCAGAAGGAAAAGATAGATGGAGTCCTAAGCTGGCCAGTACCAAGAAACATAAAGAAAGTGCAAAAGTTTCTAGGACTGGTAAACTACTATAGACAATTCATTAAGGACTTTGCTAGAATTGCAGCTTCTTTGCATCTACTAGTCAGAAAGGAGAAAAAGTAGAGGTAGGGAGAGGAGTAGAGAGAAGTGTTTAAAAGACTGAAAGAGGTATTTATGATAGAGCCAGTTTTAGCCATCCCAGATTTAGATAAGGAGATGAAAGTGGAGGCAAATGCCTTAGACTATGCAACAGAGAGAGTATTATCAGTGAAATATAGGGATGAGAAGTGGAGACCAGTGGCTTTCATTTCTAAGTCATTAAATACAACTGAACAAAACTATAAAATTCATAACAAAGAGATACTAGCAGTGATTTGGTACTTGGAATTACAGAGGCACTACTTAGAAGGGGTAAAAGTAAAGTTTGAAATCTAGATGGATCATAAAAACCTCCAATACTTCATGACTAGTCAAAAGTTAAACTAAAGGTAAGCTAGATGGACATTGTATCTATCACGATTCAACTTCACTCTTAAATATGTTCCAGGGAAGAGCATAGGAAAGGCAAATAGGTTGAATAAGAGACCAGATTGGCAGAAAGGAGTGGAAAATGATAATAAGAATTAGACATTAATAAAGCCGGGTTGGATAAAAAGAGCAGAGACATTGGTAGAAAAAAATAATCTGAGAAAGAGGATTTAGAAAGCACAAGAAGGGGATGAGAAAGTAGTTAAGGCAGTGGAGGAACTAAAGAAAGCAGAAATGAAAATACTAAAGGATAAAGAGTGAACAATAGAAAAAAGAGTAGTCATAAAGGAGAGATGAATCTATGTGCTAGAAGAGAAACTGAGGGAGAAGGTGATATAGCTACATCATGATATACTAGTGGGAGAACATGGAGGAAGATGGAAGACAACGGAATTGGTAACAAGGAATTATTGGTGGCTAAGAGTTACAAAGGAAGTAAAAATATATATAGATAGATGTAATGCTTGTTAACATTACAAGAATAGAAGTAAAGCCCCAGCAGAAAAACTAATGCCCAATACAATCCCAGAGAAACTATAGAGTTATATTTTAGTAGACTTCATCATCAAACTATCTTTAGCTTAGGGTTATGATACAGTTTTAGTAGTTTGCAATTGGTTCAGTAAAATGGTACATTTTATAGCAACTACAGAGAAAACATTGGCAAAAGGACTTGCTAGGTTATTCAGGGATCATGTCTAGAAATTGCATGGTCTTCCAGAAAGCATCATATTGGACAGAGGAGTGCAGTTTGCAGCAGGAATGATAAAGGAATTGAATAAGCTGTTAGAAATCTAGACAAAACTGTCAACAGCCTATTACTCTCAAACAGATAGACAAATGGAGAAGATCAATCAGGAGCTAGAACAATATCTAAGATTCTTTATCAATTACAGACAAGAGCAGTGGCTAGATTGGTTAGGAACTGCTGAATTTGCATATAATAACAAAATTCATTCAGCTACAAAAGTGTTCTCCTTTAAGGCAAACTATGGTCAGGATCCATGAATGGGATTTGAAGAAAGAAGAAAGGGGAAGTTTGAGATAGTGGGGAAATTTGTAAAAAGAATAAAGAAAATCCAAAGAGGCAAAAGCAGTATTAGAAAAAGTACAAGAGAAAATAAAAAAATATATAGACAGGAAGCAAGGAGAAGAGGAGAAGTATAAGATTGGAAACTTAGTACTATTAAGTACAAAGGATCTTAAGTGGCAAATGGTAAGAAGGAGATTGGAAAAGTTGACAGAGCAATTTGTGGGGCCTTACAAGGTCAAGGGAATTTTTTTGACTAACACCATAGAATTAGAACTACCTAGTTCTATTAAGATACATTCTGTAGTTAATGTAAGTTGAGTATAGTTGTACAGGCCTTAGGTGGAAGAACAAAGGAAAACTTCACCAAAACTAGTTATCATCAAGGGAAAAGAGAAATTTGAGATAGAAAAAATACTGAACAAAAGAATAGTTAGAGGGAAAAAAAAGTTCTTAGTATAATAGAAGGAGTATATAGTGGAAGGAGATACTTAGAAAAGTAGGGAAAACCTGAAGAATATAAAGAAGTTAGTTGAAGAGTTTGAGAGGGAGTATGGGGAAAAAGCTGAAGAAGTAAGGCAACAGGAAGAAGAAGACAATAAAAAGGAGTTCTCAAGGAAACTACTAGGGAGATTTACAGCTAAAATACTATGGGAGTGGTCAAATAAGGGATACAAGAGACAGAGAGAGAGAAGATAGGAGAAAAACTAGAGATGATAGAAAAATTCCTTGGAACAAGAAAACTTGAAGGAAGGGCTATGTTATAAGATAACTTTCAAAAAGGAAACTATTTCTCATGTATTTATCAACTTAATAGAAAATATCCAAGAATATAATGCAGGAAAGATATAAATAGTGTAGAAAGGATTATGTAAGATATATATAGTTCTTAGTAAGGGTCATGTGATCATAGGCAGATGCACAGACCAACCAATATCTATATAAGTACCTAGTAGAATCCAATAGAGAACTCTATCAAGTTCTTCCTGAACAACTACCTTGGTTGAGCTCTAAGTTCTCACAACTGCATGATAACAGAAGTCTAGAAACCAAAAAATCTAGTAAAGTAATCCAGTAAAAGTCAAGAAACCAGAAAATACAGTAAAGTTGCTACAATAGCTATGATAAGTCTCTACTTAAATTATTAACTGTATTACAGAACTAAGCTATGTAATTTATTTTTCACTAGCTTTTTGGTACTGTACTGTAGTTGAATGATTACTAAGCTAGGGATTACAGCTTGTTAGCTAATAAACTTAGTTATTTTATGAGTTTAATTGACTAGTCAATCTATTGACCACTTAGGATTATCACTAATTACTATCATCAATTACTATTACTGTGTCATGACTTGGCAAAATGGCTAAGTTATTATTTAATATTCTTTTCTTTTTCTTTTTTCTTTAATTAGGAAATCAAGCAAATGTACAAGAGAGAATGACTCAAAAGAGATGTGCAGGACTTTATAAATAGAAATAAATACAGAATATGTATAAGTAGTGTACAGTAAACAAATGAGAACTCCATTGAGTTCTTTTTGTCAACTCAGACTAGAAGTGGATCTAAGCCATTACAGTCTAAGGTCTTACATACTGAGTTAGTGTAGCAACTTGGTTCTAGATTGAGTTTTGGTATATTCTGTATTCTGTTCCTGATACTATACTAATCCAAAAGTTGTTACTCAAGATATACTGTATTAAATGATTCCAGAGGTAGTAGAGATAGAGACATATACTAAGATAAGTTCTTGTTTTCATCCCATTTGCTCCTGGAACTATATATTAAAATGATACAAATTATGGAGACTCAATAAAATAAAATAATAAAAGGAAATTATTACTACTTTTGGTAGTATCCCAATTTCCCTCTCACACTAAGTCTTCTAATTCCTAAGATAACATATTTCTTTCCTAGAGTCTTTCTATCAAAGATGATATATACTTGAGATGCCTTCCTTCCAGAACCTTCTTTCTTCTTCCTAGTTTATCCATTTTGTCTCCTCCTAGACTTAGTCAGTCATCTACTACTCTCTCAGGTATCTAATAACATCTACTTGATATACTATACTCTTTCGAGTAGCAGCCTACATATTCTATCTGAAAATAGAGTAGTACTGATGAGATCAACACTTATTTCTAAGCACCATCTCTGGTTCTAAGTCTGTCCTTTCTGATCTTCCAATATAAACTGGAGACCCTGCTATCATATTAAACTGTGATTACCCCCAAGTAGTTCTAGATTACAGTTCTAGTAGAAATGTCTCTTTAGTCTAGTACTAGCTTACTGTTCTTGCCTCTCAAGTCTTAGTAGTGAGCTTTTTCCACCTTAAGTGTCACTCTAGACTGGTCATCAACCCTACTCTTGCCTAAGAACATAGGTATAATAGGTTCTAGAGTGAATTCTCCTTATGAATCTATTGGTATAAAGTGTATCAAATATTACTTTTTATGCAAAATTTGTTTGTAGTGTAACAGTACTGCCACTCTCCAGTTCTACTATGGCTTTTTTTTCTCTGTTCTATACTCTGGACACAAGATCTCTCTCTTTTCTTGTTCTAACACTCTTTCTCCTATAGCATCTTTTCTTCCACATTCTACACACTACACTCTCATTATTTCTCCCCTCTTTGCTTCCCCATTTCTCCAATTTTACACTTCCTGGCAAAGGTCACACTATATATTTTTTACTTGTCTTTTGAGAAGAAAACCCTACCCTTGATTTTCATGGGTCTATACCCCTCTGCTCTTACATCCTCTACAATCTACATAGGTTGCTATCATTTTCTCTGTGATCTATCCTCTATCAAGTAGGAAAGCACCTTCTAGGGGCATGCTCTACTTGTCACAGTACTCCTGTACCTTTTCCCATATAGGACATGCTGGCCTCTTCTCTTGCTATGCCTTTTATAGCCTAGCCACATGTATTACCTCCTCCTCTCTTCTCCTCTCTCTTTCTACTTTTATGTTTGAACACTTCCATTTTTGGTGTTCAACTCCCCAGCATCTGAAATACTTTACTTTTTCCTCTTCCCTTTTCTGTCACCTTATCTTTACTTCACTTCTTATTCCATATTATATCACTCAACTCATCAATACTTTAAACTTATTTTTGGAGATTGGTTTCCTCTCCTCCTCTCCAATATTGTTCTTGCAGTTATGGACTAGATGCCCAAACTTTCTACAACTAAAACACTTCCTCCTTTTCTTTTCTTCTAGCTCTGCCCTTAGTTTGGTAAAAGTCTGCCATTGGTTGAGCATGATGCTCATCAAAGAGTCATATTATTTAAGAAACATAGTGTTATGTCCCTTAATGTTGAATAAAATTGATCTCACTAATTACTGCTATGTCTGTTGGAGCACAAGATCTTTATCCAACCAGACAGCTACTGCTGTACTAACTACTGCCCTAATCAAATAGTGAACAATTATCTCAAGACAAGAATCTCTACTCTAACAGTACCTTTCTAAGGGATCAATACTATTTCTCTGTATGTATAGATGACAATGTACCCCCAGTACAATGTTTCTACTGATCAAAAGAGTACAAGTAATCTACTGAACAACACTACCCAATTGCTAGGTCAGGTCTTAAATACAATACCTGGGTTTGGTATTAAGTCTCTACTGGCAGTCCCTAACTGACTATCAAGTCCCTTTTATAGCTAGGGCCTACTATCCAAAAAGACCAGTGATTGAGCTGATTACCAATTGAGGACAATAAAAGAATAAAGTTTAGATAGGGTTTAAAGTGAACAGTACCTGGAATGTAGTATCAAGTTCTTCTGTTGTATAACTCAAGTCAACTTAACTCAGCAGCTAAGTCTTTAAGGGTTATAAAGAGAATTTAATAGGGTTCTCAATCAATTGTGCTATCTACTTATACAAGTATGCTATTTGCCCTTATTTATATTAATAGTATTCTACAACTAGCCAAGAGACTACTGGTTCAATTCCCTTGTCTGTTATTCTATAAATAGATCTTCTTTGGTCATAGTCAAGGCAACTCATAACAATAACCAACTAAGAATAAGTTGTCTCAGACATTATCCTAAGTAGTAAACAACTAAGGTATTTACATGACATTTCTACCTTTTATACTGCCAGTACCTGAGACAACACAATATTATAGAATGATAATAGATGAAGAAATAAGAAAGAAAAAAATTACTAATCAGGTGCTAATGTAATAATGTGCCTATGATTGGGATCTACTAGACCTATGGATCTGTGTGATTATATTAGGACAAGTTAAACTTAAAATGGAAGAAATAATTACATAATTTCCAAAATTCAGCCATTAGAGAGAGTGTGTGTGGTCTGCCTATAAGCTCTATGTAATAAATTGTTGATTTAAAAAAAAAAGAGAAAGAGAGAGAATTCTATATTTGTATACCACAACAAGCAAGCAGGTATAAGGGTGACTGGAGTGGAGCTTCCAGGAGAATCCTCAGTCTATAAATATACTCTAGAGTATGTTACAACTTATCTTCTAGGAGAATCCTTAAAGAATAGGATGAGATTCCTGGAAAGATACTCTATACTATATATACAAGTCCCCCTAGCTATAGAATATCCTAAGGATCAGGGTCAGGAATACAAGAGTAGGCAACTAATGAAATGTTATGTAATTATTATTTAATTAGTGTAAGGTCACTCCAGTAGGTTACCACTAGTGCATTAGGAGTGCAACTTAGTGTAGTTCTCTTATAGCAGATACTAAGACATGGTAGGTAAAATATATAGCAGTATACTACTGACTACACCCTAGCTTCATGGGGGAGGGAGGTCAGCTGGTGTTGTTCTAAGTTAGGTGTAAATATTGGTGCAGTTATCAGAACCTCTAACAGACTGTCTATGTACACTACATAATAAATTGCTAAATTAGGGAAAAAAAATCAAAATCTTGACCTAGTACCTACAAACCAAGTGGCTTAAAGCTGTCACAAACTTCATTCAGACCATAACTCTGGGAATACTTGACTGATTTCAACAATCTAAATAGCTACCAAAAGCCCTTAAAAAGATCTTTCAAATAGTACCAAAAATGTCTCAAAGTAATCAGTATTCACTGAGTTATCAGCAGATCAGTTGGTAATCACTATAAAGAAACCCTACTAATACCACCCCTGAAACACTAGACTTACAGCCCAGAGCAACCTTGTACTTAATTAAATATTATATAGTAATATTTAATTCCCTTTAGCTTAACTCAGAGACTCCTGACCCTGACTAACAGGACTATAGGATCAGGAATATCTCAGTAGTAGAAGTATATATTGTAGAAGTATACCCCAGAAACCTTATCCTAATCTCTAAGGATTCTCCTGGAGGTGAGCTGTAACTTATTTAGGAGTATAATATTACTAAGAATTCTTCTGGAGTCCACTTTGCTCCAGTCACTCTTACAATCACTAAGTTACCAGACACTAAATCACTGATATCTCAGGAACCACTTAACATAATCATTTGCTTTAATAACCATTGTAAAGCTCTCTTCAATGCACTTCTTTTGGCTATAAATAGAACCCAAGGAAATAAGATCCCATGGAGATACAAGGTCCTCAATGTTTGCATATGATATTGATCTTTACCCATAAATTATTATCTATTCTTGAATAGAACAAAGAACTGCTCTAGGATGGTTAGGTTATCTCTATTTCAAGAACAATAGCACTTTTATATGTAGAACAATAGATAGTGATCATGTGGTAGACTGTCCTGGTACACAGACCACCATAATCATATATTTAAGGACTTTATATCTGAGAATAAACCTCAGACTTAACAACATCTTTTGCTGCTTGTCTAACTTAACTTTTTTGAGCCCTTTGATTATCAAATCACTTAATCACAAATCAGTAAGTGGCCATTTGTAATACAGTTTTCAGCGAATTCTTCTAAGAAACACCTTAGTAAAACACTATATATTTGTTACTACCTTGCAGGTACAAAAGATTATACACTGATCTATAATGGTAATAATGATCAAGAACTAAAAGGGTACACAGATGCTGATTGGGGATCAAACTCTACTACAAGAAGATCTACAACTGGATTCTTCTTTCTTCTGGCAAATAGAATTATTTTCTAGAGATCACAAGCTCAGAAGACAGTTGTCTTATCATCAACAGAAGCTGAATATATGGTACTATCTGATAGAAGCCAGTAGGCTGCTTGGCTTCACAATGTACTCAATAAACTAGGATATAATCTAGGACCTATCCCACTTACTGGTGATAATCAAGGGTCAATTTTCATGTTCTCTAATACAGTACAAGAGATAAGATCTAAGTATATTGATATTTACTAGTATTATGTGAGGAAATGCATTGAGAGAAAGAAAATTGATGTCTTCTTCATTGAAGGTACAAATAATCCTGTAGACATGTTTATGAAAAATCTTGGCCATATTAAATTTTTAAAATTCAGAGAATCACTTGATCTTGAGTTCTACTCTACATAAACACTTATGTGTCTTATATAATATAGCACTTAGTGAGAGAGTATGTTGAATATATATATCAAAGAACTGTGAGAGTATGCTGACCAAGGTACATCATTTGATGTAATCAATTTCCTACTACTTAGATATAATTAAATTTATATGAAATATATATAAGAAGAATGTCTATTGTCCTAATAAATTAGATTTTTTATTTTGTAGACACTAGAATACTTAAGTGACTAGCCTGTACCTAAGATAAGCCTAGGGCTATCTACTGCACCTGCAGATAGACTGCTCAACATTGTTGGCCTAGGTATAGTAATTATTCCTATTTAATTTGGGAAAATTGAACATCAAAGATGTTTTACTAATGGATACCATAATCTCACTGTCATGACATGGCCAAAGTAGCTAAGTCATTATTTATATTTCTTTTCTTTTTCTTTTCATTTAATTAAATAATTGGTAGATATATAAGAGGAAGTGACTCAAAAAAGATACATGGGACTTTATAAATAGAAGTAAATACAGAATATATATAAGTAGTGTATAGCAATTGAATAGGAACTCTATTGAGTTCTCTTTGTTAACTTAGACTAGGAGTAGTTCTAAGGTGTCACAGTCTAAGTTCTTACACTTACAGTATATGTATAGGAATGTTCTCAGATGCTAGAAATGCTAGACTGAGATCCAGACAGAAAGACTGGATCTCAGGTTTACATCCAAGTAGTTTAAGTACTGTAGACAATATGTCTGTATTTACTGAATAGTAAGAGAGAGACTTGGAGTAACAAGATAGTCACTAGATAACAGTAATAGATAATGAAAAAAGAGCAGAATATAAGTAGAGTAGGGAGTATTAGCAAAAAGATAACAAAGCAAAGAATTCACTCTATGTAGTTATTTTGGCAAGTATATGTCATAGTGGGCTCCTTGTTAGCATAAAGTCATAAGGACTCAGAGCTCAACCAAGGTGATTATTCAGAAAGAACTTGATAGAGTTCTTTGCTGAGTTATTCTGCTACTTATACAAATGCCTGTTGGTCTGTGCACCTATCTCCTGCAATCACATGACCCTGACTAATAACTGTACATATCTCACATAAGTCTTCCCATGCTATTTATATCCCTCTTGTATTGTAATCCTGGATATTATCTACTAAGTTGAAGAATACACAGAAAATAGTTTTCTTTCTAGGAACCATCTCATAACATTCCTTATAGTAGATACTACTAGGTTTTTAAGAAAGCATAAAAAAGCAAGTCAACTGTGACTATTTGTATAAGCAATGTGTCTATATGCAACCAGAAATTAAAGTATTAACTTGACCATTAGCCAGTTGTCTGTACATCCAAGAAACTTCAAATAACCTATTGGACTACAAGTGGCAAGTGTAGTTCATATTGAAAATAATATATAGAGGTGTAGCTGCTATGGCAGCATAGTGCAGTAGCTGAGTAACTTGCTATACACTCACAAGATATATACCTGTTTTAATCTTTCAAAGGTTGGTGGGCTGTAGTCTTGATAGTAAGGTAGAAAATAGAAATAAGCAAGATTTGTGGGGTCTATAGTGGATATTGTATGAGAGGAACCTTTGGTACAAAGTACTTGGGTTAGCATTCTAGTAAGAGAATGCCCCTCTTTTATACATTTACTAGAAGACATAAGTCATGTAGATTACATCCTACTGAGTCAGTATTTACTAAGAGCTTTACTAAGGATTTCATTTAACTAATGACTCAAAAATCATCTGACCTTTCCTGAGTCAGATTTCCATGTGCTCATCTCTCTATGATTTGCTCATAATATTAACTAGGGCTTAGGATAACATTAAGCTATGTTCCATGAAGGTCTATAAAGGCCTATGTATGTTTAGCTGACATTATACCCAAGACCCATGCCTAAATATAGAGAGATTTTCCTCATCAATTAGTTTATCACTAATCTGCTGAGAGCATCAAATTCTAAATAATTCTTGGAATAGTTACCATTATTCTGGGCTATTCACACATACATGTGGCTAATTTATTTACCACTGATATGGTGTACACAGCCCTATAGTTTATGATAATTAATAGTAATTAAATTCCCAGGAATATTGATATATTTAATGGTGTCTAATAGCAAGCTACTAGGACATTAAATATATA
>Ga0154008_100126_pt1 | contig 16247 bp, 13 predicted proteins | sample TSNJ092MetaG_FD_104711 | JGI IMG/M metagenome (GOLD analysis project Ga0154008, IMG submission 104711) | Attine ant fungus gardens microbial communities from New Jersey, USA - TSNJ092 MetaG | ecosystem: Host-associated > Fungi > Mycelium > Unclassified | place: USA: Connecticut, Klassen Lab...
ACATTCTCATTCTAGTAGTCATTCGTCTTCTAAGATTCGATTTGGTTCTCAGCAGAGAGTTTTGACCATCTGTGCTTGACTACAACTCGCGCCTAGGAAACTTAAAGATTTTCTAGTATTGGTGATGAGCGTCTTTTCTTTGCTTAGATTAAGACCACATTTATCGATTAAGAAATTACTTACTTTCTTATAAAAAAGTGTTGGGCGTCAAGCTTTTTTTTTTAACCATAATTACGAAATCGTCTGCATATCTCACGTATAATAGTCGTTTTAACTTAGGGTCTAGGGAGTTGTAGGCCACCAACTTATCATAATTATATGGGCTTTAGCCTATCTTCGGGGTTAATCGAACGTTGTTGCATATTTACTAGTGCCGCATATTTTGGGTTTCTCTGTCTTTATTTATCTTTATTGAATCTGATTTTAAGATCAGCCATAAACTTATCAAGTTCGTTTAGATTGATGTTCGCAAGCAGCGGAGTCAGTACATTACCTTGGGGCGTTCCTATGTTGGACTTGACAAGATTGCCGGTGTCAGGGTCGATGTATTCAGCTTTTAGGGCTTTTGTATTAATTTTAGAGTTATAGCACATTTTACCCTTTTTTTAACGAGGTTCATTAGGATGTTATGAGGGATGCATCAAAACATTTGGAAATGTTTCCTTGTATTAGTCCATAGTAGTTTTCCCTTAAAGATAGAGTACTTATAAAGCAGATTGTACTGATCTTCCAAGTATGAAACCGTGGCTCTCATAAGAAAATAAGGGTTATCAGATCTGTTTTAATATAGTGGCGAGGGCTTTTCATGCAATACTAGTATATAAATTCATATCAAAAATATTTATTTAAAAGATTCAACTTGACATGTAAGTGAAATAATTTTTATTAGATTTACTTGGCACCCTTAAGGGGGAGGATTGAAAATCCTAAGTATAGTTTTAATTTACTTAGAATTTTAAGGTCTATATTATTCTACTTTTCTGTACTCTCAATAGTTTAGATTACCTCTATGTAATTCTTTATGCTGAAAGTTAAAAAGAGGGATTTGTTTACGGTTCATAGCACTAATTTAACTAATTTATAGGGGTCATCATTGTTAAATGTTTTAAATTTAATTTGAAAGAGCTTAAGTTTCTTGTAAATTAGACGCTCAATCTGATATTAAATTTTTATCAATATTATTCTTATCCATTTCATGGTTTCTAAATTCATTAATAACCTTAAATTGTGTAAAATCATAAAAAGTAAGATCAGTATCAGGGACTTTTAAGTTAAAACCAAAAATTTTAAAAGCCTTTCTCATTGTTTTTAATTTATGTTTATACGCTAACGTCAAAGCACAGGATGCTCATAGTAATCAAATTATATATTCTAATTTAGGACGATTTGATGCGAATGAGTAATAATTTATTTTACCATTTACTTTGGTATTGTATCCTCTACTCAACCACCAATCATATGACTGACTATACTATACTCATATGACCTATACTACAGACTTAGATTTATATAATTGATTCCTAACACAGACCCTACCCATATTTAACCCTATTACTATACATATGATCTATCTTATCTATACATATTTATGAGCTATACTACATATTTATGAGCTATAATACATATTTATGAACTATAATACATATTTATAAACTATATATTTGTGAGCTATAATAAAATACATATGTCTTGTCTAGTGGTATTATTGGTTCTTGGTCTATTATTTTAATGGTAAAACCTAGGTATTTAAAACCTGTACTGAATTTTCATCTCATTTTTAGACTATCCTAGTACATATATACATTACCTTTTTAGTGTAGTATTTTACATACTCTAGTGTAATAGTATCCCGTTACAGGTTCTAGTAGAATACCGTTACAAGTTCTAGTGTAGTAGTATTAGTAGTAGAATCCCATTACAACTTCTAGTTTAAATTAAGTCTAGTATTGTGTGCAGGTTACCTTAGTTTAAGGTAAAATATATAACTTTACTTCGGTGTCATTAGTTCAAATCTAATAGGTAGCAAGTTTCATAGCCTGATACAGTCAGTCCTTAGTTAGTGAGTTGTGTTGTGTCTCTGGGTAGAATATTGTTTAATGGTAAGACTTTACATTTTGGTAGTAACTATGTTTTGTTCGATTCAATCTGTCCTAAGTTGTGGATATGCTACTATTGGTGAGGTTAGTTAATTACTAATTAAGATTCTATTTGAATTTATCACTTCGTACCTTAGTATAGTTGTATTATTATAATATTATATTCATATAGGCGATATCTTATAGGTGATGTATATTACTATGTATTATGGTCTGTAGTATATCTTATGCGTGATGTATACTAGTATGTATGTATTTATTATGGTGTGTGGTATAGTATATCTTATAGGTGATGTATGTATTATGGTGTCGACTGGTGTCGGCGGATATTTGCAATTTATTTATTTACTTTGGTTCAATTCCATCATAATATTAGTGTTCAGATAACTAAATAAAATTAAATTAAATTATTTGTATCTATACTCATGTCTTGATAATGACTATTGCACTTACTTACCTTATGTTTATATCTTGATACATTTTTGATCTAGTTAGTATCATACTGATTGATATTATTATTGTGGTATGTTTACTATTGATTATAGCCTATATTACAATTATTGAACGTAAGTTCATGGCCTATATGCAGCGTCGAATTGGTCCTAATAATGTGGCTTATGTTGGTCTGTTTCAATCTATAGCTGATGCGGTTAAACTACTGGTGAAAGAGGTTGTATACCCTAATCAGTCTAATGCACTACTATTTTGGATTAGTCCTGTGGTTAGTCTGTTTATTAGTCTAGTTATTTGATGTACTGTGCCTTTTACAGAGTACTATATGGTATATAATAACAGTATCAATGTGATAATTAGTATATGTATTAATAGTATTTCTGTTTTTGGTATCGTATTTGCTGGTTTATTCGCTAATAATAAGTATACGTATCTATCTACTATTCGTAGTACTCCTCAGTTTATAAGTTCTGAACTAATACTAGGTATCCTAATAATGACTATTATGTGTGTTTCTAATTCATTTAATTATGTGGACATAGCCCATAATCAGATCTGTGTATGGAATATAATTATTATGGGTCCTGTGTATCTAATGTTTTTGAGTGACTATACTAGCAGAGACAGGTATAACTTCTTTTGATATAATAGAGGCTGAATCAGAGCTTGTAGCAGTTTATATGACTGAACACTCATCGGTTATATTTGTGTTCTTCTTTTTATCTGAGTACTCTAATATTGTGTACTTTAGTACTAGTATTTCTAGTCTGTACTATGGTGGTTTTATATTTACTCTTATACCTATAAATTGTGTGTTCTCGATACAATCTATAATCCTAGGTCTTAAGTCTGTATTTAATATGATTGTCTTTGTTTGAGTTCGAGCTACACTACCTCGTCTTAAGTTTGATCAACTAATGCAGTTTTGCTGGCTAGAGCTACTACCAATCTCTGTAAGTATTGTTTTTATGACATTTAGTATACTATTTACTTTTATTTTATGTTTTATTACCTTACCTTACCTTACCTTACCCTTATCTGTAAATATTGAACTATTAGGTTGGTCATTGTGTATATTACTCTAAAAAAATAAATTAAATCTGTTGACAGTCTATTATATAATTATGTGTATATATTTATATTATGATATCAATAACTGATATTTTTGTATATGCTTTTATTTATCTAGTAGAAACTGTTATTAGTTTGGCTTTTATACTAGTAAGTATGATTAACATATTTGGCTTTATTTAAAAACTGGTATATATTGGTGCTATACTCATGATCTTTATATTCATTATTATGCTGCTAAACCTACACTTCATTGATATGGTAACAACTAGTTCTCAGCTCTATTATGTTCAATATACTGTTATTATACTACTCTTTATGTATTATTATACAGCTAGTGGTCATTATACTATAAATTATTATATAGATGTGTGTGCTAATTACGATATTAACTATCATATTGATTATGTTTATATGTTTAGTATTATAGGTACATATATTGTACTATTACGTCTCTATACACTATTGTTGTTGGTCTTATACTATTTATATCTGTACTAGGTAGTATTATTATACTGTTTCCTTTAAACATCACTACTACTTTTCTAATCCCTATTTACTACTAAGTAGTTGGGTATTACTTAATTAATAGTATGATTTATCTGAAGATAATATAATGATGTTGTGTATAACCTCAGTGTAGTCCTAAGCAATATAATAAGGAGTTCATTCTGTGGGATGTATTTTTTTAGTCCCAGGTTACTCATAAAGTAAACTAGAATTGTGTATATAATACAGTTAATTATAACTATGTGAACTAATGTATTAAAGTAGCATATGAAAAATAAATCAATTGAGGTATATGTAGTATGATCGACATAAACATATATAAAGGTGTGTATTTATCTAAAATAATGTGTATATAATATGGTATTAATTATTTATATCTGGAATGATATGCTTGTGTTATATACTTATGTATAATGCTGTGACTAGGGTTGATCTCTAATCTTAGTATTAATCTGTCTTATATATATATTTATATTGGTATCAGTATACAGAGTTATCATGTTATTATCATGGTGTAATATAGGTGTACTATTGAAATCTAAACCTGAGATATGATTATATTAGCTATAGTGTATAGTACCGACAGGGAATAGGTGGAAAGTAAGTTGTTTGACTGGTGATACATAAACTTATTTGTGGTTATAGTTAGTGCAAACTAATTTATTGGTAGGTTTGATACCTTTTGTATAGGCGCGTGGACTAGTTAACATGCTTGGTGTGACGTATAGTCTATATTTATATGTATGTATAAATTAATTAAGATATAGTCATGTGTGTTATACCCGAAACTAAATGATCAATGCTGGGTTGTGTCATAAGGACCTAATGTGTTGCTGTTTCAGTATTATACATGTAGCTCAGTATATGAATGAAATGTTAATCGTATTTAGTTATATCTGGTTACTTTTTCTAAAAGAGACAAAACTTTAGTCTAATGCAACAATAAATATATTAAATATATTAAATTTAATAAATAACTAAATTAAAATTAGGATTAATAAACAATAAATTATTAAAAAGCAGTTAAATAAGTATAAAGTTATATAAATTTATATAAAAATGGAAAGTCTTACCCTGATGTAAAATGTAAGTTGATACTAAAATCAGTCAAATTTTAAAATAAAGTAAAATCCAAAAATGCTTTAAGTTCTTACATCTCAATTAACAAAATTAGTAAAATAAACAAAATAAAATAAAGGAACAATTTTTAATAAATTATAGCAATATCAAAACCCATTTAAATTGAAAGTAATAAAACTATGGAATAAAACTTAAAACAAAAAATAAAACACAAACTAACAAAATTTATGAAAATAAGTATTATCTTTAATGGTTACAAATTAGGTAGGTTGAGATAAAAATTAAAAATTTAGAAAAACTAGATAAGTCATAAAATTTTTTAAAACTCTTACTTTAAAACAAATAGTAAGAAAGTATTAAAATAGCAGATTAAAAATAAATTATACTTAGGTTTAATATTAACAAAGAGATTGCAGGAGAACACAATAAAAACTATTAAGCAAACAACAATTTTCTAACATAGTCCATAAATACCAATATATTTATATATGCGATAAATCTTAATTTGTATTGTTATTGAAGCTGCTCATAAATTAAATGTAATTAAGAAGATGATATAAATCTTATTTTCTAGCTGAGATCGATTCATTAGATTGTCGTTAATTTAACTAAAGCTATTGCTATTCCTTAAGCTGTACACATCTCTACTATAATATCTAGTTATGAATAATAAAAATATTATTTAATTCTTGAGAACTTTACTAATTTTGGCCAATGCATTAATAAATTTTATTCAATTCTCGTATATTTATTCATGTTTTTGATAATAGATAAAGCTATATTAACTAATTTGTTTTCCACTGTTGAGCAAAAAATTTTGAGTTAATTCCAATTATGATTAAGGTAAACTACTTGATGTTGCTTTTGATGTAATTTGTCTGATTGATTTAGATGTGAGATATTTTTGTTAATTTCCTGGATATTTAATTTTTTATTTTTAATTAAACTAACGTAAAATACCTTAAAACTTAAATTAGGCTACTTATTACAAATTTTTCCAATTTAACAATAAGTAAAACGACTAGACTGAAACGACCTTGATATATCTATATAATTTAATTGATATTAACCCCGTACTTTTACTAATTATAGTAGACTTATTTTATTAAATTTTTTTAAGAATAGATTAAACTAAGGATTAGTATTGCCCTACTTAGTTGCTTTACTTAATTTTTACTCAGGATTAATTAGGTATGAAACTTACAAAACAAAAATTATTTCTTTAGTTTTTTCAAAATTACTAAGTAATAACTAAATTATAGCCTAACTTATTAATTAAAAATAAAAAATGCTGACTTATAAATGTATTAAAATGAATTAGGTTCTTTTTAGAAATATTAGTAGTCGATTTATAAATGTACTAATACGAATTAGTTTTGTTAATAAGATTAATTAGTTTTGTTAATAAGACTTTTTATTTCTTAATATTAATAATTGAATTAAGACTAGCCTTATATATACTAAGATGCTGTGTATTTATAATAATTCGAGTTAGGTATTAATATGACTTAGGTACTAAGATTAATTAGTTCTGTTAATAAGACTTTTTATTAACTAGTTTTAAAGTAAATTAGGTACTAAGACTTGTGCTAATATTAATTTATTAATTAATCTATTTGTTTACCTAACTTTTGGATATCTTTTTCTTTCTTTTATCTTTATCTTTTTTATCTATTCGAACTACCCGAACTATTAACAACTAACCTAATTAACATAAATTTTCTAACTAGCCGTATAATTTTTCCTATGAAAGATCTTTACTTTAACACATAGATTAATATTAAGAAATAATTAAGCACATAAAAAATCATAAACTTATATTTAATATATAATTCAATATAGACGTAGAAGGTTAAAAACAAAACAATAAAAATTTTATATGGATTTTTGAGGCTTATTCCAAACCAATTAGGTGTATCAGTAGTAAAAACAAACAAAAATTTAAGTGTATCAGTAGTAAAAAAAAAAGATTAGATTAGATTAGATTAGATAAGGTGTATCAGTAGTCATAAAAAATAGTAAGTATAAATAACTAGTTAGTCATAGGATACAAGATTATTTTAGTGATCGAACATCAATCATTTGATGCTTCAAATAAATACTTTTTCCGATAAGCTACTATAACTAATATACCTTGTAGGATGAGACATTACATAAATATACCTACCCTGGCTTATTTGTTTATGGGGTAATACCTAAATATATCAAACCTGTAGGATAATACCAAACCCTGTAGAGTAATTAACTGATTGTGGGCTGATTGTTGGATGATGGCTAGAATATAAGATATTAAGTGGAATGTACTGGAAATAACCAAATTTAAACTGGTGTCCAGTTACTGCAAATAACCAATAATGACAAAATATAATATATTTCCGTCTTCTTAGACAAGATAATAGGTTAGACTATAAAACATAAATAACTCCTGACTATAGGTACTAATTTAACTAACTGAGTAACTTACTGACTTACTCTAGTGGAAAAAACAAAGATAGCTCCAATGTTATAAATAACAAATTCTAGTGGGATGAACATAGATAACTCCATACTACTAAGTAACTAACTCTACTTTAGTGGGAAGAGATAATAGAGAGAGATTATGGAGTATTAAAATCAAGTATACCGAAAACATATTCACATATAAGACCAAAGCTTAGAATTATAATAATATAAGGAAGATATAATATCCGTAGATAGACACATATATAATACTAGATATAAAGGGGTATACAAAGAGTATCTCAATATCGAATACCATAAATATGATAGCAACTACACCATAGATGATAGCAATAGGACTTCAATTCACGATGTAATAGGACTTAAAACCACATTCATAATAAGTAACCTTCTGACTATCGTTAACAAAAATAGAAAATAGTTTATTAACTACTAGTAGTACTGTAATGAGTACAAAGATAAATATATGATATACTAGGAAAGTCATATTAGAGATTAGATACAAGAAATATACATAATACATTATGTTGATATAATACAGAACATAATCAGAATATATAAAGAATATAAGTATAGCTAGTGTAATTATAGAGAGTATACCACTAAATAGAGCAGAATATGTGCTATTAAATAGCAGTGTATTTTTATACTTAATACCAGAAGTATTAAATACTGTGTATCGGATCAGATTAATATAGTAATAAGAACCAATTATACTAGTAATAATAGCTATATTTGCAAGTATATAATATGAGTTATAAATACAGAGCATAATAGTATAGTACTTACCAAAGAAACCAATAAGTGGAGGAAGACCACAAATTGAACATATAAATATATAAAAGACTATAGCTATATAACGGTTATGACTTATTAGACCTGTAAGTAGATACATATGTTTGATAACATAACGATAGATAGTATCTATAAACTAAATATAAAAAAGTACATTAAATATAAGATATTAAAAAATATAAAGTCATACTTCAAATATACTATATAAGTTACATATGACTATATGTTTAAGTATAAAGGACAGATGATTAACTGTTGAATATGTAGCAATACGCTTAAATTTAGCATAGCCTATAGGATAAATAGATTATACAACAAACCTTATACAGATAAATAGAATAAATATATTATTTAGATATAGATGACTTATACTTAGATTATATATTATACTATAAAGTATAAATAGATTAGAAAGCTTAGGTACAATCATGATTATATTCATTATAATAATAGGTGTGTAATTATATACAGATATAGATCATATATGAAAAGGTGCAGCACCAATCTTAATTATAAACCCTAGCACTATTAATATATAGCCTATTATCATGTACCCATTACATAGTTAAACATGTGTATAAATATACACTCAAGCCAGATTAGTAATTCCTGTACAACTATATACAAAACTAAGACCAGCAAGTATAATTAGACTAGCTATAGTACATAAAAAGTAGTATTGAATACTAGCCCTAATACTGTATTTATTACTAAGATACATAGTACAGACTATATATCGACCAAAACTCTTAACTTCAATTTATATAAAAATACCAGGTAGATCATTAACATCAACTAGAGCATATATACTATACACCATGAACATATATACCATATAGAACTCAAAATTCATATACACTAGATAATTAAGACTAATAGTACACAGTATAATTACAAACACTACACAACACAGAATTATGCACATCATAACATAATAATTAGTATAAAAATAAGCATTTTAGTTAATTACATAAATGTAATCTAGACCTTGAGTATTTATTACTTTTGTACCTAGAAGCATAGCTATAACAAATCTATGTATAGAGACAACCGAGATACGATTATGATATGGTATTGCAATAATAAGTATTAGACAACAAACTAGTAGCATTATACATATTATGTACTATTACATATCGAAAATTGAACCCAAACACTATAATTGGTAGTTATACATTCTACCATTAAATTATATTTAAAGAACCAAGACCTACCTTACTAAAAGCTAGTAAGATATACAATCCGAACTGTGCACTCTTACCAATAGAAATAATAAGTATTATGATACAGATATAGTATAGTATATCATTATTTATATAACCTGATACAGAATTTACCACTTCCAATTCCCACTACGAGACTAGCTTATTTTTTTTATTAAAAATACTTACTATTATAGTTTAAAGTAAAATTACCAAAATAGTATCAGATAATCCAATTCTATTAACTAAATAGTTTTATTATTACGGGACTATGACATAAACCTACTTCATAAAATAGAATAGTAGCTAATAAAGAGGCAACACTTAAACAAGAAATAGTAATAATATGAGAACCTGTTGTACCTATTTTTCTTAATAAGAATTAGGTTAAAACTACACATTAAAATTGCTAAATACATTTATAAGTTGTTCTTTAAAAAATTGTTTCTATAAGTCTATAATAACCAACTAATATACTCAAACCTATTACAGATTTTGCTCATGCTATAGTTTTTATATAAATTATACATGTTTGTCCTATATTATCATTAAGTTTAAAAATAAAAATGAGGATGATTAAAGTTACTGCTAATAACATAATTTTAATAGATATTATTTTGAAAAAAAAAAAGATTTTGGTCTATTTAAGATAAAACCTAATATTTTCAATTAAAAATAAAGTTAAAAATAGATCCATAAAATTCACCCCACTCCACGAATTAGAAATAGAAATAGACTAGACTAGACTAACTAGACCTGTACATACATTTATTAACTATAATATTATGATACTACTTAAAGAAGTCATTGTATTTTACTTATCAAATTAAGTATAAGTCGATACTATTATTTATTAATTCTTCACTTCACTGCAAGCCTTGGTTTTTAGCCATTAAAAATTTAAATTGTTTTCTCATATTTGTAATTAGCGTTTTGTCTTTATTTAGAGTTAATTCACAATTTTCTTTAAACAAAGTTGTTATATTGTCTATAATCTCCACACATTCCGTATGTGATGCAGTGACTAAATTTACAAAATCATTCGCATATCTTATGTAGTACATACTTCTAAAATAAGTCTCCATATTATGATATAAATTGATTTTACGCAATTTAACTAGATATTGTACTGCAAGAGAATATTATTTAACCTCGTTAGCTTTTTGGCGTAAGTATTGAAGGTTTGTATATTCAGGGTTATGTTTTTTAATTTTTTCTCTCTTAAAAGAGCTAAAATAGTTTTCCATGTATTTATCACAAAATCTAGAACAATATTAACTCACAAAAAAAGACACAACAATAGGGGGTACAAACTGTTCCTTGCGGAGTACCTATTTTATAAAAAATTATATTATCGTCTTTATTAATAGGATATGCAATTACTTTATATATAAGATATCTTATGTTAGGACATCCGAATAATTTAACTATCTTTCTTCTGGTAATATTCTGAGGAATAGAGTAAAAACATTTCTCAATATCACCTTGAATAACTCATGTAAAACCTGCACCTCTTAATTTAACTTAAAGCATCAAGGGTAGATTTTTTAAGTCTAAAGCCACAAGAATGTTTACTGAATAAAGGTTCGTATGCAGCATCTAGGGTAACTCCTATTGCTTTTTTTTTTTTACTAATTTATGTGTGTCTCTAGGTGACGTTATACTAAGAGTACGTATTTTACCATTTGCTTTTGGTATTTTTTTAATCTAGCAGGTGTAAATTGAAATTCTCCACTATGCAAAGTTTTTGCTAGTTTAATTAATCATTTTCCATTAAGGCCATCTAACGTGTAATTAACTATACCTTAGTCATATTACCAGGGTTACTTTGAATATCTTCGTAGCATACAATTAAAAAGTATGGATCTGATAATATCTTAATTAAATTATAATATTTTTGATTTTCGTTTTTATATTTCTTCATTCTTTGATTAACTTATGCAATTAGGTTCGGGTTAGTTTTACTATTGGTTTACGCTTATTAGGCTTATTTTCATCGCCAGAAGGTTTCATTGATGTTCTTAAATCACTATGATCCTTCTCGTCTGATTCATAATTTAAATCAGTTTCGATACTACGATCATTCCGAGCCCTCGTACCAAGATTAATAACTGTATGCTCAGCGGTTACTTCCACTAGTTCCATTTCGTCTAATTTTAATGTTCTTGTATCTTTAGAACCTTGCGTTATTAACATTATCATGATTATAATTATATTTATATTCAGAATTATGTAAACTACTGTATGGTAGTAGGTAATACTATTTAGTCTATATAATCATCGCGAGATATTTGAGTATACTTTAGTATTCAGTTGCTGACAGATTCCGCTTAGAACAACAGGAGTATCTTTTACTTTTCCCTTTAACGTTTCAAGTTTCTTAACGTATTTTTGGATAATTTCACAAATATTATCTATTATGTTTCACGGTAAACACTGTATAATCTCTTTCCATGTCGCTATTCATTTTCTGAGTTTATTAGACTTGCCAAAAACGTGACACTTAGTGGTAATTATAATGCTGTATAAAACAGCACTGACTAAAATAATTAGTATATTGTCCAATATAATTATATGTTCGACACACGGGGTCACTCTCTATGAGATGTTATACATAAATAAATGCTAGATCAACATTACATGTATAGTTGAATCGACTACCCTCACCGTGATTCCCGAGAGAACTGGCAACGAATAGCCTTCCAGCAAAGCTATAGCAAGTTTTTCCGCATACGGCTCTCCAAAAACATAAACAAATTTACACACTTTTTGTTTTAAATCTTTAAGACTCATCCCGTCAGACTTACCTGGGATTGTGTGTACTTTATTGTGACAAGAAATACAGAGTGGAATAGTTTTTCTATTTATTCTACTTATTATTTGTATTATTGTATTCTTGTCCTTAGTATCTTTCAAGTGTTTTAGGTGATGCATTTCAATATCTTCAGTTGCTCCACAAATATAACAAGGTTCTTCCAAAATGTTTTTCTTGCGCTTTGTGTATAATCGAGTTGAAGAAATCATACGGCAGTATTTCATTAATCGTATTATTCCACCTGTTTATTTTCATGTATTTTTTGTTCAAATATTCTGCAGATAGTGATTGAGGTAAATCGAACTCCACTGTCTTTAGTACTTCACCTTTATCTGATTTTTTTCTTACTTTGATAGGTTTACCATATTTTTTAAAGACTCCTTTCAGTAACATACGATGTTTGGCAGCTATTGTATGGGCAAGTGAAAATTCAATAATGTATACCCTCATAGATGATCTGTTTTCCGTAATATTCTCAAAGTTAATAAAGCCTTTTATGATGCTATTATATCTTTTAACTATTTCATAGTCCGAGAGAAATATAAGTTTTCCATTGAATCTGGGTTTACCCTTCTCATTAGCTAGTCCTTTTTCTATTAGTTTAGCTTTTATTAGATCCTTTGGAAATATAAGTTTGGGTTTACCTGTGCCTTTTCTGGTTTTTTTAAATCCCCCAGCGGATGTTTTCGTACGACTGGTAAGATTTTGACTAGTTGTGTTAACTTTAATGTAATATCCCAAAAATTTAGCGTATTCGAAACCAAGGTGTGTAATTTTGTTTTATCCATAGATAGTTCTAAATTTAGTTTATCCTTTAAATAAATTCTTACTTTACCTTTTATTTCTTCCGTTAATTATCTAGTTCCAGAGACTCCTATTACTCAGTCGTCAGCATATTTTATATAGTGAATTTTTTTACCTATTCGGGTGGGTGAAGGTAATGTTCTAAGTAAGATGCTGTTTTTAACTATTTGCTCTTTAATTAAGTTAATTTCTTCTTTCGTTCTTTTTTTCGGTCGGCTGAATTTATCTTTTAGGTTTCCAATTTTTCATTCTACTTTTCTATATTCAGGGTTTTTAGTGGATATGGGTAATTTTTCGTATTCGTTCTTTAATTCGTCAATATATTTATTGAATTGTGTAAGGTATAGGTTTGAAAGTATCGGGGATAAGATTCCTCCTTGAGGTACTCCTAAGATAGAGTGTTTAAATTCTCTTTCTTCTATATAACCAGCTCTTAAATTTTGCCATATAAGGCCCATTATTGTCCTATCAGGGTTAAGGCGTTCCTGTAATATTTTGGCCATAATTTTGTGATCTATGTTATCGAAATATCCTTTATTATCTCCTTCGATCATCCAGGTGATACCCATCATACTGCGTACTTCTAATAATTTTTATGCTTGATGAACTGATCTTTTAGGTATGAAACCAAAACTATTTTTATAAAATATTCTTTCACAATCTGGTTCAATGAGTAGTTTTATCGCCACTTGTAAGATTTTATTCATAATAGAGGAAATCCCTAGAGCTCTTAGTTTTTCGTTTGCTTTGGATATAAATATCCTTTTTGTCGGTTTACAAATATATTTCCAGCTTACTACGAAATCTTTAAGATTATCTAGTTTGACTATGGACATTCCGTCTATTGTTTGGGTTTGGTTGTCAGAACCCGGTGTCATATTTCCAGGTTTAGATTTAATGATATTGTAAGCCTCTTTATATATTTTTATATTATTTAATGCCCTACTTAAGATATTTCTAGTTAAAGTTGGTCGTATGCAATAACTTACAACGTTTGTTTTTAATAGAGATGAAAAATGTATTTTCATACCGGTTCTTTTCTTATTAAATAATGTTTTATGTAACCTTTTGTTAATCGTACTACGGTTGCAAAAAAAATATTCCGTCTCCCCCACTACTTATTATATGGTTGTGAGTCTTGGTCTCTAGTCCCAAGTTGCCAATTGCTTGGTTTAGATGGTTTAGGTACCCTTATGCCGAGTGAAAGGAATCAAATCGATTCGGTATTAAAATTTAACTTAATTTGATGAAATCTCAGTAGATAACTCACACCGTATTTTACTATTCTTAATTTGAGAAATAATAACGACAAAGTATTGAAATCTATCAAAATATTGAGAAATAATTAGTATAATTTAATTATAATTACTATCTAAATCTAAGTGGATAGTAGTCAAAAGTAACAAAAATTAAAAATATCGTATTCATTACCCAACACCAAACACCTAAACACCTAACACCCTTACCATACCCTTTTACACTAATTAGTATAAGTTTTCTATTTTTTTAGTTAGAGACAAAAAGACAAAGAGACAAAAACACTACAATTAGATTATATAGGTAGATTATAATTTAGTTATAGAATTATACAACAAGAACTTCTAGAAACCCACTGTGATTCTATAGAAAGATTATACTTTAATTATTGAATAATAGGAAGAACACCCTTACTATCCTTATACACTACTTAGTATAAGTTTACTATTTTATAGTAATTAGTAGAAGTTTACTATTTAACACAATGAGTAGAAGTTTCTAATTTAATTTCCTAAAATTTTGTTGTTGTTTGTTTCCAAAAACTTTTCTCCAATTCAATCAAAATATTCCATAATAAACTCCAATTCAATTATAAAGACTCCCAAATATTACTATTATTTATAAAATTCTATTAATACTATAACTATAATTCTATTATAAAATCTAATCAAAGTAAAGTCTTTAAATACCCATAAATTATCATCTTTGACGTCCAGAAGTCTTAAAGTAAATTAGTAATAATATATTTTATATAAATAAGTAATATATATTTGATAGTAGAATATAGTAATTATTATTAATTATAATTTTTAGAATCGTTACACACCACTAGCGTAAAAATGATTATACGACAAGATTCTGTTGGATAATAGTAAATAGTATAGTTATGACTAGTTCAACTTAATTTTTACAAGTAATTAATAGTTAATAATAAAATAATAATAAGTTATAGTCTAATATAGTAAAATTTAGTATATAAAGTACTAATAATATAGTATCCTTCCTATTTTATAATTAAATAAAATACTATCCATAAAATCCCATACTTCATTGCGTAAAATCGATAGATTAGATAGATTAGCTAGATTAGAAAGATTAGATAGATTGTGTTATTAAGAAAGAAGTAATAGTACTAGTTATTATTAGTGAGAAATAAGTAATAGTTCTAGTTATTATTAATAAGAAATAGTTATTAGTAGTAAAGTTAGTTAAGTTATTTTTAGTAAAGTTAGTTAAGTTATTAGTAGTAAAGTTAGTTATTTGTAGTAAAGAATCTGTGTTACCTTTTTGTAAAATATATAGTCAGTTAGAATTAGTAAAAGTTTTCCATTAACTGAAATATGATTAAAAATAATCTAGATTTTCAAATATTCTTTCCTCAAATCTACTACCACTACTTGTGTATATATAGGAATATTATACTTTTTAGTTCTTAAGAGGGTAAGAGGTAATAGACACTATTGTTAGTATATAGGAAGATTATACTTTCTTAGAACAGTAGAGGTACTTTATAAATAGTGGTATAACTCTTTGTATAAGTTTAAATTTTAGTTTTTAATTAGTTATATTTTTATACCTCCCGAATTTTTATAATTTCTTAGATTTTATTAAATTTTATTTTATTTTTCTTTTTGCTGCTTATTAAATTGTAGCTCTTTGGCAAGGGATGGGGACTGAAGTCCCCCGCGTCTCTCTTTTTTAAAA
>Ga0154008_100140_pt1 | contig 15211 bp, 6 predicted proteins | sample TSNJ092MetaG_FD_104711 | JGI IMG/M metagenome (GOLD analysis project Ga0154008, IMG submission 104711) | Attine ant fungus gardens microbial communities from New Jersey, USA - TSNJ092 MetaG | ecosystem: Host-associated > Fungi > Mycelium > Unclassified | place: USA: Connecticut, Klassen Lab...
CTCGGCTTCCTGTAATAATCATGTGCTCGGCATATCTGAAAACTGATATTTTGGGTCTTTCACCTGCCACCAGTTTGTTAGTGGATAATGCTGGTTTACAGTGTGCTCGATACCATTTATTGCTATGTTACATAGGGTTGAGGATATTATTCCTTCTTGAGGAGTTTCTTCATCTGTGTAAGAGTATTTACCTTCAAAAACAAATCCAGATTTTAACCATTTCTTCAGTACATGTTTATGACATATTGGAGTTGCTTGCATTAGATATTCGTGGCTTATTTTGAAAAAGCAATTTGCTATGTAAGTTTCAAGAATTCACATAGGGGGTGTTATTTTTTCTAACCTACAACGTATATATGCGATAGCATCGTGCTGTGATCGTCCTTTTATAAATCCAAAACTGTTCAGGTCTGATCTAGCTTCTACAGCAGGATCTACAGCTAAGTGATATACAGCTTGCACTGCTCTAGCTAGTATAGTAGTAAATCCTAGAGGTCTTAGCTCTTTTGAGTTGCTCTTTGGTATCATTACTTTTTTTAGCGGTTTGCTCTTATACTCGTTAGGTTTTGTTATTTTCCCAGTTCATGAATTGCTTTAAATCGTTATTCGGGTTTAATTCAGATATTATTGTCAATACCAGGGGTTTTCCCTCCTGAACTTGTTACTACTCTTCTAATTGCAAGATCTCTGCCTTCAATACTACTTACTAGTTGGTTCTGTAATTGGTATACTAATTTCATGTTATTGTCTGACGTTGCCATCACAATCTTATTTTGTAGATCTCGAACTTTTTTCATTTACCTCCTTCCATGGAATATTTTTAACACATAAATTTTGTATGCGTTTTTTCTCTCATTTACCCTTAAAGGTGTTTTTATTTATTAAAGGATGATTTGATGCTTTGATTTAATTATGATTTTAGCATTTATAGAGCCCTAACCCACCCTTACAAAAAGATAATAAATTTTGTCTTTAAACAACAAAGTAAATAAGTCTATTTAACTTACTCAGGGTAAAAGTACCAGGAGCAGGACTTGAAATTCTTTTTTGTTTTCTTAGGTCTTGTAATAAGGTATATTGTCAATATCCCTGAGCTAGAAAATTTCTAATGTTAATCCAGTGACCGCCATGTTTATTAATCTATTTGCCCAGTTTTTAAATATACCGCTTTTCGTGTGGAAATATTTTTAAATCATAGATTAAAGCATCATCTGCGTACTGTATCATCGAGAACGTGTCTGTTTGTTGACTCAGAAGAACTTTGTTTATTATTAAAATGTTAAAGTTGGAGAGATAGGCTAATTTTGTTTAAGCAGGTTATTGACATTATGCTTTTTCCGTGTTAAATGTTTTAAAAATTCTTTGCTTGGTTAGACTCATGTCGCATGTAGTGATAGTCTTGTATTGCTTTTTCTGGAGACGTCCAAGTTTCATCGTGTTTTCGGGTTAGATTTTTGGTGTGTTTGGCAACGTTCGGTATTCTATTTCACAAATGCATCGTGCTTTTTATAAAGTCTAGGTTTATTCTATCGAATAATTTCTTTTAAAGTCGTATATATACTTTTGTCCAGTACTTCGGTGTGGATATGCACCCTGGCACTTGATTTCTTTTAACTTAAATTAATTCCTGTTTACTTGCTTTGTCCTAGGCTTCTGGTAAAATTTATACGTTAAATTAAGCTGTGAAGGTAAATAAGCCTTACTTTTAAGTACTCATATATGTTTATAGGTTTTATCTTGTTTAGGTATCCACATCCTTAGGTACCATTATGTTTTAAAAGCTAGTTATACTTTTTTTAAGGGGAGCCAACTAAGCTAAGCCTACGTGTGGTGACTTAGTTTACTAAAATTTAGTTAATTTTTATAGACTTTTTGGTATTCTTTATTTAGAATTTATTGGGTTTTATGCCCTTTTGATTATTTAGTAATTTGTGATTCTTTTGGAATTTTGTTAGTTTTTGATTAGTTTGCTCCTAGTTTTTAAGAAAGCGGTGTTTAAGAGCCACACAAACTCTATCTGTTTGGAGAGGAAAGAATGAATGTTTGAGTTTATGAAATAGTTTTATATTATTTTTTAATTTTGCCAGTTTTGGAGCCTTTTCAACTAGTTAATTTTATCTTTTAAAAACACGATATTTTTGTTTTACATCCCGTTGTCTTATTAGTTCGGGGGATACAAGCGGTATAAATAATGATAATATTATGCAATTTGTAGGTTTTTTTTTATAAAATTAAAAACTGAGTTGAGGTAAGTAAATCAAGATAATAATGTTAAGTGTAGGTTTTATTTTATTTATTTTGTTTTGTGTTAATGTTTTAGTCGAGTATTGATGATAGTTGCGTACAAAATGGTTATTTTCGTCTATTTAGTTTTATTGTTAGTTTTATCTCACGTATATTTTCTATATTAAACATCTGTTGTAGTATTTGCTCGTACTTTTGTTTTAATAATTTAGTTAAATCGAATTGTTATAAATTACTAGTCCGTGGGGTGATGGCTATATAGAGCGAATGATATGTTATTTAATTTGACCTTTTGTAACGATTTTAAGTAATATGATTTGCGGGTTTTATTTGTTCACTGTCCAGTTTTTATAATTTTATGGTATATTTGTAATATTTATTTGGGTTTCAGATTATATTTTAAATAAAATATGTGGAAGCTTTTAGACATTTTGAGTTAATTTAAAGGTAATCATTTTTACTTGTTTGTTGTTTATTTTACTTAGCTTTAGTTTACAATTTAAATGTTTGGAACCAATTTTATGTCTGACTTTTAGTACACGTTTTGGTTTAAACTTTGTATTTACTTCTCGTAATTTATACAAATGTAATCTTTTTCAATTATTTTGATAATTTATGGAAATACTGTTATATTTTATTTTAACTAGAGTGGGGTTAATTTTATTAACAAAAACAATATTATTTATTTTATTTGAGATAGTTAAAAATTATTTAGATTAGTATAAAGATATAATTATATAAGTATATATTGAGTTAATTACTTTATTATTTAATAATAGTTTATTTGTTAATTATTATAATTAGTTTAATATAATTTGCGGTATTTTAATATAATTTATTATTTACAAAAATATTATTTCAATTAAGTTATTATTAAGTTTATAATTTATTTAATTAATATTTGTTTATAATTTTATTTCTTATTTGTAATTTACTAATGATTTATAAGTTTATTTGTTTATTAATTTAATATTTATAATTTTATATAACTTTTTTAAAAGAGCAAGAATAAATAAATATGTATACAATGATGTATAATAATCTATTTAAATATCTATAAGGCTAAAATATTTACTATAAAAATATGTATAATTATACATAAGGGTCCTAAGAGAATTATGAGATAATATGTTTAATAATTATAATGTAAAACTAGAAAGTATATAAATAAGGTAGTAATTTATAATAACAAAATACAATTATTTAATTTATAATATTGATACGTATATTAATTTAAATATAGTTTATGTTACTTAGATAAAATTAATTAATAAGGTTTATTAAGATGAATTAGATTGTTTATTAGCATAAAATATTTAAAACTAATCTAGTCTTAATGGTAATTATAATTATTATTATCTAAATTGTCTGATGTACAGAGCAAATACTTGATCGATATATCTTCTAATACTTGATTGATATTATTATATCTTCTAATACTTGAAGACTATTATAAATAATATTTAATAAAATTCAATGAAATACTTTTTAACCTAAAATAAAAATTATAATTTCTCTTAAAGAAATACTGTTATTAACTTATTTAAAAATAGAATAATAATAAGAAAATACTTTTTTAAAACTTAAAAATCAACAGATGCGGCAAATATAAACAATAGTTAGTAATTTTACTTAATTTGTTTATTTAAAATTAAAATCAAAACTAGAGGAACTTAGATATTTCTATAATAAAATTATTATATAAGTCTAGGTAAAGTAGACAAAGAACATTAAAATAAAGATATTAATTAATCATGCTTATATTCACTATAAAATTTATATAAGTTTATAATGTTTTTATTTTGATTATGAGGAATTATTCAATGTTTGGAAGAAAAATGAGTATTTCATACTTTATTTAGTTGTATTTTATAGCATAAAGTATTATAATAATTATATTTATTTTGTTTATTATTTTGTTTATTTTAGAGATCAGTGGCAGTTTGTTTAGGCAAATACACACCATTCAAATATGCTAAATTTTAAGTTAATTAATAAAGATAAACCAAAGGCAAAGTTAAATATACTAGGTTTAAGTGAATTGTCTTTAGAAATAAGTCATAAATTAAATATATGATATATTATATATAAATTTTATCTTAGTCTGAGTATTCAGAGATATATCTACAGAAGACAAACTATAATAATTTAATCAATAAGCAAATAGCAGAATTTAAAAGACAATTTTTTTCATATAATGAAAGGTAGGTGACTATGTGTAGTATGGGTAATTAATTTGGGAAGATATATGGAGCTTGGCATAAAATAAAATATAACTATAAGGGTAAAACTCAGTAAGTCGGGAAGAACTAGTTCTATAGTTTATAAATATTTCTTTTTGCTCTCTTATTGGCTAGGGGAAATAAAATTAAGGTTATTAGAATGGCTAAATTCTATTAAATAATATCTAAATTAAAATTCTTCAAAACAACCTCTCTTAATAGTTAAAAACCTAAATTGGCTCTTTTAATCTTCCTAGATTTTCTATTTTGTTTCTTTTTCTATTCCTTAAAAATAAAATAAATCTATTTTGTTGGTTAATTTATTAGACTGGTCTATCCATTGGTCTATTAAAAATAGTAAATAGTTAATTAATTATAAGGCTCCAATTTAAACTAAATTTAGTGTTGAATCATACCTTTACTTAAACTTAATAAATAACTTAAATTTTATACTTTTTGGCTTTATTTGGGCTTTAATTTTGAAGTCTATTCTAGTATATTTTACAAAACCATAGGTACTTGCCAAGGTGTCCTTACTTTTAAGTGATCTTTCATTGACTCTTATTAAACTCTCTAAGCTTCAAAATAAATGAAGAGATTAAATAAATAAGTTCAATAATTATTTCTGTTTGTTTTATGTACTAAATCCTACTATTAAAAATAAAGATAAGATTTGATTTATAAACAAAATGATTGATTTTTTAAAAATTCTCTTCTTTTTTTTAGTAAAATATTTCGTAAATATAAAATATGTATTAATCTGAGATATTTTCTAACAAAGGGCTTTATTTGAACTTAATTTAAGTAAAGATAAATAAAGATATATAAGTGCTTTAACTTTAAGTTAAACTGTAACTAGAGATGCAACGACTAAGAGACTTATACTTTAACTACCTCGACTTATCACTAGAAATGCAACGACTAAAAGACTTATACTTTAAGTGCAACGACTTTTACTTATATACTGATATATATTGCCTTAATTTTTTAAAAGTTTTTTCTTCTAAAATTATTTAAATAAACAATAATTATCTTAGCTTAAGTTTTTTCTATTGATTAATATTTATATTAAATATGTCAAATAACGTATTTTTTTTATTTCTTAAATTATCCAATAACTAGAACTAAGTCTTACTTGTTAATAAATATTTGTTATTTTTTTAATTAATAAGTGCTAGTTTGAATAACGTTCTTATACTGATTTTCCTTTAAAAATTTTATACTTATTTAAGTTGCTTAAACATTATTAATAAATAATAAGCCTTCTATTTTACTTGAAAAAGATACTAAAAATAACCACTAAAAGTTAAAATTAAATAAATACAAAGACCATAATATTTTTGTTTTAATTAGTTTATTTTCTAAGTAGTTTTGTAAGTTTAATACAAATATAATATAAGGTCTTGGCTTAAAATTTCTACATTTTGTTATACTAGTAAAAAATAATTTAATAAGTATCTAATTCTAATATAAGGCTGCTAAATAACACCTTTATTTTTAAAAACTAATATAATCTAAATAAGCAGTAATGCACTAATATATTAAATTCCTAATAACAGATAAAAACAATAAAAGCCTTTATAAGTGCTATTTTAATAATTTTAAGTAAAGTAACAATTAATAATTTGAATATCTAATTCCAGTCTCATACTCTTTATCCATTTTTTGGTTGTCATTCTTATTTTTAATTTAAAGTAAAGTTGCCTTATCTAATTAAATTTTACTTTTTGCTTTAATTTGGCTATAATTAGGTATTTTTTTAAGTAATAAATCTAATAATTTAAGCCTTAAAAGGCTATTCAATACTAGCAAAAATTTATACTTAGGATTTAAAAATATAATTATCACTATAAAACTAACACTTTCCTAATAATATTCTTCATGCTTTTTAAAGAAAGATTTAAATTAGTGCTTGTTTTGTTTTTTCTTATATTTTTTTCTATGTTATTTCTATTTATTAGAGTAATTCGGCCTTATTAAAAAAAAAACTTAATCTGCAAAATATATGACTTATTTACGAAAACTAAAAAATAAAAGGTTTTTCTATACTTTTTTTTATACTTATACCAAAATACTAGCTATACTGCAATTCTTCATACTTTATTTAGTCTTTATAAATATATACTAGCCTAACTATAACTACCCTAAATTTTTAGTCTTATTTACTTAAATATTTCTTAGCTTGATCTCTTAGTACTTCCTCAACAATATCTTTTGCAGGTTCAACTAAATTAGAATATAATTTTGTAATTTTATAATATTTATCGAACACGATAACTAGTAGCACCAGCAACTAAGATAGAAGAGAAGCTAAGTATTGAATTAGTCAAAATTTACGTTTAAAATGCGATAAACTACTGTCATATAAATAATATTTTAATGGTTATTACAATTACAAGCGTTCGAAAAACGTTATTTTTAAATCTAATATTTTATTATTTTTTAATTGTTAATGTGTTTTTAATTTGGGTTATTTACTCTGATGAATTATTATTAATATAAACCCACAAAAATATACCACTTAATCAAATATTAAAATTAAAAATTTGAGGATTAAAAAGGCTTATGGTAGCTTGTGACTGCTTTTTTCAGATTTAAGGTAAATAGTGCATCTCAATCCCATGTAGTTACAACAAAATGATAATTATCCACTGATATTAGTCCGTACCAATAGGTTTATGTTGTGTGTCTTTTTTAGTTTACGTAAGAGCGTTGTATTCAATTGTTTAGTTTTAAAAGGGATATATTAATGTGATTAAGATTAACGGGGGCTGACCCCCCTCTATAAAAACTTAATAAAATATTTATACAAGTATTTAAGTTAGTTATTTTTAACTAATAAAAAAGTATTTAATTGTCTTTTTAAATAAAAAATGTAACAAAAAAAGGTTACAAGTAGATCTTATTGCGCATATATTTTATATGAACAAAGATTATAAATTGCTGATATTAAAAATAAAAAATAGTTTAAAAAAGATTCTAAGTTTTAATTAATCCTTCTCTTAAGAATCTATTAAAAGGTTCTAAGTAGTTCATATCATCTGTAATAAAAATGTAAAAAAAGAATTTAAGTAGATGTAATTCCGCGTCTAAGTTAGACAATAAAAGATTGTAAGTTAGCAATAAAAATATTAAAAATATAAACTGCTTAACTTAGTTCGATAAAATTGTTAAAAAATTTGATAAAACAATAAAAATAAAATAAAAATAATTAAAAAATAAAGTAAAAAAACACAAAACAAGTCAAAGTGTGGAAAATGTCACAGAATAAAATTTTACAATAAAATAAAGTAAAATAATACAAATTTAATAAAATTAGAAAAATTGAGGCAAAATGAATGCTTAAAAAAAAAATAAAAATAACAATAAATTTATAAAGTAAAGCTAAGGTAATCTATCCAAATTTGATTAAACTCCTTAAAAAATCCTTAAATAAATTAATATTCAAAATAATATCAGTTAATGTCCGTGTCAAAACTATATCTCTTCAACACTGATTGTATCACCTATTAAACTATAGCAAAAGCACCCGATAAACTTTTATCTTAAATATAACTAATATTGATTAAATCAATAACAAGAGTAAGTTGGACACAAAGCTTTTATATTAAATATTTAGTTAAAAATTACAATCAAGTTTACAAATTAAAATAGTAAAAAAAAATTTTCTAATAGTAAATATTATCATTTAATATTAAGATATTTAAAGAATCTACAAAATTAATTTTAATAAAAAGTTAAATATAAAGCTATATAACTATACCTAAATTATAAAGTTTACGATCTTCTAAATAAATCAAGTAATTCCTATAGGGACACGAGAAAGAGTAATTAGTAAGGTGGAGAGAGCTCCAAAGTCTGCGTTATTGTTGGGTAGAGGAAGGCCTAATTAGATTGACTGTTCTTTTGTGGGATTGGACTTTAATATCTCACAGCTGTACGTTTAATTACAATCGAAGACTCCCGCTTTCAGCTAAGAGCCAGCTAGTAAATTCTTTTTTCTTATTAGTACTTCTATTTTAGTACCACCTTTCGATATATACCTTTGCACTCTGGTTTTAGGATATATTTAAGTTACTATAGACAGGTTTACACTCTATTTGCAGTACTTTAGATGATAGGTTACTATTAATTAATTAGTATGTTTTTACTTTTTTTACAAGTTTTACAAAAATGTTTGTGCTTACCATTATGAAACATAGTGTTATTAAAATTTGTTTGAGTAAATTTACTTTATTACTTTCATTTGGAAAATTCCACTTTAATTTAAAGTACTAGTAATTATAGAAAGAATTAGACAAATTATATAACCTCTAAATTAAATAATTTAAGTTAAAGATTTTATAGCTTTGATACAATAAATATATTTTTAATTAAACTAGAAGGTGGTTTTAATGACTAATAATATTATTTGAAGACTTAGCTTAAGAATTTATTTTTACTAATTTAGTAGTAGAATTTAAGTTTTCGATAATTTATCTTTGAATTATATTTTATATTTTTATTTTTTTTCTTTATATTGTTGTAATAATCAATTTATTGAAGGTAAAATTAGCTTTATTTAAAAAAATTAATTTAATAAATTTAAACTGTCTTAAGTTATTCTTTGTATGTATAATACATACTATATTCAAATTGATCTTAAATTAGTTATATAACTTAAAATAAATTAAAAATTATTTCCAATTAAATGGAATCTTTGAAGTAGCATAATTTATATTATAAAAATATTTAATTATAATATATACACATTTAATATTAAACTTACTAATAATATTTCAATTATATAAGGTGACAAATTTTACATAATTTAATATGAGGGATAACTAAATTTATTGTATAGATAGAATAGGTTATTTAATAAATTATATTTAGGTAACTTATAATTTTTCTTATTTAATTTTCAAACTAAAATTAGTAGTTTAACTATAGTCTTGTTCTAGTTAAAATTTAACTAATTAAGTATAATAGTTTTTAATTATTGGTTTTTACAAAGCTAATTGCGAAATCTATGTAAAGTAGTTATTTAAAGTTATTATATAAAGATTAAGTAACTATATGTTATAGGCTATAAATATATTAAGAAGAATAATCTCACTAATCGAATATTGCTATTATTATAATTATTATTATTATTCATATTCTATAATTTTCTTCATTTTTAAAACAATAGCCTTTATAGGCAAATAAAACAAAAATAGATTAGAAATGATTAATATCTAAGTCGTCATAATTATTCTAATACTCTATATAAAAAATATATTTAATCTTAAATGATAAATTTAAATATTTATATAACAGTTATATCAAGTATTATCTTTTTTAATTTATAAGTTATTAATTTTTGCTTTTATGACTAAAATAGAAAGAAAACAAATAGCTGCTCAACAAATACGAGTATAAGCTACTGAAATATGATTTTATGTAATATTTTAACCATTTGCTCTAAATTTAACATAATTTATTGTTCCTATACAAGGTAATAAAAATTAAATAAGTCCAGTTGTAACATTAATAATTATTAAATTAGTTTGGGTATAATTCAATTAATTGAATGTAGAGCTATAATTTATAAGGTAAAGTTAAATACCTTAACTCTTTCTTCAATAGGAGTATAAGCTATATATATATTATATAGTAGTTGATTTGCTAAATTTGCTTTTTTATTTTAATTAAATTGCAGGTAAATTTTTCTTTTAATTAGTTTTAACTTTTATTAAAGTTATTATTAAATTTTAATTGGTACTAAGCTTATATAACTTCAACAAGGTTTTAATTTAAGTTTAGTATTTAATACAAATTATATTAGCATATTAGCAGAAACAAGTAAAACTCCAATTAATATACAAGAAGGATAATAATAATTATTAGCAGGATTTTTTAGTTAACATTCTTAATTACCTTTTTTATTCATGTGTAATATAGTTCCATTTTATTTAGTAAAAAACTTTAAATTTATTTTTATGAGGTTATTGTTTACCTTAATTGATTAAAAATTTAGTAATTGGAATAAATTAAAAATAATTCCAGCTACAGCATCAAGTGAGAATATCTACAAATATGTAAAATACGCAGACGACTGAGTCTTTGTAATATATGAACCAGAAGAGTTTGAGATTAAGATCAGGTATGAAGTATCTAATTTTCTGCGCGAGGAACTTAAGTTAGAACTGAGTGTGGAGAAAACAAAAAATAACAGACCTACATCATGACAAGGCCCAATTTATAGGATTTTTATTAAGAAGAAATAAACCAATGTAAAATAAACGGAAAGTCGTAATTATAAAAGGGACAGTAGTAAGTTGAAAGTGGGTCATAATGTGATGACAACCCAATCCAATTCTAGCTTCAATCTCCAAATTATTGGAAAACTAGTTATTCCTAAAGAAGGGTTCATGAGAATTGAAAAGAAAAGTGGTAAAGGTAGCTAGTTCCCATAGCGGTTAGGCCTTAATATTTATGGAACATAACGGCATCCTAATTAAATAAACTTATTAACCTGGGGACTATCCAACTATTCGCAATTATTACATAATAGATATGTACTACATACAATAGTGAACTTCATACTGAGACACTCATGTGCGAAAACCTTGGCAAGATAATTAAACCTTTCATCAAGAGCTAAAGTATTTGAAAAATTTGGACAAAAGTTGGAAACCTAAACCTAAAGTAACTCTATAGTGAAGTTATATTCAAAGCCGTATTTCAAGTTAATTCCGATTTGAATAATGGAACCTATCATAACTTAAACGCACCGTCCGAGGCACTTAATTGAAAACTAAGGACCCATTTAAATTTTTTACTTAATTGTAGAATATGCGGGAGCACATAAAGAAAAGCATCAAGTTAGACAAATTAGAAAGGCCGGTAATAAAATCTTTGGATTCACACAAGTAATGTAAAAGCTAAACAGAAAACAAATACCAGTCTGTCAGAGTTGCCATATAAAGATCCACAAAGGAACTTATGATGGATTAACATTGAACAAGTTTACCTGCGCCCACCCGTATTGAGAGCTAGCTTGTATTTATATTTAGGGCTCCTCACGCATCACTGCGTTACACGGCAAACCTAGTATTCTTCTTCTAAAGCACTACAATGCGCTACTGATATCGGAAGGTTCAATACTATGCTAAGTCGAACAAATTACTTTTTCTATTTGAATTTAAAATTGAGTTTTTCCGGCTTATATTTATTATAATGTCCCAAAGAATAGTTTAGCGATATCCCCACAAAGTAATTGCCTGTATAATACGTACACAGGATTCTAATTCTAGATTAAATTTAATCGAATGGTAAAAATTGTTGATTTTATCAACTAAAAATTAAAGTAAAATCTAAGCAGAATCAATGAATGTAATAAATTACAATAAATAATAAAATATAAATTAAATTATAACAATTATATACTAAAGTATGGTATAAATTCAATTAAGCAAATAAAACTAACTTAAAGTTTTTATAAAAATATACCTATTTTAAACAACTATTATAGAGGAGCTATAAGTGAAAAATAAATAATAATTTTTATTTCTTACCGTAGTAAGAGCAAGTATTACTATAATTTATATAATTAGATAACGGAGGAAATTTAATATAAGTATTTTTCATGTGATAATAATACACAGTAAGTCATTAAGGCTAGTCCTTTAACGATGAGATTACTGACTATCGTTTTAACTACTCAGTTTCCAAGGAGTTATCACCACTATTTACGATTAGTTAGGCGGAGTAGGTCCGTTGAGCGAGTAGTTTTAAACTAAAACAAAGCTGTTAAACAAATAAGTAAAGGAACAATTGTTAAAATTGTAAAAACAAGTTCTACAGAAATTCAGCAAAATAGCAACTCTAAAAATTTAAAAAAATCATTTAATTAATTTATAGTTATGAGTAAAGCATAATATTTCATTCAAAGTATTTTTCCATTTATTGAATTAAGGATATTGATATTATAATATCTTTTTTAAAAAAAGAAAAGAAATGAACAAATTTATGAAATATTCATAAAAAAAAGATTATTAACTTGAAAATACTAATCCTATTAGTACTACTACTACTATACTTATTACTTATACTTCAATTAAATTTAATCAAATAAAAATTAATTCTTTCTAAAAATATTATAACAGTATTTCAAAGTTCTAAATCTTACCTGTGTATTGATTGAATTCTAGAGTTCACGTTGTTAAAATAGGATTAACTGAGTAATTAACAAAATCCCTAATAAGATTAAGGTTTTATTTTATTTAGTGAATTTACTGATTTCTTTTAAGTCAGATGCTGATAGATTACCATTATGCTAAAGATGGTGATGATTTGAGCATAAAGGAATTTGGCTAGCTTCAATTCATTCAGCATAAGTAGAGTTTCCAGTTCTCATAAAACATATTTGACTGACCGTAGATGATGCATTTAAATTTGATTTGATGAACCCTTCCGAAAATACTTTTTGCAGATCATGTTATCCCAGCTAAATAAGTAAATTTAGGTATATTAGTTTTATTTTTATAATCAGGGTTTACTTTATTGGTTTTGGCTCAAGTTAATTGTATATCTGTATTAGGGTCTTTGATTCGTTTTCCAAATTGAAAAAAAAAGATTTAGCAAAATTAATCAATTTGTATTTTCGTGACAATGTATATGCACACGACATTTATATTAAATATAATACGTATCTTATACTGTTATAATTTGATGCGAAAGAATAAAAATTTAATCAACCGTTTATTTTGATTTATAGAAAGTAATTATTTCGTAATGACTAAAATTAGTTAATTTAGTATAGGGTTGATATTTACCTAATTTATCTTGTCTTATAAGACCATTTTTCTTTAATGTTTCTAAATTGTTATTTCTTTATTTGAAAGTCTAGGCTTTTGTTTACGCCAGAGAGAATCATTCACTTTATGTAACAATGTTTTTTAGTTTCACTATTCCGCCACCTAAAAAGTTCAACTTATTATCACTTAAATTAGTAAAAAGAGTTTTATCTAAATTCAGAGTTAAAATTTTGTAATAAGAAAGATTTGATTAAGTTTCTATGAGATATGGCATCATCTTTTGATCCTTGTATTAATAACACAAAGTCATCAGCATATCTAATAAACATCATTCGTTTTTGTATTAGGTGTTAGACCTTAAGCTATAATTCTTATTGTAAGTTTCATAGGTAATTGTTAATTTTGTGATATTTTTTTCTTTTGCTGTTTGAATATAAGATATTCACGATTCTTTTTTTCTTGTAGCTCCCTTGTCGAATTTAGTTATTAAACTTTCAATGTATTGCTCCAATTCATTTTTGACAATATTAGCTAATTAATTTTTAGTTGATTAAATTTACATTTTTTGGCTTAGAACCAGTTTTAGGATATTTATGTATTAATTCTAAGCTCATATTTTTATGTAATATTCTTTTCAGGATATTATCTTGATGTTTAATTTCAATGCATTTTCTAGTATCTCCTTTATTTACTCACCTGTAATTTTTAAAATAAAGTGGTAATTGTGAGGAATGTAAAGTTATTCATGCTTGCTATCCTTTACTATAAAGTTTTATAAAATTGTTATAATGATAACTTGTAAACCCTTTTTTAGCTATATTATTTCTTAATGACCCTACAGTTAATACTCGTAATTGACAGGGATTGTTAGGTTTAGCTATATGGACTTGACGACATGCTTTTTTTGTTGTTTTTTAATTTGCCAATGTTCAACTCTTAGGCAACTGTTCCAATTCAAGTTAAATATAACACATATAATGGTTTCACAGTAACTCATGCTTACATATCACCATTCTTACCAGAATCTTCACATAACAATGGACTATAAACTTATATTCAGATAAAAGTCTTGTAAATCTTTTCATGTGTTTGATGAAGTTTGTATATCTTACTTTGATGTTTTTTAAAGCAGTACGTGATTTATAATCGTTATTACATTTTCTAATTTAATTTTTATAACCAGGCTCTCACATAAACCCTAGGTTTACTTCAATTAAGTTTTTTTAACTTTCCTTACCCTTACTACATTAAAATCAATATGTATCAGCGCTATTGAATTAAGTACCCCTAAGAGCTTTTTGTTCCCAACTTTGCTATTGTATAACGTTTTAGGTTAAATTTTCCGTAGAAGGTTGCGCACAATATACTTAATGTATTACCAATATATTCTATATTACTATCATGTAACACCATAAATTTTATTGAAAACATCTTACCGCTTGCTCACTGTAAATTGCTTATTTATAACTATACAAATATATTCTTCTTTAAGAATGGTTAGACCTATTTAAATGATTCACCTATACATATCAAGTTTTGAACATCAACCTTACTATGTTAAATTTAATTTAAAGAGTTTGATAGTATTGAATATTCTTATTTTAAGTGCTAATATTAAAACTTTTTGTCAAGGTCATAGTTTTATACTGTATGATTTTTAAAATAGTTATTCCATGCTTGCATTTAAACCATTTTTGTGTGCCTTTAAATAAGATTAGCATCTTTATTATTTTCTTTTAAATAAAAAAACATCTAACTAAAATTAAATAAAGACAACAAATAAATAATTATCAATTTCTAATACTCTTATAAATAAATTTTACTATTCTTCTTTTAATAAATAAAACTAATACTTAATTATTCACTTAATAAACTTTAAAATCTTATATCCCTAGAATCCTATCTCTTAACCCACCTGTCTCACTCTCTCCAATTTCTCTAGTTCTCCTAAAGGAAAGGGGA
>Ga0154008_100152_pt1 | contig 15063 bp, 14 predicted proteins | sample TSNJ092MetaG_FD_104711 | JGI IMG/M metagenome (GOLD analysis project Ga0154008, IMG submission 104711) | Attine ant fungus gardens microbial communities from New Jersey, USA - TSNJ092 MetaG | ecosystem: Host-associated > Fungi > Mycelium > Unclassified | place: USA: Connecticut, Klassen Lab...
GATTCAAAAGGAATTCTTGTTGTAGTAGATAAAGATGATGAGGTTTGTGCCTGAAGAGTAGTATGATAAATGACAAACACCGAGGCATGTAGTAATCATATATCCGAATCATATTTGTCCCTGACGAGAAATCAAGATTTGCACTACACTCCTAGATTTTGAAATTCGGTTCCTAGATCGGCTTACCTCCCGGCCATCATCTAGTTGATGCTCAATATTTGTCCCTTGCTTACAGTTGTTGTTTTTTCATCAATAAGCTATCGATGGTCCTCGCAGGTTCACGCTAACTTTGCTGCACTTGCTTGCATTACACCGCTGCCGAGAGATTGAACTCGGCAAATTCTTGATTGGAATTATCTGTTTAACTACCATGTCTAGTAAATGCCATGTGGTGAGAGAACATATACAATCTTGAAATTGATGATGTAGACACTTGATCCCATCTCACTGGCCCTCCGACCGTGAGACATGATGCTGCATCTAAGCGTATCAAATGCGCTACATTCCAAACACCAATCTGAGTTCCCATCCTAAGCTGCGAGTCCGACTAGCCCTCAGGGAGTACAAACACCTCCCCAAGAGCCCACTGATCCACCTACGACCACTTCACCACCAACTCCAACTTGTTATCCTCCGCTCGGTTTACGGTTACGTGCAGCCATCACCCTCGCACACAACCGAATACGCACCCCAACCTGGTTATCCTTCCTATTAGTCAATACCACCTCTACCTGCTCATCCAGGTCAATATACCCGGTATATATGAGGATGATGATGACCCATTTGTGATTGCGATTGCGATCGCGAAAGTACTGGCGAGTTCGAGATGGCGAGGTCGCAGTTGCAGAGGCTTGCGCCTGAGAAGCATCAGGGTTCAACATGGGCGGAACAGCAGCTGGAGGCCTGGAAGGCGACGAAATTCTTGCAGCCCACAACGTCTGAGGTATTGGGGCAGGTGGTGAATATCCCGACCTTATCTATACTATCCTCCATAACCACATGCACCACAGGTTCCCTTCAATTTATGCTCGTTATCTGCCACCGTTATCTCATGCTTCTCGCTTTGAAACTCTACCTCTGCCTCCATTAGCTGTATGCACACCTTATAGTCCTTATCCCCAACCTCCTTCTCGTTGAGCATCCCTTCCATCACTATCATCGCCTCAACACTACTCTTACTCAGGCGTGTATCCTCATGATGCTCCGTCTCCTCTGCAGCAAGTTCTTGCGTCTCACCGGCAATTTCCCATACCTCTTGGGTAGCATACAGTTACTGAGAACAGGTATCGAAGGGGAAGATGGTGCTCATGGGAGTGTGTATCGAGAAATCGGAAATTGAAAATCCCTGATGAATGGAATGTGTCACAAGCGGCGGCATCTTCCTCGCCACGTCTCCATCACTATGTCTCCACATACATCTTCACCGGGAGAATAAGAGAGAGGTGTTAGGCTTAGTGGAGTCAAAGAAGGGGCGGAAGGACTGGGTGCTCGAACAGGGCTCGTCAGCGGTATTACTGAAGCTATAAGTATGTATCTTGATTGTCAATCCAATCCAAGAATTGGTAGCCTATGTTGTCGCCATCCCCTTCTGTGTCTTTACGCTCTCAGCTCTGTCATGGGTCCTCTCCGGGCGCAAGTGGTTGAAGATACCAGACATCATTGCCGATGAAGGAGCTAAAGCCTGAGGTCGTGTCCTTGGAGGAATCCACCCTGAATCTCTTGTGGACAACTTGTCAAAAGCTCATCAAAACAAAATGTCATCTGATAGACCGCTGGACACAAAACCTGAAAGTTGACGGATCAGATTTTTGTCCAAGGTCTTGAAGGCCTACTGGCTTACGTCAATGATGTATTCTCCATCGAGCTGGAAGGCAACCTAAGCCTCTATGAGCCATATTGCATAGGCTGCTCTCCTCCTCTTTGACTTACTTGGTATCCCGCACAGTATTGAAAAGCAGCTATGGGGCCTAACTCTTCTCATCATCGGCTTACTCGTCGACCCCAACGCCATGACCATCACCATGCCTCCTGACGCAAAATCTGACCTGGTAGCTGGGGGATTCGCTATCCGGGGAAAACGGTTCACTCTCCGCCAATTCCAACAAATGGGAGGCTGGATCAATTGGTCATTGGATGCCTATCCCCTACTCTGTCCACCTCTACGGAAAGACTGCCGGGAAATCTGACGCTAACGCTAAGATCTGGATCAACAACGGCGTCTATCGTGAGCTCCGGTGGTTTGTCAACCACATCGAAAATCTCGACGGTGTTCGCCTACTCGAATCCGAAGAGTGGAGCCTCGGAGATGCTGTGCTCGCATGTGATGCCTGCCTAAACCGCATGGGTTTCTGGACCTCCCTTGATGGAAGGTCTCAGGGTTTCGTACACCGAGCTGACGATGTTGAGTGTAGTAAGCCTGGCGCGTGCTAGCGACTGATGTTTAATCTTCTGAATCACCGCCCGGATCTCCTGCGCCGTTCCCCCGTTTTCAAGCCTCTCATTCCATGCTGCATTCTTCAGGAGCTTTGAAATGTGATATCGTGAGTGATTATCTGATGGATATTGTAGCAGGCCAATGTATCGACTTTGATATCGGTTGACGGCAAGGCTGTGGACCGTGCGTGGGAAGAGGCCGTCTTGGCTTGACTCTCATACGTCCACCGCACCTCTCTTATACATCCACATACCATCGCGACATGAGCTTCGGCCCGACTGCTTTGAGAGTACTTGAACACTATACATCATATCCCCCTTCAACTGATGATGCATGGTTTGTGGTATACTCTGCGTCTATTGACAAATCCCCATCCTTTGCCTCCACAGGTATGGACCCTGGAACTCCATGCTCACTGTCCTATTCCCCGATGATTAGGGATTCATCATCACACCCCAGCGCCGCATTCCTGAAGATAGCCAAAGTCATATCCCTGACTTCGTTATTGAGGTCGTTAAGCTGACCTCTCCGCCTCTTACCTTTCGAACAGTTCTGATTGTAAAGATTAAGAATAGTCAGCACTGGCCTGGCGGGATCATTTCACTGGACAACCAGATATCGAGGCAAGCCGATGCTGCCTTCGCTGGCACAGCTCATACCAAAGTTTACTGGATTGGGACTATTGTTGAAGAATAGTGCGTCAGTGTATCAATTTGGAGAAGGATATTTTTGATTACTTAATCAGTAAAATTTGTCTTGCGAAAATTTTATTGTTTCTTTGACCTCGCATCTGCCTACCACGCGTTACATATATTATTACATTTACGAAAGGTTATGGCCCCCGAACGCAACCCAGTTACCAGTGTCTGGTCTTTTCCAAAATTAACTGGACAAAACTATTTTACCTGGTCTGAGCAGATGAAGGCTGCTCTCCAGGCTTGCTATCTCTGGCAATACGTAACTGGAGATGAACCTAAACCTCCCAAACCACCTGCTTCTCCTCCTGTACCGACTACAAAGGCAACAGTGGCTTCTACTCTGTCTGAATCTCCTGCCCCCTTGAAGCCTTCTGCCACTGCAGAATTAGATGAAGATGGAGATGCATTTTTCTATTCCCCAAATTATATCTGTTGGGAAAAAGGTTGGGAGTGTTATTGTACCTGGGTGCAGAGCAATGGTGCCACTATGGGTTTGATCAAGGGTGCTATTGACCCTTCCCAGTGGGGACATGTATCTGGAGCTGTCACTTTGAAGGACATGTGGGATTGACTATACCAGTTGCATTTTGTCACTAGACAAGATGTCAATGTTCATTACTATATCCAAGAAATTTGGAACAAACATTGGGATGAGTATGTCCCAATAAGTGACCACATTGGAGCAATGATGCTTCTCAGGCAATGTATTTTGGAGTGTAGTGTCCCATTCAATGATATCTACTTTGTTAATGCTATTTGTATCTCACTTCCATTCACTGTAGAGTGGAAGGAGGTCAAACGGTCATTATTTAGTCAAGGCTCAAAACTTATCTTGGACTTGGCAATCATGGAGTTGAATGCCACATATGATAGATTGATGAATGATAAGAACTTGGAGAAGTGAAATAAGAAGATAATAACAGAGCAGTTGGCACTGTGTATAGTGACTTAGCCTAAGATGACTTAATCACACTTCAAGTCTGAGTTGACAAGGAGAACTCAATAAAGTCCCCATTAGATTCTATATACTACTTATACAACTACTATATGGTCTGTACACTACTTTTCCACACTTATTATGTAATATGACCCTGTGATATCCTGACATATGACTGTGATGTGTGACATTTGTTATGTAACACTTTCCTGCACTCTTTCCTTGTATAGTAAGTCCAAATAAGAAAAGAAAAAGAAAAGAAAAGAAATATAAATAATAACTTAGCTGTTTTACCAAGTCATGACACTGTGGTCAAAATTGAATCAGAAAGATGGTCAAAATAGTAGGAGTAATGAAGAAAAGAAAAAGAAGCTAAAGCACAAACCTAAACCTAAAGATATCTACCAGGATTGTGGTAGAAAGGGACACTGGAGTGGAATGCCAGAATGTCCAAAGCACAAGGATAAAAAGGGAGAGAAGAATAGAAATTCAGCAAATTACACTGTTGATAATTTACATCCTGGAAGTAAGATGGATCTTGGTGAAAGAGAAGTTGAATGAATGTTGATGGTAAGAGAGAATATTGGAAGAAAAGAGTTGTTGCTGGACTGTGGTGCTACAGCCTATATGTTTAATGAACAACACTATTTTGCTTCTTATACACCTGCTCAAACTACTAGACAATACATTATTGTTGGTGGTCATAACCAAGTTCCTATTGCTGGTCAAGAATCAGTGAGATTTCAGGCAAAATTACCAGCTGGAATACTCACTGTAGTCCTTCATAACGTCATTCATGTCCCTGGTCTTGGAGCTAATCTTGTGAGCCTTGGAGCTTTATACAGAAAAAGAGCAAGTGTTCAAAGCATTAAAATGGACCTAGTTATTGAGACTGATAGTGAAGAGCTATTTTATACAATGCTTGCTAGAGAAAATGGTACCCTGTATCATATTTAGGTCGAAGATAGGATCAATTATGAAGCTTTTGTAGCTACTAGCAATATGATATACTTGTAGCACAGGAAAATGGGTTATCTAAATCCCAATATGATTAATACAATGTATTGGCAAGGGATTGTAAAAGGACTTACCATTGAGCCTCCTTTGGCCTTTAATTATCTGTGTAGCAGCTATGCTTATGAAAAATCATACTAACTTCCCCTGCTCAAACAGAGCTCAACAAAGTATGATCAAATAGAGCTTGTTGTAATGGACTTGACTGGTCCAATGTCAGTTACAACTTGGGATAGTTATATCTATGTGTTGGTGGTAGTAGAGGTTAGCTACCACTATCCTGTGAAGAGGCTATTAGAGGGCTATTAGAGTCAAAGAAGGAGGCTAGAGTGGCTATAAGAGACATGATAGCCTTTCTAAAGAGACAATCTGGAAAGAAGGTTCAATGGTTCAGAAGTAACAATGGTTCAGAGTTTGTAAGCTCCACAATGAACCTATTCTGTTGTTGAAATGGTATTCTTCATAAAACAACAAATCTCTACTTACTAGAGCAAAATGGCATTACAGAGCAAACAATTGCTGTCTTTTTTGAGATAGTTCAGTGTATGTTACATACAGTAGGTATTGAATTGCACTACTGGGATGAAGCCTTTATATATGCAGTTCACATTTAGAGAATGACTCTTACCTCTAACCTAGAAGGGATTACTTCTTTTGAAGCCTGGACTAGGCAGAAATCTGATATATCATACTTAAGGATCTTTGGATTGCTTGGTTGGGCATAGGTACAAAAAGAAGTGAGAAAAGGGAAACTAGAGTCAAGAGTGGTGAAAGTTAAGATATTGAGATGGTGGTCTGATGAGACTAAAGGTTATAGACTAGAGGATCTAGAAAACAACAAGCTGATAACTTTGTACAATGTTTGGTTCTTTAAAGATAAGACACCTAGTAATCTGGCTGTAGTTGAAGTTAATATAAAATATCCATCTACCAATGATATTAACAGATTGGTGGACAATACCATCAATAGCAATCAAGATACAGCTACATCAATTACATCAAGACAAAGTTCAGACAATATTATACCAATTGCTGCTAATGATACTTTAACTTACCATACACTATTATTGTTGCCTCATCTATCACCTGAACCAGATTTACTACCTTCACCTTCATCTGTCAAGTTCTCTAAACAGCCTCTTACTATATCAAAACCATCAAAGTGGGCAAATTTACCAAAGAGAGACCTATCAAATCATATCAAAAAACCAGTGGATCAATATTGTTATGACGCAAAACAGCTAAGTCATTATTTATATTTCTTTTCTTTTTTTTTCTTTTTCTTTTTCTTCTTATTTGGACTTACTACACAAGAAAGGAGTATAGAAAAGTGTTATATAACAAATATCACATATTACAGTCACATGTCAGGATGTTACAGTGTCATGTCACATGATGAAGTCACATGATGAGTGTGGGAAGAGTAGTGCACAGACCATGTAGTAGTTGTATAAGTAGTGTATAGAATCCAATGGGAACTCCATTAAGTTCTCCTTGTCAACTCAGACTTGGAGTATGATTAAGTTATCTCCAGCTAAGTTGCTACAAGTATGGGTTCAATGCTCTAGGTCCAGATATAATTGCCATTGAAGGTAGTTGAGCATTTGTTGCATCCATTGCAGTATCTACTGAACCAAAGATATAGTCTAAAGCTTGCCAGTTCTCTCACTTGAAGTAGTAAAAGAAAGCTATTAATACTGAATACAATAATTTAGTCAAAAACAATGTCATTGAGTGGGTTGATAAATCACCTGAGAACAAAAGTACAGTCTCTGAAAAGGTTATCTACAAAGAGAAATTAGATAAAGATAGGAACTTCAAAAAGTGTTATGAGATAGTCCCAAGAAAGGAAACTATTTCTTATGCATTCCTCAACCTAGTAGATAACATCCAGGAGTATAACACAAGAGGGATATAAATAGTGTGGGAAAGCTTATGTAATAGGTATATATAGTTATTAGTAAGGGTCATATGAGTGTGGGAGATAGGTGTACAGACCAATAGATATTTGTATAAGTAGTTGTACAATCCAATAGAGAACTCTATTGAGTTCTTTCTGAACAACTACCTTGGTTAAGCCTGAAGTCTTTACAACCTTGTGCTAACAAGAAGTGTTGTACCTGTATTGTTGCAAGAGGCTTCTCACAGATTCCTAGTGAAGACTTCACTGAAACATTTGCATCAGTTGCAAAATTTGCTATGCTTTGGATATTCTTGGCTTTAGTAGCTTACCTAGACTAGGACTTAGAGAAAATTGATATTGTTGCCACTTTCTTTTTTGAATGGAGAATTGAAGGAGGAGATCTACATGCAAGTACTAGAGGAGTTCAAGAGGTTTGGTAATGAAAAGACATACTAGAAACTCCTAAAGGCACTTTATATGCTGAAGCAAGCAGAAAGGCAGTAGAAGATAAAGTTAAATAAAGTCCTCATTAAACTTGGCTTTGTTAAGTCCATGGCTGACAACTGCTTGTATTTGCTATGAAAAAGTGGGAAGATCATATTGATGGTACTGGTCTATATAGATGATATGGCAGTTGCTAGTCCCTGGTACTCTGGAAAGATATGCTGGTTCACACTGAAATTAGGTGATCACTTTGAGATTACTGAACTAGGTGAACTCAGGCATATTCTTGGTCTTGTCATTACTTAAAACAGATCTGAGAAGACCATTTATATCTCTCAGACAGCTTATATCTGCAAGATGCTTGTATACTTTGGCATGGAAGATACAATACCTGTCTCAACACCACTGGCTGTAAAACATAATCTCTTAACTGTATAATCACCAGTGACAGATGATAAAAAGGCTAAGTACCTGAACTATGCTGGTAATCTTTACTATCTCTCCATTGTTGGCTTTTTGCTATTTGCCACTCAATCTCAACTGGATATCCAGTATGCTATCAGTCTGGTATCTTAGTTTGGTGGCAATCCAGGCATTTTGCACTTAGAAGCTGCCAAGCAAATTCTTTGTTATCTAAAGGGGATGATGGAGCATAGTCTTATGCTTGGTTGTTATAGTGCTAAAGGGTTTAATCTAGTTGGCTGGACAGACTTGAATTAGGCTCAGGATCTAGATGATTGTTGTTCAGTGGGAGGATTTATCTTTGAGATTGCTGGGAGCACAGTGACCTGGTCATCAAAGAAGTAGCCCACAGTAGCAATATCTTCAGCTGAAGCAGAGTATATGACATCAGCAAATGCTACAAGGAAAGCTATTTAGTTAAGGACATTGTTGAAGGAGATGGATTTTCCTCAAGTATCTGCAATGATCATCTTTGCTGATAATCAGGACTATATTGCTCTTACCTGAAACCCTGTCAATCACTCTTGTGCAAAACATATTGACATCTGGCATCATTTCATTTGTAAATATATTGGGATGGGTGAGATTGATCTACAATATATTTCTACAAAGGATATGTTGGCCAATGGATTCACAAAATAGCTTCCACATAAAGCTTTCAAGAAGTTTCACAGTTGTTTGGGTATTATGCCATTGGCTTGATATCTTGACAAGTGGGAGTGTCAAAGAATAGTATATCAGTGTATCAATTTGGAGAAGGATATTTTTGATTACTTAATCAGTAAAATTTGTCTTGTGAAAATTTTATTGTTTCTTTGACCTTGCATCTGTCTATCATGTGTTACATATATTATTACATTTACAAAAACTATGGGGTCTCACTAGAGGTATGGTAAACAATATGACAATAGGTAAGACATAGTGTCCCTCATTAACTGGCATGATATCACCTATGATGCAATATCATATGCAGACCTGCAAGAGCTGGCAAGGCTAGTTTGTGAACTGTAAGTGTAGTGACTTAGCCTAAGGTGACTTAATCACCCTCCTAGTCTGAGTTGACAAGGAGAACTTGATGGAGTTCTTATTTGATTGTGGTATACTACTTATACACTTCTTGTGTTTACTTCTATTTATAAACTCCCATGCATCTCTTCTTAGTTGTTTCATCCTGCATGTCCACCAATTTCCTAATTAAAAGAAAAGAAAAAGAAAAAGAAAATAAATAATAACTTAGCTGTTTTTGGCTGTATCATAACATCACCCCCCTCTCAAGATTCCTTGTCCTGAGGATTTTTATAGTTTGTAGTATGGGTTGCAAATGTTCCCCATTTCATTGTCATCTTCTTCTGTCCACTCCTTGGGCCCTGAACTTTCCTGCTCAATTTCTTTTTCTTCCTCTTTTATTGTTTCCATAGTTTTTTGTTCTCTCATTTGTCCTTCTTTCCATTGTTTCCAATTTCTTTCCAGTCTTCCCCAATATTCCTTGTCATATTGTTTGTCTGACCACCCAAATAGCTTTTTTGCTGTAAATTGCCCTGGCAGTTCTTTCCTTCTAAATATTCCTTCTTCTCTCTCTTGTCATCTTATGTCTTCCATGTCTCTTCTGTATTCCTTTTCATACTCCTCTATTGCTTCCTTTGCATTCTCCAAGTTCTCCTTTCCTTCCCAGGTATCTGATTCTGCCATAAATCCCTTCTACTATACTAGATACTTATCCTTCTCTCTAATCCATTGCTTATTTAATATTCTCTTGACTTCCCATTCCTCTTCTCTCTCAATTATGACCGGAGCTGGTTGCTCCTTCTTCTGCCCCTCAACTTGCCCTATATATCTATGTATCCTACTAACATTTACTACTGGATGTATCCTGATTGTGCTAGGTAGTTCCAATTCAACTGCATTTGCTGATATGATCTTCTTTACTTTATAAGGGCCAACGAACCTCTCCGTCAACTTTTCTGTCCTTTTACCGGCCATCTGATATTTCAGATTCTTAGTGCTTAGCATTACCAAGTTTCCTACTTCATACTTATTGACTTCTCCTCTCTTCCTATCTACATATTTCTTCATCTCCTCTTGTACTTTTCCCAGTGCTGCTTTTGCTTCTTCCTAGATCTCTTTCATTTTTGTCACAAATTTCTCCACTCCTTTGTATTTCTCCTTCTTTCTCATCTTGAACCCTATTCTAGGATCTTGTCCATAATTTGCCTTGAAAGGTGACACTTTAGTACTTGAGTGTACTTTGTTATTGTAGGCAAACTTTGCCATTCCTAACCAGTCAGGCCACTGCTTCTGCCTGTGGTTGATAAACATCCTTAAGTACTGTTCTAGTTCTTGGTTAACCCTCTCTGTCTGTCTATTAGTTTGAGGGTGGAATGCCATTGACAATTTACTCTTGATCCCCAATATCCTATTCAACTCCCTTATTATTCCTGCTGCAAACTATGGTCCTCTGTCTGAGATAATGCTCTCAGGTAACCCATGCAGCTTCCATATGTTGTCTCTAAACAACCTGGCTAGCCCTTTTGCCAATGTTTTCTCTGTAGTAGGGGTGAAATGGACTATTTTTGTCAATTAGTCTACTACCACTAAGATTGAGTCGTATTCTTGTGCTATTGGCAGTTTGGTGATAAAATCTACTGATATATGCATCCAAGGCTTCTCAGGTATTGAATTGGGCATTAATCTCTCTGCTGGCTGTTCTGTGCAGTTTTTGTTTCTTTGACAGGAATTGCATCCTTCCACATATCACTTCACCTCCTTAGTTACTCCTGGCTACCAGAAGTTTTGGGTAACCAACTCCACCATCTTCCATTGTTCTCCATGTCCTCCCACTAGTATATCATGATGCAGCCTAATTATTTCTGCTCTTAATATATTGTCTTTAGGTATGTATATCTTTCCCTCCTTATACATTATACCATCCACTTCCCTCCATTCTTTGTCTTTCAGTATCTTTACTCCTGCTTGTTTTATTTCTTCCACTGCTTTGACTACTTCATTGTCTTTTACCTTTGACTTCCTCACTTTCTCCAACAAATTCACTCCTTCCACAATTACTTCTACTCTTTCTGTTCTTCTGACTTCCAACCACTCAGGTTTTACTAATGTCTCATCCTCATTGTCCCTTTCTACTCCTACTTCCTAGTCCAGCCTTCTGCTTAGGCTATCTGCCTTTCCCATCTTACTCCCTAAAACATGCTTTAGCATAAAATTGAACCTCGATAGGTACAATACCCATCTGGCTTGTCTTCTATTCAATTTTTGTGCCTTCATAAAGTATTCAAGATTTTTGTGATCTGTCCAGATCTCAAATTTCATTATTGCTCCTTCCAGGAAATGTCTCCATGCTTCCAGACATCTGACTACCACTAACATTTCTTTGTTGTGAATCTTGTAGTTCCTTTCTGTATCACTTAGAGATTTAGAAATAAAAGCAACTAGCCTCCATAGCTTGTTGGAACCCTTCATTGATGATACTCCTCCAGTAGCATAGTTTGAAGCATCTGCCTCTACCCTAAATTCTTTATCTAGATCCAGGGCTGCCAGTACTAGTTTAGTCATAAAGATCCTTTTGAGCTTATTAAACACTTTCTGCTGCTTTTCTTTCCACTGCCACTTTATGTCTTTCCTTGTCAGCACATTTATTGGCCTTGCTACTTGAGCAAAGTTTTTGATAAACCTCATATAATAGTTGGCAAGATCTAAAAACTTCCTGACATCTTTCATATTCTTTGGCTCTAGCCAACTTAGTACTCCATCCACCTTTTCCTTTTCCATTTCAATTCCATTGGGTCCTATAACAACTCCCAGGAATCCAATTTTTCGTACCTTCCATACACATTTTTCTGGCTTGATATACAAGTCATTTTCTTTCAATCTTTTCAGTACTTCTTCCACAATTTTATCATACCCTTCTTCTGTTTCTGTTCCTACTAACACATTGTCCACAAAGGCTGCCACTTTCTCTTCATTAATCATGTCTCTTAGAATTTCATTTATCATTGCTTGAAATGTGGCTGGCAAATTCATCATTCCAAAGAACATGACTGTTGGCTTGAAGGACCCCACATAGGTTGTGAATGTTCCCTTCCACTCATCTCCTTCCTTAATCCTTATGTTGTTGAACCTCCACTGAAGATCCATTTTTGTAAATACTTGTTTACTCCCCATGTTGTCAATTAAGTCTATGATTAATGGAAGTGGGTAGTTATTTTTCACTGTTTGGTTGTTTAGGTTACGGTAGTCTATTACCATTCTCTTACTCCCATCTTTCTTGTCTACAAAGAATACTGGTGACATCTGAGGGGATTTTGATGGTCTAATGTACCTCTTTCTCAGTTGGTCATTTATAAAGTTCTGAACTTCTTCCCTCTCATTTTTGGATAAAGGATAAATTCTTCCCTTTTGTGGTTTAAATGTTTCTTTGAGATCTATAGCATAATCCCAGATTTTCCTTGTTGGCATCCTTTTTGACTCCACCTTCCCAAACACCTTCCTCCATTTTAGAAACCTCTTTAGGACCATCTCCTCAATCTTTTTAGGATCCACTTCAACCTCCTTGTCCCTTCCCCAGTCCTCTTTATCCTCTATTGCCCATCTCACTATCTTCTCTTCTTCTAGTATAACTACCCTTTTTCCTTTCTTTGCTTTCTGCCCCTTTTCCAATTTTGTGTTTCTTCTACATAATGGAGGGTATCTTGTCATCTTGACCTCCCCTGTTTCCCAATTGATTTCTGGGTTGTGGGCTTGCAACTACGGCATCCCCAATATCATATCTGTTTTTTCCAAATTACATACATCTATCCTCATTCTTTCTACATGGCTCTTGTAGTACACATTTACTTCCACTTGGTGTGTAATAGCCTCTCTACTATTGTTTGTTCCATCTACATTTCTGACTGCCACTGGTCTTTCTAGTTTCTGCAGTCTAAGCCCATGTTTTGCTGCTATTTTCTTGTCCATAAATATTTCTGTTGCACCACTATCCAAGAGTGCTTTTACTGTTATGCCTTCATGCATGTCCACTTTCTCTACCCCTATGTTTAACTATACCTCCCTTAACATTTTGAATGTTCTTCTGATGTCTCTTTGCCTATCTTTCTCTTTTGCTGTGCCTTTTGGAACTTCTGTCTGTGTGCTATCCTACTGTGTCTTTCCCTCTCTAGAGCATACCACTACTCCTTCCCTCTCTAGAGCGTACCACTACTCCTTCCCTTTTCTTTTGCTTTGAGCACCTGCACCACTTGGCTTCCTCTAACTTTCTTTCTCTGAGGACTCCTTGTTCTCTGTTGTTTTCTCTGTGCATTCTTTTCTTTTTACACCATTTGCATTCTATATAAATTACTATGACTTCTTTTGTTATCCATCTTAACTCCAACAGCTGTGCATCTTCTGGCACATTCTCCACTCCACAATATTCCTGCACCTTTTCCCAATTGGGATGCGCTGGCTTCTCTTCCTGCTGCACCTTTTGTGGCCTGGCCACACGCACCGCTTCCTCACTTCTCCTTTCCTTCTCCACCTTAATATTTGGACACTTCCACTTGTAGTGTCCTATCCCCCAACATCTAAAATATCATACCTCTTCCTCAACTGTCTTCTGCCTCCTTACTTTTGCTTCCTCCCTCACTCCACATTGCATTACTCTACTCGCTATCATCTCAAATATATTCTGGGGAACTGGTTTCCCTTTTGCTTCTTTCATATTCTTACAGTTACAGGCCAGGTGCCCAAACCTTCTATACCCCCAACACACCCTTCCTTTCCTTTCCTCTATTTTTGCCCTTAGTTTGGCCAGAGCATGCTGTTAGTTGAGTATACTGCCCATAAGAGAGTAGTATTGTTCTAGAGACATAGTGCTACGTCTCCAGAAAAGTCAAAATAGGAGTGATCTTACTAATGTTATGTCTACTGAGGCACAAGATCTTTACCCAGCTAGACATCTACTGCCCTACTTGCTACTGCCCTAATACTATGGTTGTACTATCACCCCAAGGAGGGGATCTCTAACCTAAACATCTTTCTAAAGATGCAGTGTTACTCCTCTGTGTATACAGCCCACAATGGGACTTCAGCACAAGGTTTATAGAGCGAAAGGAATACAAGTAAACTACTGAGCACTGCTCAATTGCAAGGTCAGGTCTTAGACACAATACCTGAGCTTGGTACTGCACTTCCACTGTCAATCCCTAACTGATTGACAAGTTCTCTTAAGCCAAGGGCCCGGCTATATATGGAGATGACTAGTAATCGTGGCGACCACCAGTCAAGGGTTGAGATGGTTATGAGAGTAAGGATAAGCAAGGTCCAAGGCGGATAGTGCTCTAGATGTGGAATCGAGTTCTAGTGTAGTAACTTAGCCTGAGACAACTTAATCACCCTCCTAGTCCGAGTTAACAAGGAGAACTCAATAGAGTTCTTATTTGATTGTGGTACACTACTTATACACTTCTTGTGTTTACTTCTATTTATAAACTCCTGTACATCTCTTCTTAGTTGTTTTATCCTATACGTCCACTAATTTCCTAATTAAAAGAAAAGAAAAAGAAAAAGAAAATAAATAATAACTTAGCTGTTTCTGGCTGTGTCATGACAGTAAGCTAATTTGTTTCTCATTTTGTTGGATTGGACTTGGATCTCAACTGTTTTGTAATAGGTAGTTAATTTGGGGCAAAACTTACTTGCACTTCTTGGAGCCATTGCTGTTGCTCTTTCCTAGTGTTGACATCTGTTTAGACAGAGTATTTTTCTAACATATAAGTTTAGACATTTATCCTTCTCAAAAATACTAACATCTTTAAGAACTGTCTTGCACAACCCACCACCCTTGATAGCCTATATGCATGTATATCATGATTAGATTATAAAATAAATTTAAAATAATGTGTGAGATCTTCAAGTTTTGATGAGGGGGCTTATTACTTAAGTGTAAATTGAAACACAAGTTTATTTTTGGTTTCACCTAGTCTATTTCTTGTGTCCTTGATTGGCTTGACAGCAATGACAGACTTGCTCTTCAGTGAATGCTTTACACAAATATATAGCTGTATATTTGAGTTGATGAGATATTCCATGATGGATCGAGGAATAAAAATAACTGAACCAAGTTTCCACGATGGCAGTGAGCTCAAGTCCAAAGTTCTTACATATTTGTTTTTCAAAGACA
>Ga0154008_100154_pt1 | contig 14943 bp, 15 predicted proteins | sample TSNJ092MetaG_FD_104711 | JGI IMG/M metagenome (GOLD analysis project Ga0154008, IMG submission 104711) | Attine ant fungus gardens microbial communities from New Jersey, USA - TSNJ092 MetaG | ecosystem: Host-associated > Fungi > Mycelium > Unclassified | place: USA: Connecticut, Klassen Lab...
CAGGACACGGATGCTGCCGAATGTGTGCACACACGAACCGATCAGACTCACTCCTCAAACGAGTCTCTGAATGATAAGGCAATTTTGATGCTTCCCGGACATCGGACAGAAGTTTTTGTGTGCTCATTCAACCCTCAAAGATATACACAGCTCGCAACCGGGTATGCTTATAATTTTACACTGATCTTCCTGATTTACGTGTTTACGTATGAGTAGATCCAAGGATGCTGTAGTTAATTTTTGGAATCTCCCTGATCCTTCAGCGCCTGAGTCAGAATTTATGGTCTGGAATGGTCATCCAACGACTATAGACAATCACGTCGATGGAATACCAGGTGACATGACTGCATTAACATGGAACGCAGAAGGGACATTACTGGCTATTGGGTCTTATGATACAGTCCTCAGAATGTTTACCTCTGACGGTGACCCGTACTTCATACATCATCAACACCGGGTAAGATTGATTGGCAATTTGTTAGCAACCGACTCACAACGAACTTTTAGGGATCCATCTTTTCTGTGCGATTCTCTCCCAACGGAAGATGGCTTTTGTCTGCCAGTTTGGATGCAACTGTATGTCTTTTTGACGTCAAGGAGAAACGACTTGTCCGGCAGTATCGGTGTCATCAGGGTATACCTACCAGACGGACTTCTGAGAGCTTGAACTTAATCATCATCTTGTAGACCGCTGTCTGGATGTCGAATGGCTGGATGATGCAACGTTCGTGACGGCTGGTGCGGATGGCAATATCCATGTGATGAAGACTGATGGGTGTGAGCCTATCAAAAGAATCAGGTCTGCGTTTTTTATTACCCAATTCTGGGGGCTAATCATGTTATCAGTGGCCATACAGATGAGATCAACCAACTCAAGTGCAATCCTTCGCGGACATGCCTCGCAACATGTTCTGATGACCATACAGCACGAGTCTGGAATGTTGAAAAGATACAACCCGATTCAGACGAATCCATCCCTGGGCTCATAACTACTAATCAAACCCTTGTATCTATTGTCCTCTCGGGTCATACGAGTCCCGTCACTACGATGGGGTGGATGCCAGAGCAAAATTCTAGCAGAAGGGATATATTGGCTACGTCATCATTTGATTGCACTGTGCGAATATGGGACTCTGCTACAGGCAAATGTATGAAACTTCTAACCGATCATCAGCGGCCAGTCTATACGTTGACATTCAGTCCGGATGGTAAATGGTTAGCGACTGGAAGCGGAGACGGTTGGGTGCATGTATATTGGGTTAAAGTATGTTTGTGAGCATTTGTGTGGTCTCTCCTGCTGACCAAAGGGAACAGACATGGGAGAAACGGTGGTCCTGGTCTACGAGTCACAACAAACGTGGCGTATTTGAGATTGCGTGGCAAATGGTGCAAGGAATTAACCGGTTAGCAGTGGCGCTCGAAAGCCATATGGTTGCAATTGTCGATGCCTCGAAAATACCTGCCCTCCAGGATTCAGATGAAATGGTAACGTGACACAGGAATTTATGTATTGTATCGATAATTCTATTTTTGTATCAAGCTTGCCGAGTTGCCGCCTTAGTGACGTTGCTTGAGCGGCACCAGTCAGGTTATATAAACAGGTCAAAAGCAGTGCTCCAGTTTCTCAATGTTACAATTATCGACGTTCGCTGTGTCTTCGACTCTACGGACTGCATTGTTACATGCTCATCCAGGGCAGCAAGTGTTCACTGCAAGCAAGCTATGTGCTCGGAATTACAGCAATTTCAGGAAATCTCCATCCGTCTTGGAAGCTCTTCGATTGCGTTCAGTGAAAAGTTGGACACGATCTGAATTTCTCAAGCGATCGAGGTTCTTCAGTTCAGAAAGCGACAGTATGTATAAAGGGAAAGAATCCTCAATTTCATGGAGACGGCTTGGCACTACGGCGGTGGGTGGTTCCTTTACGATGCTTTGTTACTTTTTATATTTGCATAGGCTGGAGTCGCTGTTGCGGTAGTTGTTCTTGAAGGAACCCTGAACAGGGATACACGGGATCCTTTAAGTGCAGGGGAACGTTCGTATCTCAATGACAGCTTCAAGTACACAGCTGGTGGCCTGCTTGTCACCGCAGCTGCTGCGAGGCAGATCTTCAGGTCAGGTTTTGTATTTCGATTGATGTCGGCTAATCCTTGTGAGTACCTGACCCTATCTACCCAGCTGTAATCTAACTTTGCTTAAGGGGTGGTCTTGGGTGTCAGTCTGGTCGGGAGCATTTCAACCATGGCGGCTACGATGTATACACCACCGGATAGACCTATCCAGAAGCACCTCTTTTGGTTGGTATGTGGCAAACCCTTTTTCATCTCAAACGAGGCTTCAGCTACATATGACACTGTTATTGTTAGGCTTTTAATGCTTGCCAAGCAGCTACCTTGAGTCCTTTGTTCTTTTTGAGTCCTGCCATTCTGTCCCGTGCAGCACTTTACACCGTCGGAGTCGTTGGATCCATATCCTATGTAGGGGCAACAGCCACGTATGTTCCTCCAGGTTTGGACGCAGACAGTTTCTGATCTCTTTTCAGCAATGACAAATATCTGCATCTTGGGGGCCCATTGCTTGCCGGTGTCACCGTCGTCGCCTTGAGCTCTCTTGCGCCGATGGTTCTGCCCATGGGACTCCGTAGTCTCGCTTTGGCTGAATCAGTTTCTTTGTATGGTGGTCTGGCCGTGTTTGGTGGTTTTGTTCTTTACGAGTGGGTATTTGTTTTCTCTCTTTTTGCGTGACATTTACACCCATCTTTCTTCCAGTACTCAAAAGATTTTGCAACATGCTAGGATGGCTGAAATGGGTACATACACTCCAGACCCTCTCAACGAGTCCATTTCCCTCGAACTGGACATGCTCAACATATTGTAAGCAATGGCCATCCTCGTTGGAACGTAATCACTCATTTTCTGGTAGCATTCGAATTGTGCAGATCCTCTCTCGTCAGGGTAACAGGAAATAGAGGGAATCTTCGTCTTTACACAAATATGTAATCATCACTCCATCCTAGTGTACTCTAATATGCGATATTGTATATGGCACCCTATGACCGTGACTTGCCCAGTTCCTCGAGTGTACGAATGAAACCTCCTGGGTCAATAATGTCCGTTCCTCCATAAACGATACTCCTGTTGTTCTTCCCCGCCCATTCCTCAAGATTTCCAAATTCTACATATCCAATACCGCCCACAACGAATACCATACCCTCTGCAAAAACCATGCGTTTGGGTCTCATATTACTACTTCCTACGTTACCAGGCAAGCCAGTATTCACGCTACGAGGAGCGCGAGGATCAATGAAGATGTAATCGTCAGTCTCTTGCAAGGACTGATTGGAGGCAGCAGATGAATCCATGAGAGCCTCAACAAGACGAGTGACAGGAAGGAGTTTGTTCGCAGGCAGAAAGTTTTTAACTCCGGAAATCAAGCCTTCAAATGCTCCTTCTTTCAGGCGATCGGAAAGCTATGAAACAAATGAGATATCGCGACGTGAAACTGTGAACAAGTGACCTTATTTCCGACAAAGGCACTAAAACCCTTCAGCAATTCGCCTCCTTGACCAGCTACACCCCCGAGATTAGGGGTGGATGTCCCTGTGTTGGCTCCGAACTGGCCTGACATCATGCGCGAAATTTCCCTTGTTCGTCGAACATATTCAAATGCAGCGATATCAGCACCAGAAGATCTGAGCTCTTTCTCAAGTTCAGTGATGTCATCCTTGCTGATGACATGGTCTGGCGCTGATAGATAAAAGACAATAACGAGGCGTAGTTTATCCTGAGGTGTAAAATCACCGTCCGGACGGCTTGTGCGAAGAAGTTCGAGGATTGAGGCAGTCGTCTTTTGATAGAGTAGACAGTATCAGTAGTGGATTGGACTCATGAAACGAATGATGCTCACTTGTTTCGAAATAGTTTCTTCGGTGCTAAATAGCTCATCCAAACCACGTTTCTTGATTTGTTCAAGCAGTGCAGTGGCAATATGCACATGGGTATCAAGTGTCGCTTTCCTTGCGGTCAACTCTGGTAGTTGTGTGATAGCAGTTTTGAGGTGGGTGGCGTTGGCAGAAAGGTCTCTGAAAGAGACTTTATTAGTGAAAAGCGGATGCATGGATGCATTCGCACCCACAGTTTTGAGATATCGTCTACATCGCTGACACCAGTACTTCTGGTAATCTCGGCAGCATCCTGTTTATATTTATTCAATTCCAACTCAATCTCCTCTGCCACCTGAGGGAATGGACTAGCAGAATTACGACCCCAGAAAAAATCTTTGTTATCGAGATCATAGCGTTGATTTTTCTGGCCTTCGGACACAATTACACGATTGAGTTTCATGGAAAAACAGTCCGAGAGAAGAGCTTGATACGTCCAACCATGGGAGATAACGGAAGTCAAGTCGATATTGCGGTCAAGGATCAGCAGGACTGCTTTGGCAATGAGATACCTGGCAATATGGAAGTATACATTGCAACCTACGTGGCCGCTGAAGACTTGATAAACCCGAGGAATCAGGAGCGAAAAGAGCATCTGAAGGGTTTGTAGACCGCGAAGCAGTAAGGATAGCGTCTCGAATCTTGACTTCGACTTTCTTGGCCACCATTTCTGCTGCATTTCCTCTGGGTGCTCGGATAAAGGGGACAAGACCTGAGAAGATAGTGAATATTAGAAAGAGAAGATCCGTTTATACAACATACCAAGGGTAGCTACGACACTGAACAGCCCGTTAGCTACTCTTTCGATCTCCTCCTCGATTTGCTGTTCGGTTGAAGAAGGTGAGTTCAAAATAGTGTAGGATGTAGGCGGATGAGCAGGAATTGAGTTTGCTGAGCCAGAGGTGGCAGAATCATTCTCTGGTGCAGGCGGAGGGAGCAGGGAGAACAGGGAAGGTGAAGGAGCAACAAAAGACAGGTATTGGTCGACGATCTAGCTAATCAGTCATTTAACGTAAGGAAAGTTATAAACTTACTTGTTCCACTAGCTCACTTGTCCCATCTTGCGCAACAGATGCCGCAAGCTCTTCGAGAAGAGAACGAGGAAGGGGCTCGACGAAATTGAGGTGGAAAGAGTCATATAGACCTTTCTGCAGATCCTGTGCTATACGATGAATGTTGGAGAGTGTTGGCGAGACGAAATAGACGGCAGGTACATCTGGAAGGGCAGGTCGAGCTGCATGAAGTTGGCTGTGAATTTGATGATCAGATATCATCTTTCTTTTAGTACCTGACCGAGTTTCCATACACATGGAGGGTTACACCAACGTCCCGTAAATCTTGAACCCGTAGGACTGTGGCCAGAATATCCTTCGTTTGTTGATCGAGCACAAGAATTTTCCAGACAAGTGGACCAGTAATTGGTGGTGTTTGTAGCCCGAGGGCTTGTTTGTTGGAGACTAGTGACGAGGTGGACGTTTCTGGAGGTTGGTTCAAGTTCAAGAGAGTAAGCAGTGCTCGCGTCTGAGCTTGCTGCAGCGTCGTAGCCTATATGATACATATGAGTATCGCTCTTTCATCTACCCAGGACCCTTACTTGTTTGGTACCGTTCAACATGAGCGCTCCAGGCTAGTAATTGGGAACTTTGTTATTAGGTATGTGCACGTGACCTGTACGCCGAGGCTTGTCAGGACCAAATTCACTTTTCGATGAGTAGTGTAGAAGATTTGTCACAAGTTATACTGGACAAAATTTTACATGGAACACGAAAGATTGTTTCATCAGGTCGATCAGGTTGCTGTCATCACAACAACATCACCATCACTCAATCATTGAAAAGCCACAGCCCGGAACAAATGGGATCCTTGCGGTCTCCTCTGTACTACCAGGTGAGCCCTTTCTCTCTCTCCTACTTCTCTGAACTTCACTATTTTTCAGAATGGGTTGCATCCCTAGCAAACACTCGATACACACAGATGGTGGAATGCATCCGGAAAAGGTGCAAGTGAAGAAGGCAACAAAATATAAGAACCCAACGCGTGCACAAGTCCCTTCACCATCTCGAGCTTCTATTTCATCTCTCCCTCCATGGGTCAATCGACATGACCGAGTCCACTCAGAGGACATTAATGGTTTGGCACCCAGCTAAAACACTTGGTACATCTACCCTCTTGACCCATGTTCTCATGTCCACTATCCCTGTGGGACTCGTGGTTATTTCTACCAAACGAGAAAAACTATTGTACACCATGGCCAGCAGAATATTTTTTTGTCGGACCCACCTTATCCGGGGGAGTTCTAAATGGTTGAAAATTGATACTTGATGTGGAAGAACGCTAATTCCTGGGAGACAGCTCCAATTTTGTGAGCTTTAGACAATGTTTGTGTAGTCACTTGTCAGTTCTCGATCAATACATCAACCATTCAAGTTTGATTACCATATTTGGATTCTCGTTGGTTCGAATTGTGACCTTTCACTCAGTCTTTTTTTTTCTCTCATTGAAAAGCTGGACCCTGTGGACTCATGGTTTATTTTGATGATGTCTCAGCAACATTACGTCGAGCATTATTTGGATTACGACATCGACGACCTAGACAACAAAACAGCCCTCTTCCACTCGACGTTCCTCCAAACCCTGCTCCGACTCCTTCGCCGTTACCTGCCGAACCCCCCCCACTCTCAACGCCAACGCCGAGTGTGTTCCCGTCTCAAAACTTAGATCCTCAGTTGCTTTCGAGCATATCGCCTCCGATCACTACTTCATCCTTCCCAAATACTAATGTTGATGTTACGACTTTCACGACGATGTATCCTATCACAACCACTCTTCAAAACACTGTAACCTTGACTATTATTACTGAGTCTGTTGTATTCTCTACCCTTCCACCCTCTACGACTTCCGCCCCCTCTCCTCAAATTTCCTCAACAACAAACCTCTTGTCTGCCTCGCCAAGTGGATCATCTTCGCCGAACAATGAAATCTCTATCAAGGATGTAGTAAAACCGAGCGGAGTATGCCTCGGGCACGGTATTGATGCAGTCTCTGAAGGAGTTCTGGCCACTGTCATTGTCTCGAGCGTACTAGGTCTGTCTCTTTGGGTGAGTTATCCAGATTTTGTTCTTTGTGCAACCAATACAGACAACATGAATAGCTCACTTTTGCGTTTGTACGACCAAAGTTTCGTCAAGTATATGGTCTCCGAGAGTGGTTCGTTCCATCCGAGTAAGTACGTCGTTGCAATGAGCATGGGGGTAGCCTCTCATATCTCTCAGAGTTCAACCCAAGCCTCTTGCTTCGAGTTTATTTTCTTTTTTGAGTCCCCCAGTACCTCTCGTTCCACCCATTCCAGATGATATCAATGATGCCGGTCGTTCAGCTGGCAGAGATGCACAACTATTCCCTTCCGATGAACAACTCAGTCAACGAACGCTTTGGGTAACCTTCCTGGTTGTTCTAGGATGGTCAGTTCTCGCCCTCGGAGGCGCACTTCCAATCTATCTGGTTAATATACCATGTAATTCCCAGCTTCCTGGTCATGCCCTTTTCACGGGGGGGTTCTCTTCCCTTCAAGATCTCAGCTTGCTTCGACTATTGCGGGTGATTGATGACCAAGCAATAGACCTCAACGTTCTCTCACAGCGAGCTCTTGTTGGTGATGAAAGTGATCCTCAAAATCTGCGCCTTCGCATCATCATTCTTACCATTATCATGTTGGTTCTGGGGCTCTTGCCTGCGCTTTGGAAGATCCTGCGAGAGTATAATACTGTAGCAACCCACCGAAAGCGGTGGTTACAGATCAAATGCGAGGGGAAGGATCTCGGCTGGCTTAGTGGGAAGGACGCTCCTGGTTTTCAGAACTGGGGAGAAAAGCGATTTAAGAAGTTCATAAAGAAGATTGGCCTCACCTCTGGTATGGATGGTGATGAACAGAGCAAACAAAATGCTAGGCGGACGAGTGGTTTTCCCAGAAGCGGGTTCAGCAGACCAAGCAGAGACGAAGAGCTTCCCCTGAATGGCCTAGATAACAATGTCGAGGTTGACATTCAAAGCCTTTTCTCTATTTCGTACGTACATATGGGTTTTTATTCCTGTCCCGAACCGATATTTGAAACCGATATTTGGTAGTGATACTCAACACATTGCATTACTTATTGATCAGCGCGACGAAATTCTAGAAAATCTTGAGATAGCCGAGACACGGTATATCAGCTCTTTCCAAGTCACCACACCTGATCCTTCCATTGCCGATTACGAACCACTGCCACTGCCACCTCCTCCCGATCCTACCCGACCATACATCAGCCGACCGCTTCCCCTCGGTAGAACTGCACTTCAGTACCCCCGAAGAAGACGTGCTGTCAACCGTGCATATGGTACTTCATCACTCGCGCCTACGTCATTTGTTGCGCCTTCCTCCTTCTATAAGTTGAGAGGCGTGACTGGGCTCAGTGGAGGCCGGTTGACTGATTATGGACCTAATGGTAGCTTTGGAGAATCATTCAACTCTCGCATTGTCGGCAGCAGATTCTTAGAAATCAATAGGAATTCCATTGCGTATGGACCCCTGCCTCAGGTTTCGATGAAAAGGAATGGTCAACTGGGAGCTGGCCGTATGGAGTCGGAATCCCGACGAAGTTGGACGAGTTGGATCCCTGATCCTCGTTTGCATGGACCAAACTGGGGCACTGAGCCATTCGGTGACAAAGGCATACTGGAAGAACAAGAAGTAGAATACATTGATGACTATGGCGTGAAAAGGCGAACAATACAGGCTACTGGTGCAATAACAAACTCCAGAGATAATGACGCAATATCTTCAAGTCCCCGGCGATCACATGAGCCAGCCGCAACGGAAAGCCGTACCCTTCACAACGGCTATAATGAAGACGATGAGTGGGTTGACTTAGAAAAGGAGAACGGTCCAGGGAACGATTTTGATAGCGATTTCAATGGCATACGACCTCATGCTGTTGGACCATCAAACTTTGGGAGGAGGAGATTATACAAGTCTGAAGATGCTATTCTGACCGCTCGGCGTGAGACGTTTCCCCTACGTCGAGACCACGACCAAGAACCCAATATTATCCCTCCTCCTCCCCCTCATTTACGCCTTCAGCATGCTCAACCATTTGTTCGACCCCTTGATGGGCTGAATTTCGATGACCTGGGGCAAGTCTACGAGGACATCACGCATTGGCGATCTCAACTCAAAGAAATAAACATGCAAATCAAGGATGCTCAACAGCAGAGCTATGATGACATTGCTAACGGAAGGAACATTCGTGGGTGGTTAATCGTCGGTCGTGGTTTAAGACATTTGCCAGGAGTACAAATAATTGAAGGTCGAGCCAAGGAAGATATCCGATGGGATGTCCTCCAGAACGAGAGAAACCTCTTGGATAAGACTGTGTTATGGACTGTTGTTTGCATAATTGCAGTGCTTCTGGGTGCCGGTTGTGAGTAGAATCATGTGAAGCGATTGTGATGTGTTCATACTGATTATTGATGCCAGTGACTGCCGTAGCAGGTCTTGCAGTTTTACCGGCTCCCGATGTGGCACACTATCTAGCGTTCCTGGAGCCACTACTCACAACGAATACGCTTGTCAGCGGTATTGCAACTGTACTCCTGCCTGCTACAGCCGCGACAGTTCTGACCGCGCTGGCGATCTACTACATCAGCTGTGAGTAAAATTTTCAAGGTTTGATAATCCTTTAACATGACAGTTGGACTTAGTGGCGGCGAAGATTCACGGCTCAACCTCAAGATCTGAAAATCAATTGTTTGTTTTCAGGATTGTGTTTTACGTACTGGTTTTAGTTGTCGTGATCTGGCTAACCGCCATAGCGGGTATTCTTTTCGCTCTACAAGCATTCAACACGAACTCTGGGCAGACCCGATCCATTACGAATGGTGCAGTCTATACGGGTGTGCTGGGCCTCACTATTGTTATCAGTATGGCAATTATCGTTCCAGGGTTACTCTTGCTTCAACCAATGCGACTTTGGAACGTATTCACAATGGAACGGCTTGCACTGACGCCCCGCCAACGATTCAGAGGCACGAGAGCATCTCCTCATCGATGAATTGTAGCTAACAAACCCTCCAGCCATCTATCCTCGAACATATAATCCAACGTTTGCAATCAGTGCCTGTGTTTTAGCTGTTATGTTTGCGTCCACATTTTCCTTCGTCTTCCCTGTCATGGGGCCGGCTGTCGTTCTTTCACTCCTGCTGAGCTTAGTTGGTAAGTACTTTAACAAATACAAAAAGCAAGGATTGTGCCGGCCAACATCAGTCCATATATAGCACATCGTTTTCTCGTCGGTTACGTGTACGCCCGCACGCACTCACAGACAGGAGGACTACTCCAATTGTGGCTTCTCAAACGTTGTGGAACCCTACTCTCCCTCCAGCCCATCTTTTTGGGATTGATTTTCCTCAGTCGCAACATATGGATTGAAGGTGCTGTTCTAACGGGAACTGGTGTTGGGGTGATTTTTTTTGTTGAGACCTATACCACCCTGAAGCTCAGGCTTCCTAGCCGTGGCTCATTGAGCCCTATCACAAGGGACTCATTGAACCATTTTGTTAGCGCTGCTGACCGCTATCTCTTGGAGAGTGCAGATGAGACAACACACGCTAGTAGTACAAGAGAGCCACTCGTCCGAGGCTCTATGGCATCGGTTTTAGAAATGATGAGCTTGACCTTGGCTGTTCAACCTTATGCCCCGATTTATCGAGGACCTATCCCGCTCCGTGAGTTCCTTCTCTGAAATAACTCTGTTTCATTGAGCTCACGAATATCGGATTCGTAGAAACAGAAACATTAGACGACTTAACGGCCACTGACAGAGCAGCTCGGACACACCCCAATGCCCCACCTCATTTACCTCCTCTTCCGTTCACTGATCATGCAGAAGATATGGCTGGTATACTTTATGCTCCGGAGCTAATCGCTCCTCCCCCCATAATCTGGCTCCCTAGGGACACAGCAGAGGTTGCTCTGTCTGAGGCAGAAGACCTGAAGAAATATCATAACTTGGATTGTACAGTTGACGTTCGAACAAGAGAGGATATACTTCCCCGGACATTGTCATCGCGAGTGCGCCGTGCGCGGTAGGGAATTATCGGATGGTTTATTTCATGTGAACAGACACTAATATGGACTAAATAACCGTATATACAATGCTGTATGCTTGATCTTTTTCACTTAAATGTTATAATAAGACGCAGGCAGATAATAACGTCAAGTTGCGAATTAGCTGATGGGTCACCTACCTGTACGGCGACGATAAGTGACTGGAGATTTATCATTGAGCTTTCCAACGAGTTCCAGAAGTAATTACAATCAATTAAATGGAATAAGCTGGCACCCGGCAGCATCGTAATGATGTGTAGCCATATCGGCAGAGCATGACTTTGTGACAAGTCTGGACACCAAGTCATTTGACATCCCAATTCAAGCGACGACTTGACATCAGAACGCGCCGTGTAACAAACTCTCTGTGGAACGTGGTCACATGAGTGTTCAATTCGGATAATTTTGATCCACAATGTGATCCGACCTCTTATAAGAACAGAGCACCTGCCTACTTTTTTCCTAAACGCCATGTCACAGTCAAATCCCCCTCCGCTGCCTGACAAACAACCTCCAAACAGCTCCAAGGCTTTCATCGAGTACTCGCGTCTTCTTCGCGAATGGACCAGCCAAATGTGGCTACAGGCTGTGAAAGAAAGCCAAGAGAGAAGAGCTCTGCTTGTACATACTACGCTTCAAGAAGTTGCGATCACAGTCCCAACGACAAGCACAGACGATGCCGCGGTGCTCCACACGACATTGATGCAATAACGACCGATGACACCAACCGGATAACATGATCGCAAAGCACCATAATCGAGTTCACTACGCATTCTCGAGTTCACTACGCATTCTAACGAGGTCAAAAGTTTTGTCAATGAGGGAACCTGTTCGTCTACCAGTCAGCTTATCAAAGCTCTGGTGATGTATCAACCGCTTCCATCGCTCCATCTATAATATGTATTGTCGACTATATTGCCGACGCCCGGTTTTAACTTGCACTCAACCAATAGGCATGCACATGCAGTTCACATGCATTCGGTTCATTGGCTGGCCTGGTTCCTCACTCTTATCGAGGATCTGCTACGTTGCATGCACATCATTTCCGATATATTCCGCGCAATTCTGCGAGCAACTCAATGGCTCCGCTTTTTCATCCTTCCGTATTCAAGCACCGCATGCGATCCTGCTTCAATCCAGATCTTGCGCTTTCGTAAATAGCTCAAGGTCCTACTGTATCTTCTTACTGAGGTATCTAACTTGACTTCGTAATCGATTGTATACCATCTCTTTGCCACTTGGAACGATGGCATGATGTAAAAAGATCTGGTGGGACCATGTATTTGTGTTGAAGCATGCTCCAAACATCCGTTGGCGTGGCCGTGGATTATACTGGATTCGCTCATGCCTACAAAGACGCTGTCCTTAGGTTGTCAATGATCTCCTGCTCTACTATTCGAAGATGATATCAACGCACCGGACTTTTAGGCCCCCTTCTGTTGAAGCAGGGGCTTCAGAATGTCCAGGGAAGACTTGAAGAGCAAAGAAATGGCCAGCATGATCAGGTTACCACATCCCATGTGCTCGAGGATTTCGCTAGGGAATCAGATACACCAACGTGAAAAATAATGTTGATATTCAGCTGTTAGATCATGGAACCCAAGCGAAGCAGTTATGGATCATTATCACTATACGTTTTGCGTCCGACGTTTGAGCCTTGGTATTGTTAACTGGTTTTGGTATTTTCAAAGGGCATGATTCTGTGCCTGAAACAAAGACTGTTTTCCATCTGTTTGACTCTAATCATTTTGCAGCTCCAATGACTTTTCTGAAAGTATATTTTGCAAGTACTCTAGGAGTAGCCAAGAACAAACTAATGATTATCTTTATCTCTTGGATAGAGATTGGACGGAAACTAAAGAGCGAAGATTCACATGGTTATTACCTGAGGTGCAAAGGTTTATTGTCCTAGAATTTGCAGATGGTACTAGGTTCGATTTAGAATATCTAGCCCCTGTCTCCATGAATCAATATTCATAGAAGGCCCGAAATTTCATCGGATTCAAAGAATGTTCGGAGCCATCGAGCCTCTTGCTCCATATCTTCCGGGGTTCTTGGCAATCGTTCTTCATCTGCACCAACTTTTAGTATCCGATGGGGCTCTCGAAAGTTTGAGGCAAGGTTAATTTCACTTGTTTCGAGGGCTGGGTAAACAGCATCGTTATCACCAGAGAACCGATCATTGTGGGCCTTTCTGGGGAGCAAATGGAAATGTACGTGCGATACACTCTGTCCAGCAGCTTTACCATCCTAACAACATCATGGCCATGAGCAATACACCTTGAATAAGCAAAGATGGCCACTTGCTTGGCAGGCAACAGTCAAAGCATCTGCTCCATAAGCTTGCTCGATAATTATACCAACACGCTGAACACTATGCATGAGGGATACTAATTCCGATGCTATGAAATTTCCAATCAGAAGAGTGGCACAAAAAAATGTCAAGCGATTTCGGTACCATTGAGGTCGGCGATTCGAGGGACAGGGCGAGTAGGTATAACAAGAACATCTGGAAATGCAGTGATATCTGAGTCAGTTCCAGGAGACAGCTCCGAGACATACGACCAGGTACTATAGGCTTGAGGTTGACAATGGCATATGAAAAAGAGCTCCGGTAAAACGCCTGACGAGAAACCTCGAAGGTAGAGAAAAAGAGACTCGATGACATTGACAAGAATATTTCTATAAATAGATGATGGTCTCTTTTTGCCGATGCACAAGACGTACTTGGAGTAGTGGCTGCTTGCTCCCTTATTTTTCGTCTTCTATTTGATCCACTTGTTATATCTTCAGCGAAAAGTTTTTGTCTTTCGATTGTCGGTGGTGTGGAATGTGTGGTGTAACTTGGTAAGAGGGCTAGTTTGAAAAAGATGAAACATTGATATGAATTCATGATTGTATCTAGCTTCAGTTTGGTCAAGTGGGCACAGTTATACCATTGGTCGCCAAAAGAGATAATAGCCTACGCTATGAAGACTCTCGGCGAGCTTCATATTCTGGAGCCTGTCATGAAGGAAATAGATATTCAAATGACTTCAGGTTTATGCCAACATGAAGTCATTTATGACCTGAGTAAATAAATGTTCATAAGAAAATCGGGCAGTAGAGTCCTCTGATATAGCCCAGAGGTAAAGTATAGGCTCGACGCTTTTCTGCCTTTGCTTAATTCAAACACTTTCCACCTCAATAAGAAACCCATTCGAGTCACATCATTCTACGAGCTCAGTGCTGGTAATCTGAGCCTATAAGACAAAATCACTTATGAAGTTGGCTGACGGCACCACAAGTGCCGTTCGTAGTTCTGTGACGAGGAGTTCAACTTATGGCCCAGTAGGAACAAACAAGGCTTGAGATCAGCGTTATGACAATCTACAACCACACTCAGCTGTGCTCGAGTCAAATGTGCAACGAACTTACGATGGCTTCGGCAAGCTAGGGCAGGGTCCTTAACAGACGACAAGCTGAACAATATCTGGGAGCATCATGATATGAAGGAAGAAGTCGATGATCCATTGAAGAAACCAGAATACAATCCGAACTTAAGGCCTATCAAGCCATTTAATGTAGGTCATTACTTGGCAAGGATGAAATAAATGTAGAGCAGGGGGCCAAAGAATTAGATAACAAGACAATATGATAGCATACATAAGGACAACAGGATGAGGCAACATTTGAAACATAGATAACACAGAATTTGAGTTGAAATCAATTAAATTCATTCCAATCAACATCGAGAACTCGAATCCCTCTACGCATCAACCGCCTTCTCCATTCTTTGATTTCGCCTTGCACACCTGCCTCTTGAGCTCGAGAAGAAAGACCCTTTTTCAGCTTCCGCACCTTGTTTGTGCGGAGGACATGC
>Ga0154008_100155_pt1 | contig 14935 bp, 20 predicted proteins | sample TSNJ092MetaG_FD_104711 | JGI IMG/M metagenome (GOLD analysis project Ga0154008, IMG submission 104711) | Attine ant fungus gardens microbial communities from New Jersey, USA - TSNJ092 MetaG | ecosystem: Host-associated > Fungi > Mycelium > Unclassified | place: USA: Connecticut, Klassen Lab...
ATTGCTGTTCAATGTCAACTATATTTTCCAGCATGTGAGGTACCTCACATGCTGGAAACGTTCTTGCCGCTTTTCACGCTTTATGTAAGCTATGGTCCAACGTATTAGAGGTGATCGTTTATCTTATGAGTTCAGAAAACCCTGACTATGGCCAATGTCATGGCTTCCTTCATTCCGCGGACGCATCCAGACATATATCTCCCAGCGATATTCAAGATCTGGGAAGCCTTTAATTCAGCATTTCTTGATGAGAGATTTATGGAACTAGCAGGCGATCTAGCGCGAGATCATGTCGCAGGACCCGAGGGTGAATTCGGTGGTGATGGCACAGCTGCCTGGAAAGATGTTGGTATATGGACTGCAGAACAGTGGAGTATATTGACAAACAAGGGCTTGAATATGATGGGTAGGTCAAATTGTTTAAATGTAAGCAAGTCGTACCTAACTTTGATCCTCGTCATAGCCGTACCAGTTGGTTCCTTGAAGGTGTGCTTATTGAATATATACATTGTGATGTTTCTTTGACAATGGATGCTATGGCAGGCATCTTCTTCTACAGCCTCCCATGCCGATAATTCATTAGAACGACCTCCCGAGCAGCTCAACACGCCGAACAGGATTGGCAAGTAACCTTCATGCATCGGCTACCGTTTCGTACTTACACTTTCCCTAGGCGCATTGGCAAAGGTTTTTATTTACTCCATGTCAGTCGATGGAGAACTGCGGAAGTCGACCCCAGACTGCCTTGGAGATGGTCATTTGCCCAAGCAGTTAGGTTTTGTGGCCGGATGTAAAGCTCTTGATACCCTGGACAAACTGATAACATGCACCGAATCTTTCTTTCATCCGTCCAACTCTGGCCCCTGGTCGGCCCTGGTATGTCATAGTCTCATACCCATATCTTCAACCTCACCAACGTGTTTCCAAGCTTACATCTTTCGTTCATTTCTTGGCGGCCCATTTCTATAGGCGTGTCAGGGAGGAAGAACTATCAAGCTGCAAAACACCTCTTGTATGTCCTAGATTTGCCACTATCAATCTCACGTCTGACTTCATCTTCAGGATCGTAGATTGACGCCTCAAATTCGGCGATCTTTCGTTCAAATTCTTCGGACCCCTTGTCTGCTTGCTATGTTTGCAAAAGACCCTCTTTCTCTTGGTTTTGCCCAGGGCTGTCTCCGACAACTGGCCTTCTTAGAGCCTAATTTGATCATGCCCGAACTTCTTGAAAGAGCATATAGTGGTTTGGAGGTTGTGAATGAGACCCATCGAACAACAGCCGTCCTCAGAATGCTGTCCTCTGTCACTGACACTTTGACAACGGAGAGCCTTTGGCTGGGCGGTCATCAGCACATCGTTCCCCTTCTTGAATTATGTGTTCCTGGTATCGATCTGGTGAATATAAATTTTCTAATATTTTTATATCTGCATCAAACTTATGATCGTGTAGAATGATCCCATCAAGACCATCTGTGCTACCATGTTCATAACTGGAGTCGTGCAGAACATCAAAATAGGAGATCTCTCCATTCATCAGACAGGTGTCGCTTTGTCTGGTGATATTCCTCCAGAAGAAGTTACGGATGTTGATGAAAATGAAAGTGGAGGTTTGCCCGAAGGGATAGAAATGGGTGTAATGCCTCGACTTAGTCGACAAGAAGAACGCTCGTTAGCTCGTGATAGTACGGCTGCCTTTGCGGACTGGGTAACATCGTTATTTCGTCGTGTCTTAGCGCTGTACGAAAATCTGCCAGAGGAGGGTGGAAAGAAGGCTACAACAGGCGGGAAAGTGGAGGAGAGTGTTCTCAGATCCATCAAGAACATGTTAGATGTTATCTGTCTCCACCTATCTGATCAGTTGTTCGACCTTATCCTGGCCCTGGTATTTGACTATGCAACAACAAATGTGAAGTCAAATGCTGTTCGCGCATTTGGTCAGCTAATTGCTTGTCTCGCGAGGGTTCAGCCCGAGAAGACACTGGCGCGGTTCTTTCCCTTCTGTAAATATCAAGTAGAGGAAGAGCTACGCCACGGAGCCTCGAGTGTACGAACGACATCTTTACACACTGCCATACCTTCTGACACCACTTTACACTGGAGTAAGTCCTGTGGATTGTCAGGTAATATTAATTGATGTTATACTTAGATATGGCGATATTACGAGGTTGCTTTGACCATGGGGGAATGGCGGTGAGTTCGATGAGAGTAGATATATACACCGCTGATGAGAATAATAGCTTCTCAAATATAAAGACGATATTATCAGCTTACTCTCATTGCTCGTGGATAAAACCAAGAGTGAGCGGGGTTACACTGGGACGGGTCGCTTAATCACTAGAGCACTACATACTTTGGGTGGGGTATACCCTCTTAGCGGGCGTTTCGTGAATGACTCCGAGTGGAATGATCAAAGTATGTCAGCTGAATATATCAAGTTTCTGTCAAGAGTGCCACTGACCATCTTGTGTTAGATTTTCAGGCCAACCATGACTTATCATGGGGAAAGATGTATGATGTTGAAGATGTGGTAATAAACTGGCATGGTCCGTTTTCCTGTGGTTGGACTGGCTGGATGATATGATCTGATTTCAACAGTTCCTTCTGATGCCGAGGTGGCGTTTGTCATAGATATCATTGGCAAGATTGCAACGCCTGCTCTCGATAAGGTGGAAGTCCTACTTCGAGCTACTTCAACTTGGGATAATGTTGCACGAAACGACTTCTGCCGGTGAGCTTAATGTTTTGCATCAATTCCGTGTATTCATGATAGTAGATACCTTCATATTGTTCGAGCTACTTGGTCAGGGCTTCCCACCATATACAAAAAGCAATTCCAGGAAAGTCCGAACCTGTGTATGAATCTAGCCATTGAAACTCCGGAGCTGGTGATCAGACATCTTGATGTTCAAGCTGGCTTTACCCTAACTGATCCAAACGATCCCCGTTATCAACGAGTTCTGAATGCGCGCAGACGGTTCGGTGAAATTATTCAGAAGGCCTCCTCAGCATTACGGAAGAATACAGGGGGCGAGGACCATATCGATGCAGTAATTGGTGTGGTTAGGGCAATGGATACCTTTTTTCTTGGCTATGGTTTGAGTAGGTCTGCATTTGAATCTATCAAAAAAAATTACGCACAAGCGAGAGAGTGAGTTTTGATTTAGGGTTTCCACACTTGATGGTGATTACTGAGTTCTTGGACATTGCAGTGGGGCTCGCTTATGGTCACGACAGAAAGAGCTTTCACGACTAATCTTTGTGAAACGTGCACTTATGTACCACAGCAATCGCGTTCACGTGCACTCGCTGTACCGTCGTCGATCGGAGCTTGACGACAGGCTCCTCGCCGAGCTGGCAGAATTATCGATGTCTAGTTACACTCGGATACGGAGGTTGGTCATCCCATGGCAATTGTAGGTTGTGGCTCACTGAATGAGTGATAATCAGTCAGGCACAGATTGTTTTCCACAACGTGTCTGGGGTATGTCTGCCGATTGGAGTTGAGTCGAGCCAATTAATCTGATGACATATTCAACAGTATTATATTCGATCGACACGCTTGGTCCTGCCTCTTTTGTACGATGCTTTAGGAAAGGGAGATGACCCAGATCGTATGAAAGGAGCCTTATACATCTTGTGGAACAAGGGCATTGGTAAGTGTGGCTACGCTAATCATGATAATGTAACTAAATCTTTCCTGCATGCAGCTGCGTATGCACTAACAGGTATAGTTTCCTTCTACTTGATGGATACAACGTGTTGATTTTAAGCCTCATAGATCAAAGCTTACATTCACGGTATCTGCTTTCCTTGCTAGGTTGCCAAAGCGAAGAGAAGGTGCGACTTCAAGTTACTTGCCGTATGGTACCTACTAATGTGTTTATTGTCAGCCCTCGATACAAAAGCTTGTGTCCAGCGTAGCTAATGATTGTCTGAGTCAGATAAACGAACATAATATTCATTCTGAGGCCTACAGCATGGAAACACCTCGGGTGGATCAAGTCCTACACGATCTTGAGAGCGAATTTTCAGAAACTTTCTACGACCAAAAATTACTAGAAGAGGCCTTGTACAAAGGTCAAAATCGTTTCAAACAGAGAAATGAGATTTACCATCACACGGTATAGGTCCTGATCCTACGCGAGAGGCAAGATTACTCATCTTATGGGATAGATTTCCAGTATCCTAGAGTTTGCGACCAAGCCTACTACACATGTAGGTGTTCAGGATCTTTTCCTCATGCCGATGTCTAAATATTGCTCTTTCTCAACAGTGGCGCTATGTCCAAATGTCGCTTAGATTCCTATCTTGCTTTCTTCGGAGAGATGTTCCTGCGTCGCCAGAAATTGCTCGGTTCTTCATCGATCAGTGCACTAGTCCGCAGCCGACAATACGGACACGAGCTCAAATGTACGTTTTGCGTCTTGTATCTACTATCTTGCTCACATTGGTCAAGTGCATTGCGTCTACTTCTTATTAATATCAAGAGAAGGACATTTTCCAAGACGAATGAGGAACTCTGGTTTGAAGAATGGCGTAACGACCTCGCAGAGGGAGTTGAAGTAGGCGATCCGGGGACCTTCATGAATAAACTACAAATATCCGGCGAAGTTCTTGAGGAGTTTGTCCAGATCTGACTGCTCTTAGGCATTTACTGATTTTCTTTGATCAGTGATCACTATTTTGACAAAATTCAAACGGGTTTCTTGACATGGTCTCAAACAATTAAGGGATACAAACCGGTGACAGATCGCTCCACTTTCTTCAAGTGGGATACTCGGTCGCAGCCTGCTCTCGACGAGCTTGAATCTTCCCTATTCCATCCTAACATTTTTAAGCAGATCGTCTTGTTATGGAGCCAGGAAACTGTGAGGAGTTCTGGCAGCTTTGAAGTCCGAGATGAAAATATTTCTTTGATCAAAACCTCCGGTTAGCGAGAACTAGATCCCTTGATTGAGGTGATTTGATAAATTTGCAATCGCAGTGACTATGCTAGCTCAATACGATCTTGACGGAATATTCGACATAATTGAGCCTCTTCTCCTGGATACAGACAAATATAAACAACGGGCAGGTGCAGAGGTCTGGGCCGGTCTCATTCGCGGTAGGTCGGGTCGTTCGTTGCTCGAGATCGGTTGATGTAGTTTCCAAAGGTTCCAAACATTGGCCGCCAAATCGAACGGCGAAATTGTGGCAACGGACGGAGAAAATAATTCACAATATCCTGAATAGCATCAAGCCGGAAACGATGACATTCTGGGAAAGTCTATTCTTGGTGCGTCATCAACCAGCTCGTCGCTTCAGGAAAAGCTCAGTCTCGCGCGTAGTGGCTTCTGGATAGCCGGGACCCTCGCCGTCATCAACCTCTGACAGATTGGATACTGTCGCTTCCTCTTGAGCTTCATGGAGAATCTGCATTCCAGAGTTCGTATCCCTCGATGTAGCTCCCTTCGATGACTTAGAGCCTCTACTTATTTAGTGAGAAAATCTCTCTCCCTTCTCGACATCCTTGCTGCCGGCACGGGTGTCTTCTTCAACCCCCTTGCTGACAAATATGTCCAAATGATTTTGAATAATGCCAATACGGGTTACGCAGAGGTAAGCTCATAAACTTCGACTAGCAGCGCCTCCAGCTAAATCGGCCTTGAAGATTCGAAATTCATTTTGCCACATGCTTCGAACTATCACACAGAATCAGTGGCAGCCTTGGCACTCTTCAGTCCATGTTTTCCTTGATGCCTGTAAGCCAGGTGAAGATCCGCTCTCAATTCGGTAAAATCTCTCTAGAACAGTCTTTTTTCGAGTTCATACTCCTGACAGTAAAACACGATATATGGCCAATATTGAGAAGATCCTGGAACAAATGCCCAAATGGAGGGAACAACGCCTTCCGCCTCCCCGGGTCAGTCAGTCGGAGGTGAATGATTTTCGTGATTCTTGTTGCTCCAAAAAATTGATTGTAAATTGAGTATGACAAAGTTGGCTTGACATGTAGGTTTTTCGATGGTTTGTGCTGGCTAATGCCTTCTAAATCTGACTTGAGCTAGTGTTGGAGTGGCTGTGGGTTTCGGCTCATGGTTCTCAGGTATCGATGATTTTCCCATATGCCGTCCCGATGCTGTACGTGCTTCCAACTGTTTGATCTATCAATTCATCAACCTACCTAAACTTTTGTAGTCCCGAGATCCTACGCATGTCGGAGTTAAATGACAGCTCGGATCTGCACACGTACAGCAATGCTGTCCTGCACATCCTTTCCGTCGTGTCACCTCCGATAGAATATGTGGCGGCAATTTTGTCGCACTTCGTCACGGCCATCAGGTCGACGACGGTGCGAGTTTATTCTTGTCTGAGGCCAAGTGCGAGCTAATTACATTTTCAATAGTCCTGGCGTACAAGGCTCCAGACTCTACCGACTTTGGTTGTTTTCTTCTACAGAAACCTTCTGTACATATCTCAAGACGGAGTTTCCAACGTGATGGAGGTGCTATTAGAGTGTCTTGCTGATGAGAATGTCGAAGTGAGAGAGATGGCTTCGACGACATTAGCAGGTGTTGTTCGCTGCTCGCAGCGGCAAAGTATCATTCCATTGAAGGTGTGGTTTTTTGAAATCTATAGACATAGTCGCATCTGAAAAGTACTCGGAGAATCGTTTTGTTTCTTTGGCTAAGAGATCTACGCTTCCGCCAAGGCGTGACCCCGGTTATGCAGATGCACTGCGTACCCTGCATTCCGCGATCTTGGGCATATGTGCGTTGATAGAGAGTGTACCTTACTCAGTGGAACCTTGGATGCCGTCGCTGACCGAAGGTGGGAGAGCCTTACTGATTTATCGATCCTTTGAATAACGCAATGCCGAACTCCTAGTTCTGGCGGCTCACGCAACGGACCCACCACCGATATCAACGACAATCAGGAAGTGCGCGTCCGAGTTCAAAAAGGTATGTCTCCTGTGATTTAATCGCGCTTCTTTTGTCTGACTTTTTCGTAGACACACCAGGTATACAGATAATTCTCGAAGTATCAGCCAGAGTCACTAACCAAGTCATGATCAGGATACTTGGCATAAGGACCAACTTCTGTTCAACGAAGATCATCTACAGAACCTCTCGACGATGCTCGTTGGCACTTCTTACTGTAAGTTCCGCCTGCCCTCGTATCTTGTTCTCCTAATGCCGACATACTAGACGCTTAATTATTTGATATTGTTGTTTCATCTACCATCAATTAATATCTTGACTTCTTTCATCGCTATCGCCGTGTGCCATGTTGGATGATAATTCACGATTTGAGGGTAAGAAGGTCACCAAGGAAGGCGTACCGTTAGTTTATCGACTTCCAGTATCTTCCTCAACATCTGTTTGAGGCCGATCAAGGACCTTAGATATGAAATCAGGAAACATCAAGCCACATTTCTCAGGAATAGAACAGGAAACATATCCATGCCATAAAGAAGTCGGAAGATGGTTGGAAATAATTCATAAAACATCAGGAAGGAGCGTTACAGATTCTGATCATGGCAACATAGGTGTGATATCAATGTAGTTGCGGCGATAAGGATGCTCTTGGAACTGTGTCAGATCGAAAGCCATTTTGAGGATGATTCTGATTCTTGGGTCAACCGATCTTTTTTCAGGCTCGGAGCCTCTACACATTATCGAGACACATTGTAGAACATATCGGGACTGACGTGATGATAAATTTCGGCTCCATTTAGATATTAATATGCACTTTGAGCCTAATCAAATAGTTCCCTTAAAGAAGGATAAGATAACGAACGCTCGTTTTGTTCACACACATGAACGATAGCATACACTGTGCAGACATGCGTTTGGAGGAAGTGCTTAGTGCTTAGTTGATGGCAGAGTTCCCAGTTATGGACATAAAGCTCGATATATAGCTATGAGTCGCCAAATATTTGCAAAGAAGGGTGATGTAAGTATAGAGTGTACGCTGGTTCTTCACATGAGGTCGGCTGAGCAATGACGTCAAGTGCCACCACATGAAAAACCATATTTGTTGCCGGAGGAGCAGCTGCGAGCCAAAACAAATAATATATATAGCAAATACATGAGCAAGGGTTAACACACATGGAAGATAGAGGAATTGGGATAGTCGGAGCGGTGTGATCAGCGCCATGGAAAAAGTTCTTGGTCGGAGATCTCAGTGGCATTTGATCGGAAAAGAGCTTTGTGTGTGTTGTCAGACATTAATACGGTTCTATCAGCTGCGAGTAGCCATCCATTGGTCGATCAGAGGGTACCAAAGGAGCGCAGCTACAGATTATCATTTTGAAAGGAATACCACTGATCTTAGGAAGATGGAGGCTGAGCAAAAAATCAACCAAGTTGACGACAGCGATGATCTCTGGATGGCACGTGTTGAGCACGTGCCATCCCGCGATCGCTGCTGGGTGCACTATGGAGCGAGCGAATATCTGTGTGCCCGAGTGTGTGCACAAGATCCAGTCATGGAGGAGGGCGGCGGCGCAGTGGGCCAAAAATGATGGCGAGAGGAGCCGCGGGTCGTGCGCAGAGTTGGGATCAAGACTGTCGAAGCTAGTCCTATTTTGGAAGCACAGGTTTTGCACTGGTAGTTGGACTGAGGACAAGAGTGAGGGGCGCGCTCTAAATGGACATCTGGGTAGACAGAGTGAGGGGCTGAGGATGTTGAGAGCTGTAGTGAAAAAGTAGGACAATGGAGATGCTGGGACAGCGCGCAGTGATTAATGACTGGGAACAGCCGAGGACACGTTGTGCGAGCGATCAAAAGGTTGAGGGTGAAAGGCTGGCAGCCTTGCTCTCTTCCTCCAACATTCACCTTTTTCCGTCACATCCCAGCTTATCCTTGCCCTCACGATCAACACGCTTTTTTATATCTATCTGCCTCTATCTATCTCGCATATTAGTTCCCCATCATCCTCCTAATTTACGGTTAGTACTCCCTCTTCATATCCTCTCTGCTCTCTCCCTCAAGCTCCCATTCTGACCTCCAGTCCAATGCACAAAACAGTCACGACGGCCCTTCCATACATCTTCTCTCAAGACTCTCTTCCGGCCAGCGACTTTCATCTCTTGACTTCTTACGACGACGACGACGATTGTTGTCCTGTCACAAAGGTACCCTTTTTTCTTCCAATCCACGTGTCCGCCTCGTTCATCGCAAGCTCCGTTTACTCTATAGGACTGGAATTTATCGACAGTGCGTTACGACCAAAGCGACAACTACATTCTAACTCACCCCAATCACAAGTCAAAGCTCGTCGATATGCCTACCAGAACCGATTCTATCGAAACTGAACTTCCTCGAGGACCTGGGCAACATTGGAGATTCAATGGTCCCCTCGTCGATGCTGACCCAACAGCTAATTCGTGGGGTTTAGCTGATGACCTTGTTCGGCTTCAGATCGGTGATGCTAATAAAGATGGCGATGAGTCGCATGGTACCATGCGCACCCCGCCCAAGGCCAAACTCTCATCCTCTGTATCTCAGTTGACTCAAAACAGTCCTCTCGACTCATCATCCAACACTAGCCTCGGCTCGTCACCTCAAACCCCGGATCACCAGCTTAATATTGCCCATTCTCGTGGTTCATCTACCGATTCAACGACTTCTGGTTCTCATGACTCCTCTCCTGGGGCTCAAAATGCCTTGCTGAGTCATTCTCTAGATAATTCTGAAGGAAAAGAGCGCCCACACTCATTCAGCGGTGGTCTCTCTACTGCTGATCTTCGCCGTCTGCAGCAAATCGATGGCAGCTCTGATGACCTTGATCCCCAACTGTGGAGCACTAATCAACATCGGGATAGTGGTGCCCTCCCGAACGAACAGTTGCAATATCCCACCCTGACTCAGGTCTACCGCCCCCAACCTTTGTCACACCCTCAATCGTTTGATTATAGGAACACTATGCAGTCGGCTGCCTCCGACCGTGATGAGCCTCAAATAGACTACAGCCTATCCCAACGTTATTCTAGCGTCCCGCAAGGTCTATCTATGACTACTGCTCCCCCTCCACAGCCATTCGCTGGTCGATCCAACAATGCCGCTCCCAATGTTAATTACCGCCAACTTCTTCGCACTTTTCCCCAACAGTCTGTAGTTCCGAGCCCACCACATTTCTCCGTTGGACATCATACTTCCCACCTTTCGTTGGGCAGTGCCCAACCAATGTTTGAGATGATGACACCAAATGTCCCTCTCGACAATAACCCAGCTGTCGCTCGTGTTCAACAACAACACAATATATTTCGGCCTGGTCACCATCACTCTGCATCCGATCCTTCTGCTATGCGTGATGCGGCGACCCTTGCCCTTTTCAACGGTAATATACCATCTCTTGCACCCGGGATATACCCGCCTGCTATGCACCCTTCGATAACTGCATTCCCTAATCAATACTATGGAGTTGATGTCGCTTCACAGCTCGCTTCCAGATATCCCACCCAGTTTTCAGGTACTTATCCCGTACCATCTCAAACGCCCAATCTTGAGGCTACTGCAAATACACCCACCGGCATCAGCAGCAGTCAATCGGGCCCTAGTGCCAACAATAGGAAGCTTGGACTCTATAAGACTGAGCTCTGCCGAAGCTGGGAGGAAAAAGGCACTTGCCGATACGGGACTAAATGTCAATTCGCCCACGGAGAGGAGGAGCTTCGCAAAGTTGCTCGACACCCAAAAGTGCGTTCCTCATTTTTGAACTGGGTCTCAACTTACGTACTCAACCGTTACATTGATCAGTATAAGACGGAGATCTGTAGAGTGAGTCCTTCGGACTAAGTGTAAATTCTATTGATGATTTATCGATGTATCTTTCAGACCTTTTGGGTATCCGGTTCCTGCCCCTATGGCAAAAGATGTTGCTTCATTCACACGGAACTGCCAACCAACGGCCAAAGCCCCGCGACTCCAGGCTCTGAGAACCCCCCTGAGGCTCGGCCCCGATCAATGAGCACTAATAGCGACCCAAATGACTCAACTGTCTCGCTCCTGGCCCGTATCTCCGCCAAACGTACGGAATCCACCAGCAGCAGCCTGGCTACACCTGTCGAGCTGAGCAGTAATAATATTTTTCACTACCCTCGTCCGGAAGTTGGCAAGCTACGGGTGAACACCTCCGTACCTGTCACAAAACAAAATAAGTCGGCCTTCCCTTCTTTCGCAAGCAACAATACCCTCCCTCCCGCTGGTGACCAGACTCCATCTACAACAGAGCCTGCGCCTGTCACTGCGGGTCCAGATTTAGGAAGGCAACACAACGCTAGGCTAGAAATTGTTGGTTTTAATCATGTAAGTATCTCAGCCTCTACATCTGGTGTATATCTGATATGCTTTTCAGCAGGCCACCCTCAAAAAGACCGCGGCGAGCTCCAGTATCCGCCATTCCTTTAATGGAACAGAGGTCATTAATATTGCTTCTCTTCCCACTGGCCCAAGTCACACTTATACTATCTCCACCGGTGACACTACTCCGACGTCACATGTCGCCAACGCCACTGCTGCTTCAGTTGCATCGCGCGTAAATGGCCATGTTCGTGCAGGCAGTGCTGGGAATTGGGCAACTTTCTCTCGAAGCCAGCTATCAAATTCAGCATACCCAGGTTCTTCAAGCCCTGCCACTGACAAGATGGTGGGTTTGCCATGGAGTGATATTGGTACTTCTAATCGGCTGCATGACAAGGCTTGGGTGTAAGCCCGTGTTCTGCGGATTATGTGATTGACTGCGGCCGGTGTTTCAACCAACCAAATTGTGCAAGCTTGCTTCATCATGCCGCTGGGTCGGACATATACACCCCTCGCATCCATTTCAATCCCTCCTTGTTGCGGAATGGATAATCTGTGCTTTGCTTTTTCGTTCTTCCCCGATATCTACCTTGTGTACTCATACGTGCTCAGTCTTCTCTAAAAGATTCCTTCACAAAGTTTACCCCTCCCAATGGACGAACTATCTTTTTGTATGTCTTATGCCTCTCTCTTATTGTTCCTTTGCCTGCTTCTTGTCATTGTCATCCTGATCTCAAGCAACCGCACAATCGCATTATTTGTCGTCAACAGTAATGACCACGGTTTTTTTATTTTTTATCACACTTGTTCATATAAGCGCCAATATATATACCTAAGTGGAAGTGAAGCACTACACACTATATATGTGCATTTCTGGTGAAAATGAGAAGTTGTAGAACGAAAATTGTGTGGCTTTCACCTTTTTTCCAAAAAACTAAGAAAAAAGGTATACTACAATACACCCAATTTCCTCAGCTCCTGACAGAAGCATGCCAAGCGACATCTCGCGTAGGCGATATAATCAAACTCTGGTGTTTCAATGTCATTTTCCAGATCGTCTCGGGCTTGCACAATCCCCCAGACGAGCCAGAATGCATGAGATGCAGGACTCCAGATTTGGACTTGCCTATCAAGCTTGACCATAGTTGATTCAAGGTCGACCATTGGATCTTTGAAATGTTGAGATTCTTGGAAGCAAGTCTGACGCAGGTAAGAAAGGTAGAAATCGTATCGTTGCTCTAGAGTGGGATAACGCGAGATGTCAAGTAGATGGGGCGTTTCGGAGTGGTAGTTGGCAGTCCATTCATGGAAATGGTTTGCGATGTCGTACGAGGCAGGATTTGGAGCTGAGTATTCAAAGTCAACTACGATGATCTTGATAATTGATCAAATCAAAAGACAAAAAAGAATAAGACATCCTTCATTCGAAATCGCAGTGAAAAAATAGATAGACGTACTTGGCGATGATCTTTTGCACCTTTCTTTGGACACTTCAACCTCAGTAGATTACCATATTGGGTATCATTGTGCGCGAAAACTCGCCTACTGCCTGCAAGGACATCATCTACTTTTGCTAGCCAAAGCAGGTACATATCCCAATCGCGTTCAAAGGCATCAAGATCAAGCTCTTGTCTAACATCCTCAGGCAGCGAGGGACAGCGAAGAACTTGGCGGGCCGGCACAAGCCACGATTGGACAGACTTCTCGACCCCGATCTTCCACCCCGCCCCTTCCACTACTTCGATGTCAACAGAGTGTAACTCAGCCATACGTGCACCAACCCATCGGCTAATCTCTGGGTCACGAATATCTTGAGCAGTCAAAGTCGTCGACTCGAAATATTCTTCTACCCGTCCATTTTCAAAAGTGCCATGAATACGGGGACCGATGTGGTATTTGGAAGAGAGTATATGGAGTACATGTAACTCTCGAGGACGGGAAATGAGTGTACCAGAGGAAGGTCCATATACTCGCAAAACCACAGTACTTCGATTCTTGTATCCTGAGAAGAACGAGACAAAGAAGACGGCATTGGTCAATGCACCAGAGACTTTCCGTATAACTAGATCTCGAGTAGAGTGTCGGATGTCCAGTAGTCGAAAAATTTCGGAGACATCTGAAGTGAAATCAGGCAGCTTGTACTTCCTGAAAGAAAATTGATCAGAACCAAAGAAAATCCCAGAAGGCCCAAAGACCACCATCTGGCCAAGTGTACCAAGAAGGCGGTGACTAGTAGGAATACTCACTTGGCTTTCAATGTTACTTTGGCATGACGCAGTCCTTCGACCCGGATAGAATCAGTCACAGCGTCTGCAAGACGGAGTGAAGCCCTAGGAGAAGAAGTGCCAGCAGTCACAGCTGCAAAACTTTGAATCGAGTTGTTTGAAAGTTGATGCGTAAGGGAGACTGGAGGAGGTGAGGAAATCGGTGCCGCAATAGATGAAAGAATAGGGGTCATAGTGGTCGGAGGCAAACCATGCGGACACACACAGCTCTCTACCAACGTTAACATAACTCTACAAGACACCTGTCAACTACACTTGATACATGTTCAATTTTGTTTTCTTATCAGTACCACACCACTAGACTCTGCCTGTAGCGTCTTGTATACAAATACAGATCTCTACCAACGTGACATTTCAGTGTGCCGTCTTCTCATTTTTTGAACTGTCGGCTAGATAACCAAAGCAAAAAAGCTTAACAAATATCTTATCTTGCTACATGTTCTCCCTCTTCTCGAAGCCAGGAAATTGGTCGTGTGCATCTCTTTCGGGGATGAGCATGTGATTGGTTTAATTCCGTGACAGAAATCTTCTTCCGCCGGTGTCTCGAACAACAGTTTTCATGGCCTGTTGGTGGCGCTGTGTGCTCCAACAAGGAACTCTTCCGAAGAATGACCCATACATGGAAAGGGCGTCTTGACTTGATTATCGAGCTCGCGTCCTAAATACCTGGAAGCGAACTAATCAATTTTTGATGAGCATAGAACTGTCGAGGCACTCATCATTGCGGTTCATCTAAAATGAGCTAGCTACTCGACTTCCTGGGATTCCAGAAATGTCCCTGGACGCGCTATCTGCGTTCTCGAGTCTTTGTATCTGCTGAATCAGTTGACCCGGAATCCGGAGCCCAGGAAAGAAATCCTTGGAGACATCGAACTGGACTATTTCAAATGGCACGTTTCCCATCTTCTCTTCGTCATGAATAGCTGACAAGCATCCTGTCGTTTTTAAGGAGCCTGATAGTCAAGTGACCCAGCTATGAAAAGGGAGCGATTAGAAAAACTGGGAAACTATTTTCTTTTTTTGTGAAGCACAGCAGACGAACTATGCACACGAGACACGCGTGGGCCTAAGAGCGGCGATATGAATTGACAAGATGTTTATGAAGGCTGCAACCTGCCCTTCTCTAGATTGGCTGAGATATGGTGCATCGACACACTTGGGCTCGTGGATTTACCAGGCATTTAACGATAATTAAAAGTCTAAGGTTCCAGCCTCCAAGTTGAAACCCAGCTGACTCGAAGATCACGATGCATTCGTGAAGGTTTCTGCTAATACTCAACCAACTCTGACACGGCTGCCGGGGTATCTACTCCTTGAACTAAACGATCACGCCTGTCGCAATCTGGACTTATTTTTTATCAGAG
>Ga0154008_100185_pt1 | contig 13747 bp, 4 predicted proteins | sample TSNJ092MetaG_FD_104711 | JGI IMG/M metagenome (GOLD analysis project Ga0154008, IMG submission 104711) | Attine ant fungus gardens microbial communities from New Jersey, USA - TSNJ092 MetaG | ecosystem: Host-associated > Fungi > Mycelium > Unclassified | place: USA: Connecticut, Klassen Lab...
AGAAAAGAATTGCAAAATTCTACTTCAAAGGAGATGATGGACAACATTTTAAGAAGCGTACTTGAGTATTTAGAGGAGAAACAAACTCCAATTCTAGATATAAAAAAGATATGAACGGAAAGAAAATTTTTCTCGTGGATCCTACCTATATTGTTACCACAATGACAGCTATGGAATACTTAATTCCTAAATCTTTAAAAGCGATCCACGCCTTTCATTTTGAAAAGAAGAAAGTGGTACAAATTAACTTAAAAGCAAGTTTAAAAAGTCAAAGATATTATGGTTCTATGAAAGAAAAATTAATGAAAAAACAAAATGGAATATGTTCAGTTTGTAATAATAAGTTAATTCGACAAGACCAAAAAACATTTTTAATTCAAGACTTAGAAATACACCACATTAAACCTATCAAAAAAAAGGTGAGAGACACAAAATACAGAATATGACAATTATACATAAATGATGTCATAAAAAACTACATAGTGTCGAATGCCATTATAACAAAGGGAGTTATAAATAGTAAATCAATTTTATAAGTTTCCTACAGATTGTAGTCAGATTGACCCGTATGTTGGGAGAATGACACGTACCTTCTTTAGGCGATCTGCCCGTGAGGCTTTGTTCCATCTCTAGTTTTTTTTTAAAGTTTTATTTGCTTTTTCTTACTTATCCCTTTCCATTCTTTGCTCATCTTTAACTAGTTTAATTTAATAATTTTTATTTTGTTTTTAATTATGTTCCACTATTTATTTCCTACTTGTTATATTTAGTTAATATTAATATTATATTTTATATTTAAATTTTAAAGGTTAAAAACAACCTTATTAGTAACAATATAACTAGAGAGATAGTTGATTTATTAAGAGTTTTTGTAAAATATTTTTATACTTGATTTTACTATACTGTTACATCCTTTGTATTGAAACTTTAGATATTTATTAATATTTATTATGAGTTAAAGGTAACTTTTATTTTATGTTAAACTTCATCCTTACCTAACTACTTGCTAATTTATAATTTAGTCCCTTTTTACCTTTGTCAGTTCTTTACAGAGTTTACTACATGATGTAACATTAGACAGATATTCCAGGTTATACCTTAACATTTGTACATATCTACTTTTATTTTTTTATAAAGAATATTTGTTTCTTCCTTAGGTTATTTCCTAAGAACCTTCTTTAACTAATTAGTATTAATTCTATTATAGTATTTTAATTAAAATTTGGCGTATATTCTATGAATACTATTTTATAAATTAAAAGGTTAGGAAAAAGGTTTTAAAAACGTTGATAACTTTATCTAACTATCACCTTCCTTTAGTAAATGGATAATTTATATTATTATGAGAATTTTGAGTTAGAGGTAAATTTACTAATTAATTTTTGTCCTTAGGATTTCCGGATACTTTCATATCAAATTTAACTTACTTGTATTTAATACATCTTTCTAATTTATGTGTATCAAATCTTAAACATAAAAATTTTATTCCAAGATATAAACTATATTAATTTAATTAATATATTCGTAATTAACACTTTTGTTAAAATTTTAACTATTTTTCACTCTATGGTAGACATCATTTCTTAGGGACTTAAACATTATTAAATATAATAACAAATATCATTATAAAATGAAGATAACATATGTAACACTAATACAACTATTTCATACATTAAAATTTACAATGAAATAAACTTTATTAAGATCCTTTATACTTTACCCTATAATTCCTATTTATAATATATATTATATACTTAATAGAATGATTTAAATTTATAGGATTAAATTAAAGACTATTACTATGTTCTTATTAGTAACTTATTTTTAATAGTTTTTAAAAAATTCTAGTTAGTCAATTGAATATGTATTAGTCAATAATACCTAATTAATATATACTTATTAAGTAATTAAAACAATGGGAAGTTTAAGCATAATAAATTATAAATTAAGTATTAGAAATGAATATTCCTAGTATAATAAGTTAAGTCTTTAAATGTTCTAAATATGTATAACGTATAAGTCAGATCAAAATAGATATAAGCTAAGGAAAATATAAAGGGAAAGCAAATATATAGCGGTTAATAAAAATCTAAATAATTAAATTATTATTAAAGTTAATTATTATAATTAGATACTATGTAGATTAGTGTCAAATAGCACGTTAAGAAAGAAAACCATTATGAATTAAAACTATATTATTATAAATAGAATAAAAAATATTTATTACACCCACTTAAATTGCTATGCTAAATTTGCATCTTTGGTGCTTATAAGTCACATGTAAAATATGATACTAATATTAATTTAATAAAAAATTTATTAGAAAAAGTCTTCTATTAAGTAATAAAACTATAAAAAATTAAAATATGTATTAACTTCTTTTTAAGTTATAGAATGGTTTAAATCCGAAGGCAAGTAAATCAATTAAAAATAATTCCTAAAATATATGAATATGTCTAAAAACTTTATCCTAGTTTACTTAAAATTACGGGTATTGGTTATCTTAATTAAAGTAAAGTTATCCCATTAGCAATCTTGTTTATCTTAAAATTTTCAATAATTAATCAAATTATTTATTAAATTACTAAAAAGTTTAATACGTCAAATAGCTTTATACAAAAAAAAAAAAAAAAAAAAAAAAAAAAAAAAAAAAAAAAAAAAAAAAAAAAAAAAATAAAAAAAAAAAAAAAAAAAAAAAAAAAAAAAAAAAACTAAGTTAGATAAATAAAGTAAGTATGTATATACTAATAATTGTATAGTAATACATTTGTATAAATTAAAATAAAAATATTATTATTTCTATAATTTTTATTATTGATTAGATAGCCATACTCAAGGCTTGTTGTACTTTACAAGTTAAATTAGTAAAAAAACAAGTAAGGCCTTAAAATTTGGTGTTTAAGTTTAAAATTAGTAAGGTAAAATTAAGTAAAGATAAAAAATGTGATAAAACAAAGATTTAGCCATCCATCAATAGTAAAGCATAAGTAAATAAGACAGAAAATATCAATATATGATTATTTACAAGCTCTAATAAATCTGATTATTTTTAATCATCTAAAAAAGTTAGCATTGCTCCTGTTTAAGGGTATCTATATATAGGTACTTAGCTTTAATTTAATTGTTAACCCTAATTAAGGTTAGTATTACTAGGAAATAATATAAATATTAATAATGATTTGAGTAAGATAAACCAAAATATGTATTAGCAATAACCAAACAAAAAAAGTTTTTAAGTACTTAAGTATAAATATATCAAATATAAGATATTAATTAGGTAAGAAATAATTGAGTTTTAAACTTTATTTAAAAATATTTTTTTATTGAGGGGAAAAGGAATGGAAAGGCACAAATAAGAACAAATAAAATTTATATAAATATATTATAATATATCTTACATGTTTAAGATAAGGTGGAGAGTGTCCCTTGCTATGATAATTAATACTTTAAAAAGTAAACTATAACTCTTTTTTTTAGATTTTTTTAAGTATGATTATACTAAGAATATTTTCATATATTTATATACCTTTTTAGAAAAAAGTCTGAATAACTAAACTTTAGTTTACCGGAGGTTGTTCTTTACTATTTTTATTTTTAAATTAAATTAAAATTTTTGATTAGTACTTAGGAGGTACATAATGGATTTTTTGTAACTGTTGAAACTTCTTAGTTAAACTAGTTAAACTTACTTATTTATAGTATGTAATGGGATAGGGAAATTATTTAATTAAATATTTAAATTAATTTTATTGTAAAATACATAATCTATTTGTATGGTAGGAATTGCATATCTTAATAAATATATTATTTTAACTTACATCTAAGTCATAATACAGATTAACTTTAATATAAAATATAGTTTTTGTTAAGAACAGCATACTATATGAATAAGTTTTTTTAGTTAAAATTAACATTGTTTTGTTTATAAAAAAAATTGAATAAGTCCAGTACAAGAGAATATTAGATATCTTTAGATAACCTATTTAAGATTGATTTTGACTTTTACTACTAAATAGTGTTTATTATACATTAATATATTATTTGAATTGATGTGATTGTAGCTTAAATCTAACATAATTAGATAAAATTATCCTGAGATAGGTTTATTAAAGAATAAATAAAATAGTAATTATAAAATTAAATTAATAGTTAAGATAGGTAGTAGTAAGATACAAAAGAAGACTTAAATTTTAGTCTTTAAACTACGATATAAATCGTTAACTTACACTTTAACTCTATCTAATATTGGATAATATGCTTTAAGTTTAGTTAATTACTTTATTAACTTTGATGTTAAAGTAACATATATTAATTTTAATTTGAAGCAGTATCTTAATTATCCAGATAATAATGGAAAGTGTAAATTAATCATTGGAAATATATTTATTCTTTGGAAAGTTTACTTGTTTGCTTAATTTATCTAACCTAAATCAGTTAAATTAACAGTCATATTTGACTTAAACAATAAGGTTTTAAGATTAATTTTCTTAAATTTTTATATTGGAATGTATACATACTAATAATTTGTATTTATTTGTAGTTTGATGTAAATTTTTGCTATAGGCAGTATCTTTTTGGAGTTAAACAACTTACTTGAAACTTAACTAGAGTCATTAATTAAAATTTTAGTATATATACTATATATTTTTGATAAGTATCTTTACATATCTTATGTTAATTAAGTATTTAAATATAATTATATTTAATTGGAAACTATTTCTTTATTGTAAATAAAACTTAACTATATTTAAAATTAAAGATATTTAGAGTGTATGTATAAATACAGAATAAAAATAGTAACCGAGTTACATCTAAATAAGATAATATTTATATTAAATATATAGATAATTATTCATCAAGTTACTAATAATAACTATTATTAAACATAATTTAAGCATTAAACATCGTTTACAATAGTAGATAAGATATTTATATCAAATACTAAATTTAGTTAGTAATTAACTATTATTTTAACATATCTAATAATGAAGATATAATCAATATTTATTATGATTTCTTCAATAAGAGATAATATTGTTAAACATCTTTACATTGCAATAAAAATTACAACATATTATGAATATAATTCAACAAGTAAGTAGGCAATTAAAACATCATAAACAATTAAACAATTAAGTAATCAAATTAATTAATCATCAAAGTATCATAAATGATACAGTAAGCAACATATTCTTAATACATCAATAAACATATATATTACATTCATATCAATTAGAAATAAATCTATTAGATATAAAGCTAAATGTAGCGATAAAATAAAATTAAATTTAGGTATTACACCAAACTCTTTAAAACTTATTACAATTAAGATAATTAAAACCTTTAGGTTTCATCTAGCATTAAAAACATTATTTATAATTGGTATTTTCTCCACATTTAAACTCAATCTTAAATTTAGTTATATTCCAGTAATTTATATCTCCTTTATAAATAATAGATATCTATTTAAAGCAAATTTACTATTTGAACCAAAAGGGAAGTACACATTCTGTTTAAAATCATCTACTTGAATCCTATTACAAATAAAAAGGTTATTGTTTCACTTGAATAGTAATCGCAGCAAACTAAAATCTCATATCCAAATCTACAGTAAAATACTTACGGAATAAAAAAGATTACTATGTAACAATAATTAAAAATAATTATAAATTATCGATTTCTCAGAATAAGCAAAAAAGATCCAAATGATAAATAAAAATTAAACAATTTTAAATAAACATTGATACTTATCAATAATAAATAAATAAAACATATAAATAACTATATCTCTATAATCTCCTTCTCTCTATCCCTTATTAGATTACTATTCAATAGTATAACTTAATCAAATATAATATCTCAACATTCTAATTATATCAAAAATCAAATTATCAGAGTTAAAATTAATTAGATATATTTAATATATTCTCTCTCTTGTCAAGTTTATTGTTCACAAAGAATGTTTCATTACTCCCCTATATTTAAAAATAAATTATTAACTAATTGTTTTATTTTATGTGTATGTGGAATACCTATTTTATTTATCTTTAAATGATATCTTTATAGATTAGTTGTAATACCTAAAATTATTATTGTAGAAAAAGAAATGTTAAAGATAACATGAAAAGATATGTGAATGATCTGTGGAAATGAAATGAAATGTGAATAGATAAGTTAAATATCTGCTTAATGAAAATTTAAAATAGATGAAGAGAAGAAATACAACTGAATGTTAATTTAATATTAAAAATATTTTTTATTTATTGAATTCTGTATAGAGATATTTATCTCTTATTTATTAATAATGATTAATATAATTAATGTATTTAATTACATATAGTTTTCATACTATTTATCTTAAATTTTTAATTTTGTTATTAATCTTATCTGTACGGATCTAATATAGATCTACTAATTAAGTTTAAATGTTACTGAAAGGTTCTATGATATTTTTATCTTTTTATAATCTTATTTTTTTTTATAATTTGTTTTTATTCTTGATTTTGATTAATACATATGTAATTATCATTTTAACTAAAATTTAGTTATGAGTTAATATTTTTATTTACTAAATAATAGTAGTTAATTTAACTAAAGTTAAGTATGCATACTTGTTAAAGGACTAACTGGTTAATCTATATACTAGATTTAGATATCTTTTTTTTAAGTTTTAAAATAACTAATATAGAATAACAATAATAATCATATTAATGTTTAAGTATGAAACTACTTATGAATAAGTTAAACAAATATAAAATACATATAATTTATTTCTTAATTGTATTCTAAGTATAGACGATATCTATCAAAATTATTTAGAATAAAAACTATACTCTCATTAATAGAGTTAATTTGGTATAATATATCTCATGTAAATAATATTACTACAATGTAAAATATTTCTTAACTTTAAAGTCTTTTTTTTAGGCATGGAGTTTATATAAAAATAATAATATAAATTTATACAGTTTACTGTAAACTAAGCTTTATTAAAAAATTTAGCATAAGAATTAAATATAAATTAATTATAATTTTAGTTAAATTAGCATCTAAAAAGGAGAATAGCAATAGAAAATATCAAAATAAAAATTGATAGATTATGTAAACAAAAGAATCGAAGTCTAGGGAGACAGTAAAAATTAGAATTAATCTTTTTTAAAAAATCTGATCCTTAGTACCACTGTTCAACTGTTAGTTGCTACCCTTTGAGGATAAAATAAAATATTTTAAAAACTTGCAATCCAAAGCCACAATTACAAAATTTATTTAAAGATTTTTCGTTGAAAGTTATATAATATATATAAATGTTATTCAAGAATAAGGCTAATATACCACATCAAGAAAATTAAAAAATAATAAATAAATATATTATATATAATATTATTATATAGTTTCTTAACAGTTTTTTAATTATTAAATTTAAGGTAAAATTTATCTTACGCAATAAGGATTGGCTTTCAAAGATGAAAATTAACTAAGTAATTAGTATGAAAGTACTGAGAAATTGAATAAGGTGCAGTGTTACTACTCACAATTAATAATGTCTAAGATATGGAAAAAAAGTTTTTATTCTCACCTTTATCTAAAGATAATTTTTTAAAAAAAATTTAAGATACATAGAACAACTGACTACAAATACTTTTTTAAAAGCAAAGGACAATTATCTAAATTTAAAAATTTTTACAAACTTTGAATACTGTCTCTTTAAATGTGATACTATGGATTTGGTTTTAAGGAAAATTTAAGTAATAATACTTCTAACTTACTAACTAACCAAAAATAGGGTATCAAAGGTAAACTAAGATAGAACCAGAAAAAAGTTCAAAGTTGAAGCTTAAATGTAAGGGATAACTAAAAAAAAAAGAGTTAAAATAACATAGCTTGTCTTTACACACAGAGGATCTCCATTCGGGATCATAATAACTTATAATTATTGAATTGATATTTATAGGTTCTAACTCAAGATTAATATTAATATAACTAGATTTTATCCTACATACACTTTAGTAGTTATATAATTTATATAAATATACACAAAAAATGTATAACATATAAACAAGTATGAATAATTCAATCATTAGAAATATGGACAATGTTCTATTAATTAGAACTTTTAGTTTGACTGTTCGATGCCTGCTAATTCTAGATGGACTCAAGATTAAAAAATATTTTTAAAACCTATTTCAAAGTTATACTTTGGTCTACATACCAATATAATTTACATTTTTATTCTAATAATAGTAGACTTTTTAGTCTAAATTAAAAACCTTAATTACCATTTACTTATACTACTAGCAAAGAGGGTAATTTTGTTTAGTTTAGCAATTTAACTGTGTGTAATAAACTATTTTAACTACATAACTGATCCATTTATGGATAATGATTCTTATTTACCTACCTTAGCAAATTTAACTTATCTTCCTACTTGTAGTAATCTAACTATTGTTTTTAAATTAAATTATTATTTATTTTTTATTTTTAAGCGCAGTAAACATTATAAAATTAATAAAATTATTTAAATACTATTATTAGATGTAATAAGTTATGATATATTCATAATACGTACTTAATCCCTTTAACTAAGGACATAATCAGACTAGCACTTTGAGTTTCAACTTACAACTTAATATCTAATATTATCAGGTTAAAACCCTTATTGAATTGTCCGTCCTAACTCATAAGGAAAATAATCTTACAACTGTGTCATATGACTTATAAAAAAGATTAAAAAAACGTAATAAAGTACGTAATAGGCAATAAAGATATAGACTAATTATATCTAAAAAGGTAAATATACCAAATATTAGAGATTATTAATCTTATTTACAAATTACTAATAAAACTATTGATAGTATTTTCCTAACAGTATGTTATCTATAAAGAAATTTAACTAATCTAATATAGATTTCCAATTTAATACAATTAATTAAGTTATTTTTAATATAATATATTTATTACCTTCCATGGCCAGTATAACATATGTATAATACCTTGTAACATATTAACTATAATATCTATAATTATTAACTAATAATAAACATATACCATTCCTACTAAAATACTATGTAATATATATACATACTACTTATTATTATAATATGAATATTCTATATTTGTAAGCTATACCATATAAATCTCTTATTGTATATTAAAATAATTTTAATTAAGGGAATTCAAAGGTTAATAAAGAACAGCGCTAAACAAAGGGATGCGGGAAAAATGTAGATAACTAAAAAGTTTCACAAAAACTAAAGTATAAAGTACTAGTAAAGTACATAAGCAAGAAAAAAAAAGACAATCATCTAAAAACAATTCTCGTATAGTGGTTTCTTAACAAATTTTTTAAAAACTAAAGTTAGTTACTAAGTAAAAAGTATATAAAGATTGGTGTTATAGTTTAACACTTTTCAATTTAAGCAGTTAAAGATGCTTTTTTAAAGTAAAGGTATTATGAAAAAGATTTGAAAAAATCAGCTATAAATTAGCTATGAATAAGATATGTTGATTTTAGGATCAAGTTTACAATTTCATCTTTCTTAAAAATTACCTCTACTTCATAAGTAAAGATTCCGAAACAAATAAAACAAAAAATGTATGATTATAGTAAAAGAAAATTAAAAAACTCTGAATAAATCAAGTTTCTTTTGAAAAACAGCTTTGAAAGTAAGGAGGTGGTTTTAAGCTTATATCTAATGATAGAAATATCTAACTAACATAATAATTATCTAAAAAAAAAAAGGAAGTTAAGCTTAACTAAGCTAGTAAAGGAATCAAGTAATTAACATAAATTATTTAATTTTGGGGTGTTAAATGTAATGAATAAGTCTTAAGAAGAAAAAAAATAAAAACTGAATATAAAACACAACTAATAAAGAAATCAAAGTCTGCTTAAAACCAATACTTATTTAAAATTCTAAATTACCTAAAATAGATTTATATCTATCTACTAATAAGATTATATTATTTTTAATATATTTATAAAAAGATTACTTAATCTTGGATTTTTTCTAAAAAAGAAAGTATGTGTACATAAGTAGTTTTACTCTAACTATAAAAACTAAATTAAGAAGTAATCAGAATAAAAATTTTTATTACTTTACTTAAATTAAGTAAGGTTTATGCTATAAACTTGATAACTACTCTGCCTATTAAATACCTCATAAAACTAAATTAAAACAAACTAAGATATAAGATTATTATTAAATACTTAACCCGGATTAGATAGAATACTATCAAAGTTAACTATAACTTATAGTTATTAACATGTAACTTATACTTTATCTTAAACTTATTCAATTAATAATACTAAACTACTACTAAAATAGTACCCTAATTTTACTTTTATTTAGATAAAATCCTTATTTTTAAAAACCTTTCTTAGACATATTTGACTAACTTTAGTTCTTACTTTTTTCTCATTTCTTCTTCTAACATCGCATTTTACCTGATTAAATCCTTTATAAAAAAATTTTAAATTCTTATATTTAATAAGCACACATACTTAAATAAGTATCATAAGTTTTTTTCATTAAAATGATAATTAATTTAAATATAAATAGAAATCTTTAGACCTTTTTTCCATTTGTTGTAGTTGAGTTAATTTAACTTTTAGTTTTCAACATATATGTATTTCTTTTTAGCTATTCAATTCTGAATAAAAATCTTAAGTGTCACCGCCATTCTTCCTATTGTGATATCCTTTTGTTAAATCGTTTTGATCTTTACCTAATTTAGGTCTTTCTTAACTTAATAAGTTTTTACACCGCTGCCTCTAATTTAACACCCAAAGATTGAATAAAAAATCTAATTTTTGAAATTTATAATAAAAATGTTATCTTTTGATATTACTTACTAATGAAAGGTATACATAATATACTATTTTTTATAATACATTAGATGTATAATTTATACTTAGAGTATAAGAAATAATAATAATTATTGTAATTTATCTTAGTATAATTAATTTATTGATTTTAACCTTAATTTTAAGTTTGAGATAGATAGTTATATGTTTATACATATTAAACAAAAAAGTTACATTTAACTAGATTTTCCACCTGGCAGTACCTACTAAACTATTTTAGTATTTTTTGTATATTAAGCATTAAGTTATTAAGACTGTATATAGTGCCTTTTAATATGGACTAAACTGAATAAAAAAATTAAAAATAATTAAGAGGTAAAAAAAAGTCTATATTTAAACTATACTTACTATATCTAGTTACTTTGATATATATCTATTATATTAATTTTATTTTAATATTTTATAGTTTTATATAAACTAAAGATTAGTATGCTGATATATCTGTTAATAACTTTATTTTTAATTATTAGATAGATATAAATATCTACAAGTATGTATACTAAAGTACTTAAAAACTACTAAAATTAAATCATTTTAATTAAATTTGATTAATGCTAATTCATATTTTGTCTTATGGTTTAACCTAATAATTTTATTATACTGTTTCTATTGCTACTTATTAATACTAACTTTAATTAAGCTTAATAGTTAAGTTATTACCGGAGGATAAAGATCCTTATTAAGGACAGAAACTAACCTTAACTTAGAAATTTAGACATTACCCGTACTCCTACCTTTATTTTATTATTAAATTTGATTATTGATTGTTGACTATATCTGTATTAAATCCCAATTTAGAACATGACTTATTTTACCTTACTAATTATAACTTTATAATCCAATTGTTAAGGATTTATGTCTTACTTTGTATAAACTTTAACTTTAAAAGTAAAATTAAATTGACACTTGATTATGGTTAACTAACCCTAAAAATATTAGGTTAATAAAACTAATTCGACTAAAATTTAAACTAATGTGTTTCTATGCAAAAGAGCATTACTCCTACTTACTTGAAAATATCCTAACATAATTTATGTTACTTAGCTAGCTATTTCTCGAAGTAGAATTATTAATAATATAATTATTATATTGAATACTTAATCAGACAATTATCTTAATTTAAGTTTGCTACTTGGCTTACTATGCTAGATAACAGTATTTTACTACTTTAAACTTTTTTTTTATATTCATAATTGAATTATTATTTTTAAACATAGCTTACTGCCTTAGATTTGACCTTGACTAAATTTGAGTATGAAACTATTTTAGACCTTAAAACTCTATCCCAAACCTAGAAAATTTAAGCTATTTTAGCTTTAGATGTTTTTTTTATCTTACTTAGATGATACTATTTTAGTACTCTGTTTAATTGAAGTATATACTTAAGATTTATAACATAAATTAGGTTGACCCTATTGTGATAGCAAAAGATGCTATTTACTTTGATATTTAAGTGGGTGTTTTAAACTATTTTAACTTCCTAATCATCCTATGAATTTAATTTTCATATCATTTACTTCGCTTAACACTAAACTTTACCTGATTACTTTCAGTAGTCTTCATATTTGCTAGTATATAAAACTTATGTTAAATTTAACAGATTTTATTTTCCGCAGTATATTGACTATAATTAGGATCAATACTATTTGTACTTTTTAATAAAATTAAGGTATACCTGCTTAGACTTTTTAATTTGATCTTTTGTAGTAAAACTACTACTATCAACTAACTACGTATGATATGTAACCTTTTTATTATCAAACCTTATTTAGATTTTTAATCCTTTTTTGATAGGTAAGTAAACCCTACTATACAGAAATATACTTATTATAACCTTATTTAGTTAAATATAGTCATATATGACGTAACAGGGATAAAGATATTACATATGAATTGTAACGAGGTATTTTTACAATTATTAGGTATGAATAACAATCTTACATACATATGTAGCTATATACCGAGAGAGAATATAACAGTTTTGAGATTATTAATAATAGACATTTTTGTAAAACTTAATTACAATCCATTAAATTGTATTTTACATATAATTATATATATATTATATCATTAACAAGGTATAATTACCTTATAAACATAGCAAGATATGATAGAACATTTTCTAGAAAAACAATTACCATACATTCAGATATATTACTTGCTAATTCATATTAATAATAGCATTACTATGTTATCTTAATATTTTTAACATATACTGATATCTTCTATTGAAACTCATATTATTAATTAATGTATATATTATACATATTTGGTATACTTGTATAAGACTTAAATACATAACATATCATCATATGTAATTTACAACTAATTAAACATATTTCATTACTATACATCTATATAAATATATATTAATTATTAAGTAAAATTACTAGTAAAACCATTAATATTTCAATACCTCATCCATTAGCTATTAACATATATACATATATAACATACATATAGCCTAAATATCATCATCAGTACTTTAAATAAAACTATTAGTTTTTCATAGATAACACTTTATATATCTATCTTAGTTATAATTAATAACTTAATTCTGACATTAACATCAATTATACGAAACATACAACCTATTACAATTATAATTAACCAAATATATACATCATTCATCTATGCAACAGATACATACATATCAATATATACATAAAATTCATCATTAACTGAATAATTGATCAATATCCTTTTCAATATCACATTCTATTTAAACCCCCTCCCCTTTGTGAAAAGCTTCAAAGAATACCAGAGATTCTAAAAGTGTATTAAATAAATTAATATGTTAGACACTATCATTAACAGAAACTTTTTTAACAAAGCCCCTCCCCCCTACTACCTTTTACTGCTGTTATAAATTTTATTTAGAAT
>Ga0154008_100197_pt1 | contig 13521 bp, 12 predicted proteins | sample TSNJ092MetaG_FD_104711 | JGI IMG/M metagenome (GOLD analysis project Ga0154008, IMG submission 104711) | Attine ant fungus gardens microbial communities from New Jersey, USA - TSNJ092 MetaG | ecosystem: Host-associated > Fungi > Mycelium > Unclassified | place: USA: Connecticut, Klassen Lab...
AAATGGCCACTTACTGGTTTGTGATTCATTGATTTAGTAATCAAAAGGCTCAAAAGAGCAAAGTTAGACAAGTGACAAAAGATATTACTAAGTCTGAGGTTTAATTCTCAAGCAGAGAGTCCTATAAGGGGACAGCAGCTGTAAGGGTAACATTAAGCAGATGGCCAGAGGTCATACCAAAAAGCTTGGTAAAGGTTCCAGAAGCTAGTGTGCTATTCAAGTAAGGATAGATCTACCCATACAAGCTTTTATATATACTACAAAAGACAGTCTGTGTACAGTCATGTGAGCTACAGTCCAATAATAGCACTTCCTATCTAGGATAAATAGAATAATTGGAGCAATATGCAGACAGAAGAGCAAGGGAATAGATAAATGAGTGATAAGATAAGATCCACTAGGTAAATGTGAACCTAACACTTAGCTAAGCCCTGTTCTAGGATGACAGTCATCCCCTTACAGCAGCCACCCTAGGATAGAGCTTAGCTAAGTACCTGATTTACAATCTATCTAGTGGATCTTATCTTATAATGTATATCCATCTACTTCCTTACCTCTCTATCTACATGCCATCTTGATCATTCTATTTAACCTAATTAGGAAGTGCTATTATTGGACTGTAGCTCACATGACTGTACATAGACTGTCTCTTATAGTATATAGGGACCTGTACTGGTAGATTTACCCTTACTCAAATATCACTCTAGCTTCTGGGATCCTTGCCTAGCTTTCTAGTATGACCTCTGGCCTTCTGTCTGATGCTGCCCTTACAAGTCCTTATATACAGGAATATGATGATCTGTGCACCAGAACAGACTATCATATGTTTACTACCTATTGTTCTACATATGGTAGTGCTATTGTTCTTGAAATAGAGATAACCTAACTATCACAAATGGCCACTTACTGATTTGTCATTGGTTGATTTAATAATCAAAAGGATCAAAAAAGCAAAGTTTAGACAGTAGCAAAAGATATTGTTAAGTCTGAGGTTTATTCTCAGACATACAGTCCTTAAATACATGATTGTGGTAGTCTGTGCACCAGGATAGACTACCACATGATCACTACCTATTGTTCTATATATAGAAGTGCTATTGTTCTTGAAATAGAGATAACCTAACCATCTTAGGGTAGTCCTTTGTTCTATTCAAGAATAGATAATAATCTATGGATAAAGATCAGTATCATGTACAAATATTGAGGATCTTGTATCTCCATGGGATCTTATTACCTTGAGGTTTATTTATGATCAAAAGAAGTGCATTAAAGAGAGCTTCACAATGGTTGTTAAAGCAAACAATTATATCAAGTGGTTCCCAAGATATCAGTGATTTAGTATCTGGTGACTTGGTGATTGCAAACTGATCTGCTAATAACTCAGTGAATACTGATTGCCTTGAGACATTTTTGGTACAGTTTGAAAGGTCTTAAGGGCTTTTGGTGGCTATTTAGATTGTTGAAATCAGTCAAATATTCCTAGAGTTATGGTCTAAATGAAGTTTGTGACACTAACTGTCTTAGAGCAGTCCTTTGTTATAAGGGTGACCAGAACAGAGCTCTAGAAGAAACCTCAGTATATGAATAGACTCCAGAATGTGTTTACAACTCACCTCCAGGAGAAATCTCAGAGAATAGGATGAGGCTCCTGGAGGGTAATCTACACTATATATACAAGTCCCCTAGTTATGGAATGTCTCAGCAGTCAGGGACAGGAATGCAGGGGAGGGCAACTAATTAAATGTAAGGTAGTTATTATTTAATTAGTTGCAGGGTCACTCTGGTACACTACTACTAGTGCATCAGGAGTGAAGTTTGGTGTGATCCCCTTACATTCACCCCCTCTCTAAGGTTTCTGCATCTTGAAGCAATAGGTCTGGGTTGAAAAATGGTATCAAAGTCTGTTCTATGAATATGTCTCAGAGCTACCAGATGCTTGCAGTAGAACTTTGCTACCAGGCTGGGTGCTGAAACATCAGAGATAGATTCCCAAGAGCTATGCTCCCTGCTGTATCCCTTCTACTTGACTAGGAACTGGAACCTCCTCTGGTGCCACCGACTGTCAAGTATCTTCTCCACTTCCCACTCTTTCTCTTTGTCTACTATAATCAGTGGAGGTGGGGGGTTTGGTCTTTGTCCCAGAATTGGGTTGATCAGGGCAGTGTAGTGACTTAGCCTGAGACAACTTAATCACACTCCAAGTCCGAGTTGACAAGAAGAACTCAATAGAGTTCCCATTGGATTCTGTACACTACTTATACAACTACTACATGGTCTGTGCACTACTCTCCTATACTTATCATGTGACTCCATCATATGATGTGACACTGTGATGTCCTAACATGTGACTTGTGATGTGTGATATTTGTCATGTGACACTTTCCCACACTTCTTCCTTGTGTAGTAAGTCCAGATAAGAAAAGAAAAGAAAAGAAAAGAAATAAATAAGGACTTAGCTGTTTTGCCAAGTCATAACATTATACAACTACTACATGGTTTGTGTACTACTTCCCCACACTCATCATGTGACATCATCCATGCGACATGACCATGTGACATCCTAATGTGTGACAGTGATATGTGACATTTGTCATGTGATACTTTCCTGCACTTCCTCCTTATGTAGTAAATCCAAATAAGAAGAGAAAAGAAAAAGAAAAGAAATATAGATAATAACTTAGTCATTTTGCCAAGTCATGACAAAGGGACATTTAGAAGAGGAGAATTGCCAGGAAGGTGTAAAGGCAATGTCAGACTTAAGGCCAGAGGTTACACTAGAAAGCTAGTAAGAGTTCCAGAAGCTAGGATGATATTTGAGTAAGGGTAGATCTACTGATACAGGCTTCTATATATACTACTAGAGGTAGTCTGTGCACAATCACATAAGCACTAACACAATAATACCAAACATTCCTAATATAGTTATAGGCTATTGTTTGAGTACAAACTAGACCAAGGAAAGACAGAGAAGAATAGATATGTACTAAGAGATCCAGACCCTAAGAATAGATCTATCAACACTCACTAAGCATGCTCCTAGGGTCCCCTTACAGAAGATTCATGGCAAGAGGGTTATTTGGGTGGTTGGACAAGAGATATAATAAGGAATATTGGGCAAAATTAGAGAGAAATTGGAGACATTGGAAAGAAGACAGAGTTAGAGAGCAAAGAACAATGGAGACAGTTAAAGAGGAGGAAGAAGAAATCAACCAGGAAAATTCAGGTTTAGAATAGAAGAAAATGATGATGAAATAGGAAATATTAGGGACCTATATGACAAATTATGAAAAATCCTTGGGACAAGAAATCTTGAGAGGGGGATAGTGTCATGACTTGGCAAAATGGCTAAGTCAATATTTATTTTCTTTTTCTTTTTCTTTTCTTTTAGTTTCACAAAGATCAGGTACATGAGACAGTTGGACAAAAAGGTACTCATGGGACTTTGTAAGCACTTGTAAATAGTGAAAGATATATAAGTAGCTTATATGAATTGAATAAGGACTCTATTGAGTTCTTCTTGTCAACTCAAACTAGAAGTGGTTCTAAGGTGTCTTAGCCTAAGTTTTTACACCTGACCAAGATAAGATAGGAAAGATGTTGGTGTTCACTTCTACATAAAAGAGATCCCTGGACCACTTGGCTGTGTGCCCACTTTTAAAGAATGTCAATGCCCAAAAAATCTTTTCCTGGTCTAAATCAAACTGCTCTGGTACTAGGTGCATGTATAGAGAGCAAGAGTTGAGAAACATTCAACCATGACTCCACTCTCTACTGAAGTCTGGGGGCAAGGGGAGTTTGGACCAGACCCTAGAGCAAGAAACAGTCAGTACAGAAGGGAATAACAGTGGAGGTAACAGTGCCAGAAAAGGAAGAGTATTAGCTACTGGAGTCAGAAAGGAGTTTCCAACAAGCTGCATAAGCTGTTGTAGTTGGGTGGTTAGAGGAGCAATGATATTATTTTTGGCATTGTTCTGCCTTTTGGTGAGCTCCTGTAGATAATACTAGAGGTAGTTCTGGGAGGTCTCTGTAGGCATTGATATTCTAGAAGCAGAATTGTACAGAGGGTCAAGATAGGCAAAAGAGGATGGCCTATAGGTGGCTGTCTATTGCAGTTGCTTAAGGCTCTATTAGGAGATCCTATTCTTCTATAAGGGTGACCAGAGCAGAGTAACTTGGGGAGAAACCTTAGAAAATAGAATAAGGCTCCTAGAGAGGTAGTCTATACTATATATACAATCCTCTCAGTTGCAGAACATTTTAGCAGTCAGAGTCTGTCACAAAAAGGTGACTACTAAATAGTAACATGAAGGTATAACAAAATACCTGTTCAAAGAACTACATAAATAGCTGGACCCTCATTAGCAAGTAGCCTTGCTAATATCACCCTTTTGGTATAGTGGTAAACTATACAGTATGTGACTACTGGTCCATAGTACAACTGTGACAGAGTTAGTATAGTATGACTATTGGATTGAACTAACTCTAGGACTGAGTTGTCTTTTATTTGGGGTGAACAAAGAGAACTTAACAAAGTTCCCCTTAGATTTGGGCTACTACTTATACCTTTTACACATGGTCTGTACTACCAGTAATGATCTAATAGAATCCACTAGAATGTTTCTAGACATATGACTTTATGATATGACTGATCTTGTAACTAATTTGTCACAGGATGTGACATATTTTGTGACATTTGTGACATGTCTTGTGATACTGATCATGTGACCTCCCTATTATCTAATGAAAAGAAAAGTAAAGTAAAAGATAAAAGAAATAAAGAAATAAAAGTTATTATGGCCAAGGCAGCCTATAATACTATACTAGCAAATATAGTGCCAATTCTGGTAAGTGTAAGAACTTAGACTGAGACATCTTAGAACTACTCCTAGCCTGAGTTGACAAGGAGAACTTAATAGAGTTCCCATTTGATTATTGTATACTACTTATATATATTTTGTATTTACATCTATTTACAAAGTCCTATATATCTCTTCTAAGTCATTTCTGCTCATGCATTTGCCAATTACCTAATTAAAAGAAAAGAAAAGGATAAATAAATAAATAATGACTTAGCTGTTCCTGGATTAAGCTCTACATTGTCTCCACTATCTTTCTGGCACTAAAACTTTTGGACTCAAGTATAATAGGACCTTGAATGGGGACATGTCCTCTATTATTTTGGGATACTCAGACTCTGATTGAGCTAGAGACATGGACACTCACTGTTCTACTGGTGGCTATGTTTTTCTTATGTATAGAGCTGCTATCAGTTGGAGTAGTAGGCTATAGACTTCTCCAGCTCTTTTTTCAGTTGAAGTTAAGTACATGGCCATGATGTATGTAGCACAGGAAGTTATCTGGATCTGTCAGCTACTTGAAGATCTGAATTATAAACAAACTAGTCTCACTACTCTTTTAGATGACAATTAAGATGCAATTGCTCTTGTAGGGAATCCCAGTGACTATCTATGAACCAAGCATATTACACTTTACTATCACTTCATTCACTTTACTGTTTCAATTGATACAGTTCTTTGGGAGTATGTTCCTACTTCAGAAATGGCTGCTAATGGACTTACAAAAGAGCTCTCTGGACCAAAGCAGTTTTACAAAAATGCTGGGTCTAAGTCCATGTCTGGGCAGGAGTGTTGCAGATTGAAGCTACAGATATAGACTTAATTTGGAGTTGCACAATGTTAATTTACTTATGTAATAAAAATAACATCCTGTTTTTACTTCTGAACTACATTGAGAACTACCCTATCCTATAACTAGGTACAATCAGTACTTGTAAATAGTCCAGAAAATATAACAATATTCACCTCAGCCCTATAAGTGCAGAACTGAGGTGTGAAAAACCATAGTATGCAAAGTGTCCACTAGCTTAGTAATCTACCAATAACAGCCATCAGTGATAAGAAGATCAATGTTATGAGATGGCTCCTCAAAAAGAAACTATTTCCCACCCATTTATTAATCTGATAGGAAATATCCAGGAACATAACATGGGAAAGATATAAATAGTATAGGAAAGATTATATAAGATATGTATAGTTATTAGTAAGAGTCATGTGATTGCAGGAGACAGATGCACAGACCAACAGACATTTGTATAAGTAGCTAGAGCAATCCAACAGGGAACTCTATTGAGTTCTTCCTGAACAACCACCTTGGTTAAGCCTAAGTCTTCACAATCTTGTGCTAACAATCAAGAGAGATTGGATGAATAAGATAAAACCTGATAGAAGAAAACAGATATCACAACACACTATGGGCAAACAACTGTCAAATAAAGTTACAAGGCTTGATGTTAAGTGATCTATCAGATTAATCAGCTATGCCAGTTATATGCATGACATTTGTTACACTGACCTAATTTTGTTCAAAAATCAACAATTTATGCACTAACCTGATTCTTGACACTGTTCATCTACACCACAGACTCTAATAACCCTCACACATATATACCTGGATACCCTCTCATTGACACACAATATCTTCAGCACATTGAGAGTCTTTTCCAGTCTGAGGTAACAGCAATAGAGGAGATTTAAGGGTCAGCTTGATACAGAAAAATTTGGGTGGTCAAAACAACAACAGTAGAGTACACTTTACAAGAGGCAGTACTGCAGAACCAGATAGAAGATTTAAGACTGAAACTTGAACAAGCAGAACTTTGGTACAATGATAATTCTCACTATTTTTTATTTTTTATTTAATTTTTAACCAATGATTTTTAATACAAAGTCTGCAGTAGTCTACTGACTACAGAAGATTAATGCCTTTAATAGATATACAAAAAGAATAAAATACAAACAGAATAGAACAAAAGCAGAGAAAAATATACAGGAAAAAAGATGGTATAGAGCTGGAGACGAGATAAGTGGCAGGGCATGTATCACAAATGGCCACTTAATGATTTGTGATTTGCTGATTTGGTAATCAAAAGACTCAAAAAAGTGAAGTTAGACAGTAGCAAAAGATATTGTTAAGTCTGAGGTTTATCCTCAGATATACAGTCCTTAAATACATGATTGTAGTGGTCTGTGCATCAGGATAGACTACCACATGATCACTACCTATTGTTCTACATATAAGAGTGCTATTTTTCTTGAAATAGAGATAACCTAACCATCTTAGAGCAGTCCTTTGTTTTATTCAAGGATAGATAATAATCTATAGGTAAAGATCAGTATCATGTACAAATATTGAGGACCTTGTATCTCCATGGGATCTTATTGCCTCAGGGTCTATTTATGGCCAAAAGAAGCACATTGAAGAGAGCTTCATAATGGTCATTGAAGCAAATGATTATGTCAAGTAGTTCCTGAGATATCAGCAATTTAGTGTTTGGTGACTTAATAATCACTGACTGATCTGTGTAGTGACTTAGCCTGAGATAACTTAATCTCATTCCAAGTCCAAGTTGACAAGGATCCCATTTGATTCTGTACACTACTTATACAACTACTACATAGTCTATGCACTACTTTTCCACACTTATTATGTGATATCATTATATGACATGACCCTGTGACATCCTGACATGTGACTGTGATGTGTGATATTGTCATGTGACACTTTCCCACACTCCTTCTTTGTGTAGTAAGTCCAAATAAAAAGAGAAAAGAAAAAGAAAAGAAAAGAAATATAAATAATAACTTAGCTGTTTTGCCAAGTCATGACAATCTACTGATAATTTGGTGAATACTGATTGCCTTGAGACATTTTTGGTATCATTTGAAAGGTTTTCTTAAGGGCTTTTAGTGGCCATTTAGATTGTTGAAATTGATCAAGTATTTCTGGAGTTATGGTTTGAATGAAGTTTGTGATATTACTCCCTCTCTTAGTTTGAGCTCTGTTGAGAAGTTATCTTGTTTTTGGTAAACTCTGAAGATATTCCTGCAGCTTTCCACCTGCATTATGTAGATTTTCCTCAGGTTCCCATGTATTGTCTCCTTGACTATATCCTTTTTATCTGACAAGGAATTTGTTTTTTCCATATCTTTGTCATGAATCTAGAATTTTCTCTACCTCCTATTCTTCCTGGCCCTGTATCAAGGTCAGTGGTGGGGGTGTGGATTTCTGTCCATGGATGGTGGATTCAGAGTACTGTACTAACTTGCTAGCATAAAACACTGGGTACAGTGCTCAGTAGCGAGATGGCATCCTAAGCTAGAATATAACCAAGGACAACTTTTCTATTATTTTGAATGGTCCTTCATACTGGGGTTGTAATGCTTGCTCCATAGTCTAGTAATCCTTCAGATTGAATAGCACCTTGTTACCAACTTTGAATAGGACACTTTGGACTTTCTAGTCATAGTACCACTTCATTCTTTCTACTGCAAGAGTGAGAGAGGCTTCTTGTCATTTATATGTCAGGTCATTCAAGCCCCTTTGTGGTGACTCTTTGACTAAAATTGGACCTGCTCTCAGGTATCTGCCATATTCAAAGAAGAGCAGACTTTCTTTGATGCTTTTGTATACTTGATTGTTATATGCAAACTCTGTACTGGGGAGTAGATCTGCCCAATTACTAAGGTTATAATCTATATAGCACTGAAGATATTGCTCTAATGCCTGGTTTACTTATTCTGTTTGTCTATCCATTTGTGGATGATATATTGTTGACATTGTAGATTCTATTTCTAAAATCTTGCACCATTCTTGGAATAGCTTAGCTGAGTATTGTACTCCTCTATCCAAAATGATTTGTAGCAGCAGTCCATGCAATAGATAGACCTTGTCATATAGTAACTGCACCATATCTTTGGATGAGAACTGATTCTTGATAGGAATGAAATGAGTTCTTTTGGTGAGCCTGTCACCTGTCAACAATAACACAGATAGCATTGTAACTGTTTGACTCTGGCAATTGCATAATTAAGTCCATTGAGATTATTTTCCAAGGCCTGTTAGGCGCCTTGTTAGGCATGAGTGGTCCAAAAGGTTGCTGTGCACGATTTTTCATCTACTAACACATATCATAACATGTAATATATTTCTTGACAAATGTTGTCATCCCAGGCCACCAGTAATTTCTGGAGACCAACTCATAGGTCTTCCACTGACCTGGGTGTCTGGCAGATGGCAAATCATGGTGTATCTTAATGATCTGTTGTTGCAAGGTGTCTTCTATACTGTGGAGAATATAAACTTTCCTTCTGTACAGGAGTAGTCTATTCTCATAGTTCCAGTCTTGCAAGGATTTTTCAATTCTCTTGGACCAGACTTGAGTAATATCTTATAGTCTTTGGTGACTTTGTCTGATAAGAGTGCTGCTTTGACCTCCTTTAGGATTATCTTGTCATTTATTGGCATCTCATGAGTAGTCTCTAGTGCATTAATAGCAAAGAACTCAGGTTTTAGCAACACCTGGTTTGTATTGTCGAGGTCTGTCCCTATCTCATGGTCTGCTCATCTGGACAAGAGGTCTTCTGCCTGCATTGTCTTTTCTGGTTTATGATAGAGTACAAAGTTGAAATGAGTCATGAAAAATGCCCATCTTGCTTGTCTCCTGGTCAGCTTTTGAGCTGTCCTGAAAAATGTAAGGTTCTGATGATCTGACCAGATCTCAACTTTATATGGATATTCCTCCAAATGGTGTCTGTATTCCTCTAGTCCCTGAATTACCACAAGTAGTTCTTTGTTATAGATTTCATAGTTTCTCTCATGGACATCTAATGGCTTGGAGAAGAAAGCTACTGGGTGCCACAGGTTAGTTTACATGTCCTTTTGTGATAAGACAGCTCCTGTTGTGAGGTCACTGGCATTAGTGGATAACTTAAAGGGATCTTTATCATTTGGTATTCTTGGGACTAGAGCTGTGGTAAAGGCCTTTTTCAGTGCCTCAAAAGCATTTTTTTGCTCTATACCCCAAGTCCAAGTACTATCCTTCTTGGTCAAGTTGGAGAATGGCTTTGACATCTTGGCAAAGTTCTCAATGAACCTACAATAGAAATTTGCAAAGCCTAAGAATGCTTGTACTTGCTTGACTTTAGTCGGTACTGGCCACTCTAGAACTTCTGAAAGTTTCTCTCTATCCATCTATACTTTATTCTCTGAAATAATTATGCTTAAATACTTGATACTACTTTGCTCAAAGAAACACTTCTCTGCTTTAGTGTAAAGGTCATTAAATTGGAGCCTTTTTAGCACTTCCTTGACCAATCACCTGTGCTCCTTTAAACATGTTCCAAATATTAGAATATCATCTAAATACACTATTATTAGTCATATGTGAATCAAGTCTCTCAATATGTCATTTATCATGCTTTGGAAGGTTGCTGGTGTATTGGAAAAACTGAAATACATGACAGTTGCCTTGAAAAGACCTTGTCTTGTAATAAATGCTGTCTTCCATTTGTTCCCTTCTTTGATGTGAACATTGTTGTACCCCCACCTCAAGTCAATTTTGGTAAGGATTGAGGCTTTGCTGAGTGATTCAATCAAGTTGGCTATTCTAGGGATTGGATAGTGATTTTTGACAGTAATTCCATTAAGAGCTCTATAGTCCATAACAGGTCATAAGCTTCTATTGTGCTTCTTTACAATGAAGAATGGAGCTGCTATCAGGCTAGTAGATGGTCAGATATACCCTTTTCTGAGTTCCTCATTGATCCATGTATCAAGAGAGTTTCTTTCCACTAGAGAGAGTGGATAGATCTTGGCTGGTTTGGGAAGCATTGCGCCTTTTATAAAGTCAATTGCATAGTCATATGGTTTCTGTATTGGCATTCTCTCTGACTTATTCTTTGAAAATACATTCTCATACTCATGTAGCAATTCTGGTACATGAGCCTTCCAGGTTGTTGTATCTTTGCAATCTAAGTCCCTATATTGGTCTTAATTGTTGAGTATAGCTGCAATTATCACTGCCTATTGATGATTGCCTAGGTCAGTTGTGTCTGCCCAGCTAAGAATATGGTTGTCGGGGTCCTCATTTCCTATGTTGTCCAATGAGGGGGATTCACTGACATCCAGCTCAAGATGAAGTTCATTAGCTCCTGCTTTTACATCTTGTGTTTTATGGGCTTTACTAGCATATGTATCTGGGCACCTGATAAACTCCCATTGATCTTTTCACCAATCAATATTTGGATTATGCTTATACAAGTACAAATACCCAATCATTATCTCTTTATTCCCTAAGTTGGTGACAAAGAGGTGTTGGGTTGTCTTGTATGATCCAATTTCTACATAAGCTCAGACATACTCAGTTATCTGTTCTGCCTTGTTGGGAGTGCCATCCACGTTGATTATACAATATGGATTTGCCAGTTTATAAGTTACCAGGTTATTATTTTCTATGACAACTCTATCAATGAAGTTCATGGTAGCTTTCAAATCAACTAAAGCCTCAGTCTGTACTTTCTTTCCATATACCCAAAGTATAACTGGAATTTTAAAGGAGGTAGTCTTGTTGTGCACTATATTATTACAAGATTCCAGTACTACTTCTGACTTTTGTGAGCTAATAGAGGGTATACTTTCCTTCAACTGTAGATCATAGACATTATATTCTACAGTCCCAAGGGAAAATCCAATTTGGGCATCTCTTTTCCCTTCCCACTCAGAGGAACAGGATCAGGTATTTCCTCAATTGATGCACTATTAATTTTGATGTCCTCAGAAGGGGAATCTAGGTTGTCACTGTCTTTCTCCAATATCTTCATCAGCTGTGCTCTAAACAACTGATTTTTGTTCTTGCTTAGACCTGGTGGAGATGATTTCTGGGAAGAAGTCTTATGAGGATGCTTGTCCTTATCACAAATGGCCACTTACTGATTTGTCATTGGTTGATTTAATAATCAAAGTGCTCAAAAAAGCAAAGTTAGACAAGCAGCAAAAGATGTTGTTAAGTCTGAGGTTTATCCTCAGATATACAGTCCTTAAATACATAATTGTAGTGGTCTGTGCACCAGGATAGCCTACCACATGATCACTACCTATTGTTCTACATATAAGAGTGCTATTTTTCTTGAAATAGAGATAACCTAACCATCTTAGAGCAGTCCTTTGTTCTATTCAAGGACAGATGATAATCTATGGGTAAAGATCAGTGTTATATACAAACATTGAGGACCTTGTATCTCCATGGGATCTTATTGCCTTGGGCTCTATTTATAGCTGAAAGAAGCACATTGAAGAGAGCTTCATGATAGTTATTGAAGCAAACAATTATATTAAGTGGTTCCAGAGATGTCAGTGATTTAGTATATGGTAACTTGGTGATCACTGACTGATCTACTGATAACTTGGTGAATACTGATCACTTTGAGACATTTTTGGTACCATTTGGAAGGTCTTCTTAAGAGCTTTTGGTGGCCATTTAAATTATTGAGATCAATCAAGTATTCCCAGAGTTATGGTCCAAATGAAGTTTGTGACAGTCCTCATTACTGGGCTTGTCATAACAGTCTATTGTATTGTGTGTCTTTGACTTATTCTTAAAGCCTTTTCCAGCACATATCTGACAGTATTGTGAGCTCTTCCCTTCCTTTCTCTGAATCTCATCTATTTCTATTACATCTAGGTTCTTCTTTTCTCCACTCTTCTCTCCAATTGTCTCTGGACCAAATATTGCACCCTGGGCCTTGTCCAGATATAAGGCCTTATATGCTTGCATCAACAACTTGAGGTAGTCATCCCATGTTTTTGGAGATTGATTTGTAATTTCATAGATGATGAGCACATTTTGCAGCTCATTGGGAATAACCTCCTTTATTTTGTTAATATGAACTTCATTGCTGTAGTTGACAATTCTTGCCAATGTCCTGTATTATTCTGTATACTTGACAAAGTTCTTCCTTGCTAGGTCCTTGTTGACCCAGAGTGCCATTAATTCCTTCTTCACTCCCTCCTTGTTATCTTGTTGTCTGTAAATATTTTTGAGTTCTTGGGCAAAGTTGCCCCAAGAACCAACACTCAATCCTGTCTGAACCTTGTCATAATACAATTTCATATATGTGCTGGTGGGAGCACATAAATGGGTGAGGGCACACACAATCTTCTGATCATTCGACATTATACTAGATACTGAGCAATATAGAGCTGCCACAAACTTCATTCAGACCATAACTCCAGGAATACTTGACCAATTTCAATGATCTAAATGGCTACCAAAAGCCCTTAAGAAGACCTTTCAAACAGTACAAAAAACATCTCAAAGCAATCAGTATTCACCAAGTTATCAGCAGATCAGTCAGTGATCACCAAGTCACCACACACTAAATTGCCGATATCTCAGGAACCACTTAATGTAATTGTTTGATTCAATGACTATCATAAAGCTCTCTTCAATGCCCTTCTTTTGGCCATGAATAAATCCCAAGGCAATAAGATCCCATGGAGATACAAGGTCCTCAATGTTTGCACATGACACTGATCTTTATCCATAGATTATCATCTGTCCTTGAATAGAACAAAGGACTGCCCTAATATGGTTAGGTTATCTCTATTTCAAGAACAATAGCACTCCTATATGTAGAACAATAGGTAGTGATCATGTGGTAGGCT
>Ga0154008_100200_pt1 | contig 13451 bp, 13 predicted proteins | sample TSNJ092MetaG_FD_104711 | JGI IMG/M metagenome (GOLD analysis project Ga0154008, IMG submission 104711) | Attine ant fungus gardens microbial communities from New Jersey, USA - TSNJ092 MetaG | ecosystem: Host-associated > Fungi > Mycelium > Unclassified | place: USA: Connecticut, Klassen Lab...
CTAGGGTATTTCAACTGGGGAAAGGCTACTAGCCTGACACTGTTCCTTCTCTAGATGAACTTAAACAAATGTCCACCAAGAAGCGAGTATTAGCGGACTTCCGATTCCCAGCGTCCTCATCACTATTCGAACCGCCATATATCAGCGCCAAGACACTGGATATAAAAGTGACTGACATAGTACTCGATCTCAAGCTGTTTCGAAATCACCACCCAGGAAACAATCAGCCCAGTCATACAAGCGGGGGACGCAGCGTTTCAGGAGAGGGAGGATGGTTATCAGTCAGTCGACCCGACCTCGACAGAAATGGCGAAATAATGCGTACAAAAAGGAATGCCACCTTCCGTGGCCAAAGAATATTCAAGCCAACAGGATTAAAGAGGATCTTGTTCAGATCTTTGATCTTTTCGTGGAGTCGTTCCATCTCCTAAGATGGTTGCATTGACGAATCATCAGAACCCGGACGCTTGAGACCGAAACTGGGACTTAAAGAGGAAGAAAGCACGCGCTCACATTTCGATAATGACTCCGAAGAAAGAACCTGGAGAGCTGTAGACTGAAAATAGCTAGCGCATTGTCAATGAAAGCATGCCATGGACTGTGCGCCGAAATAAGTAGCTCATTGATCGAGTTTATTGATTCTAAAAATTGAGTCGGACTGATCTATTGCCATTGGGCCCCATTTTACAAGAAAAATGAGAACAGATCAGCCGATCAATGAGTTTCAATGTAAGGATCAAACATAGCACCAGAACAAAATTATTGATAACCATAGACCCAGTTAGTCTCTCGTCATCGGAGTATAGGCAAAACTCACCCTGCCTTCGAATTCTAACGGATATATTGCGGCGAACTGAGGAAGCTCTCCACCAGAATAATCTCGTTCTATCCGTACCATCTCCCTAGGATGGTGGACCCCGATTTGACCTGAAGGAAGTGTACCAAAAGCAGAATTTTCCGGGGGTGGTCCAAAGTAATAAGAAGACTTGGGTAATAATGGCCTCGAATTTCTAAAATCACACGTTTCTTATGATCCCAATTTATCAAGGATGTGAAAACCCACGACACAAATTTCCTGTGCGAGGCAGTCTCGGACTCAGGATATCCTAACTTTCCTTGTGTAAGCAAATGGAGAGATGTATCGTTGTTCCACGGCCGAGAGGGAGGCAGGGCGGACTTGAAGCCCGGACGAAGATGCGGTGCTGTGACCGTTGGTGAAGACCTTGTCCGTAGCACGCCATCACCTTCCTCTACTCCTGGGAGTACATCCTGATTGACAGATTGAGCCGCAATTTCCATTTCCAGTTCTAATGCTTGATTCAAGTCGAGCCTTCCCGACTCTTTTTCGGTAGAAGAATCCTGCGAAGCGCTGCGAAGAGGGTCCCAGTCTTGCACCGTTGCGATATCCTCCTCTACCCTATCGGTGTGACCTGAAGAGGCATCACCAGAGTCATTTGGGCTTTTCATCCCACAGATTCCTGAAGCCTGAAAAGAACAATGAATACAGGCAATCACAGTCAAGGCAGAGATAGCGAAATCGATAATTTACACCTCTACGAATGATAGGCGGCATGATTTGGGCGGCATCTATATTTACCCTAGTGCCCTCCAATACGGGGTGTTCCATTATCCGAACCTCGGAGTCAATTTCAAGTTCACTTGCATGCGGCGATGGCGTGACTCCTGGTAAAAGGCTCGGATTAGAGGCCGCATTATCCCTACCATCTGCATCCGAATGAAGTACTTGACTCTGCTCCATGATCTATCTGCCGCGACAAAGAGCAACCTTATACTCAATTCAACGGGATGTCAGCTTTGGGACTGAAAGATTAGCGAGTGTTTAGTGAGATGTTCGCGTCTTATTTGGTCCACCCAAACAATGAACTGGGATCTCATACTATTCTGATAGGATCCAGTCTCACCGTGCTGTCGTTGAAGGATTGTGTGCATCATGGCTTCTACCTGCTGTTGACTTCCAACCCTAACTACGTGCAAGAGCAAATTGCAATAAACTAGGTGTGCTTCTGGGCACCATGAAGACTATAACAGGCCCGTTGACTGGCGGCTTCCTCGCTGTTTTCTATATCGGTTACATTGATTTTATCTCAGTTGCTTCCTGGTTCATCTCAAACCCAGCTCAATGCAAACCGCGAATGTAGTGGAGTAATAACATACTGTAATTTATGACGTATGCGACACCCCTTTGATAGATTTATGAGACCGATTGAACCCTTTTTATCAATTTGATCTACGCGTTGAAGTACATAAAAGACTGTTCAAGGTTATGTCATGATGTGATTCATTACCGAGGAATTCGTACCACCACCGGGCACAAGAATGACACAATCTTCAATAAATGGTACTAGGAAACTCGATCTCTTACTGTATAACCATGCCTGACCCAGGCCTAGAACATGCACTGTCTGTGTTCGCTCACGATGTCTTCTATGAGACTCGTGCAGGAAACAAGGTGCCACTGCCTTCTACCTGATGCACGCACTTCATGATCTGTGCCTCACATTTGTGGCCCATGGGACCCCATATGACTTCCTTCCGGACGTTGGTCATGGTGCGGCTAATTTCTTGTCACGACGTCCCGGTGAACTGTAAAGAACCTTCCGTTCTTCTGAATGCGGTTTCGACGAGTTTGTAAGCCCCAGAAGGCAGAAGGTACAGAGCAGTCACTTACCCTACAATCATCCCATAGTGGCCCATCGTCCCGCTTCATATCTTTGCGAATCAGAGAATCAAAAGATCAGAAAACATTTCAAGCACGAACACGATTCATCAACTTGCTTGCCAATTGTCAGTGCCTAGTCCAAACTCTCTATGCTTGTTCCTCCGACCCCTTCTCGGGCAACTGATTCGGCGAGACCAGACCATGGGGCCTACAATATCAGTTATTGAGACCTAACATCTATATGCAACCAATCACTTGACGCGGTTACTGCCAAGATCTATCAGAAACTTCAAATGCTGTTCTCATTCAATGGCCTCTGGATTTTATTCTTTCTCGACATTTTTGGGTTCTTCTCGCCGCTGGGATACCCTTCACCCATGTATGGAAGATCCGCATTCAACGATGTGCTTCCATCCCATGCTTCTTTCTACAGCCTAGCACCAAGCTTGTGGTTTGCTGCTTCGGCTCCAGCACACGTATTACTGCAAGAGAGCTCTAATAAATTACCCTCTCAGCCTTCCGCCCCAGCTTCCCGCTCTTCCCTCGACCAGTGATGCGCACGTGGAATGCTTCCATCCTACTCCCTGATCTTTAAACTATCCATTGACTCAATTTGACCTTTTGATCATTCAGGACTTACTTGCACCCCCTTTATATTATGCACCGCGGCATTCTCACCCGAAGTGATTTAAAACGGGAGGTTAAACTTACATTCCCACGCTAGAACTTGATGTTCCATTATCTGAGGGTTACATAGATTCAACCCCTTAATTACCGAAATTACATGCAAAGCATCTCCTTGCGCTCGACCGCCAAAGTCCACTTCCTACTAAAAGCTCCATAGTAACTCCACCCTCTGCTGACAGCTTCTATCAATCCCTATAGAAAGTGTAAGATCTCCACGACTGATTACCAAGGGCATGCGCATAGCCGCTCAAGAAATGCTAACAGCTTTCGACAACTACACTAAATCCAAACAGAGATTATCTCCATTTGAGGAACATGTAAATTTATTTGCGACCTCAGTCATTCAGGCCTAAGGGCACTGGTACCGCGGGATCAACTCAATGAAATAGAACCTTCCCAGTCACTGGAGACTTGCACATGACGGTAGCTTCATTTCCTTGTGCCAGGGACCCGGTTGGCGATCAACAATGGTACATCCCTTATCAAGTAACCTGAGATGCGATGATCTAGATATTGCCATGAGCTCCTGTTTTCTTTCTGCTTCAGAATGCATGCGGGAACAGTTCTCACGTTGGGAAGTCCATTGAATAGGATGATAACAGGAGCTTCCATTAAGGGAGCCCAAAGAACCCACTTGTCATAGATCGCGGCGAACGGCGGTGAGCACACCAAACCTATTCTGGGATATCCTATCACAACATGTGCCGATGCCTATCGTGATCAAACAGACACTCAATCTATACTACCCGAGATCAGACCCTCCGACTTCATATATCCAATGAACGTGGGATCATAACACCTATGTTCAAAATCCCCTAACCAGAAGTGTGTGTTCGATGTATGTGATCATGCGAGTTTGGCAGATTGGCAATAGGCGAACTTGCTAACACAATGCAATTTTTGCATCAAAGATTAAAATATCCTTACCCTTGTCCAAATCAAAGAACCAACTCGAACCAAACCACCTGGCAGTCTATGTTATTCTGAATTCTATCACCAGCGACAGCTCCACAAGATCAGGCGCTCATGGTCTCACACTGTTGTCGTGCATAGATACATTGTAACGACACGGATATCAATCATACATCATCAGTAGGTCATCAGTACGTGACAAAGCAAGCACCCCCAAACCCACATCGTCACATCGCTTACCATAGCTTCAATTGACATCATCAAATCCACGTATCAGATATTAACTGATTGCAGTCCGACTTTGTAGTTTGATAAGTGTATATTGCTGCACTTTTACGAGACATACAGGAAGTGATGTTTGCAGTTAAGCGAGTAGAATAGAGTTCCCGCCTTCAGGTAATTTTAACGCGGGCATAGCCACAGCATTTTCGTTTCGATGGCAGCAGTTGACGGCAGCTACATGGTTTTCGGTGACTTCATCAGGCTCGATAGGCAGACGTGACGTTGGCTGCCAGAACCACTTAAGGGGTATACACCTAACCTAGTCATCTTATGCCAGACCCCTAAGTCTCTCTCAACGGTCAAGCCACTTCATTCCCTGAGCAGGTATCTCCGCTACTTCGAAACGAGCTTCCAGAAGCCTATGACACCTTCTGACCTATATTAACCAAGTCCGAGTCACCATGCTTCATGACCCACCGGCCTATTGCGTGATCGAAAGCTAAACTGCTCTTTATCAAATTCGTCACAAAAGGCTCCTCCTCGACTTATGAAATGAAGCTGCCCCATTTGAGGAGAATCAAACTTCGCAAATAGCTCGAAATTGAAGTTACTAGATCAGAATACCGAACCCCTTCCAGTTCCGCTTCTCTTATCCGTTCTTGAGTTATACCTTCCCCCACCGCCGAGGGGAATTTCCCATTCTATCTTCATCAGAACTTCCTAACATCCCTATGATCAACTACAAAACGATACCTGACTATTGACGCTTGTTACACATTATCGTAGAATCTCTTCAGTTAAGGACTTGTGATCAGGGAAGGGTAAGTCAAGTCTGTTTATTCAACAATTTAACTTCCAAATCAAGTACAACAATTGGCGGGAGATATAACTCTAAGAAAATTAAATTGCTTCTTCAATTTACTGCATTAGTGGCTAACATACCTCCGGTTTGGTAATAAACATCGCATTGCAGCATGGGGGATGGCTGGGTGTAGAGATGATTCTCGCAGTCCTCGTTGCATATCGAAGTCGGCTTCAGCAAGCAGACAAAAATAGCTTTCAACCCTCTACGTAGCATGGAATGGTAGATGCTCATTTCGGATGCGCACCCATTCGAGAATGCAGGACCAACTACGAGAGCATATGTACGTGGCAATTGCTTAAAGCCGTGATTATTATTCACTCCACTCCTCGTGCCCATCCTCTTGCACGTCACATTCACACCAACTCGGAAAAACTCCAGCCGACCTCCCCTGAAGCTCGAGTGTTGTCAGTAGGCTACCGCTATGTAACTCACCCACTGTGTCTTGGCACCTGCTTGTTGCGGTATACAGAATTCTCCTCTTGCACGTGATCATGACTCACATACTTCCCTAACACAGTTCGAAGGTTTCAGAACAGCTAGCCCATACAAATTGGAAGTCTACAATTGTACTTCTTCAACCAGTCCTGTCGTCTAATGGAATGGATAGTTTCATTGTCATTGCAGAAATCTGTATACACTGTAACATAAGACCCTAGATAAACTAATTTTGATTTTGAATACTAGGTTTTTTGCATATAATTCATGGAGAAAAAAAACTCATAGGTAAGATGAAAGAAAGTGAGGAGCACGGCTAAACGACAAACAGCCGAGAAAGTGAGGGAGCGAGGAAAAAAATCTGTCCACTTTTCAAGCCTCCTTCTTGTCCGACTTTGGTGAGGGCGAGTGCTTTACAAGTGGCGACCGCGGATTCGACACTGAAGAATGAACGACGTCAGTTAACTTCCCACTCCTCGAGGGCGGTGTTACAGAACGAGCCTCATCCACCTGCATCCTATCATCTCGAGGAGATCCTATGGTTGAAGGCGACGATAGTGTAGTGATAGGAGGGAGAGGCATCATTGGGTTCGAAATTGATCCTGCTCCGACCGGTCGTGGATGGGGTGGGAGAACAGAAGGCAGAGGAGGACTTGGAGGATAGGTATCATGCGCTTGTCGTGCTTCGGGTGAACGAGATGTCACTGAATGAGTTCTAAAAGGAATTGGCGAGGGTCTAGACAAAGGCGTTCGCCGTCCGTTGGGTGATGGTCGTCGCTTGGAAACTTCCACCCGAGATCGCTTACTTTCTGGTTCTTCGGGAGTAGGACTAGGTGCCCTCTTGAGAGAGGCACTTGAATCGGATGGCGAAGCGTGACTACGGGTTGATGAAACGGAGTTTCTGTGAAGCACGGGCGGGCGTGGAGAAGGGTCACTGTGGCGACTACCAACGGACACAGCTGGAGAGTGGCCGAGTCCTTCACCTGATTGAGAACCCTCAGCGCCTCCGCGATATCCACTCCCTCCTGCGAGACCTATCAATGCATCAGCAACGCCATCATAATCTTCATCGACGACACGAGGCGGAGGACGAGCACCTGTTGTTGTAGGCGACGGCTGAAATGATCGCGATGACCCATTTGAGCTAACAGGTTCAGGTGAATTGGGTCCCTTATAAGGCGCGCCTTTCGACCGATCGCTCACGTACATCTTTGGTGTCTCCATGCCAGGTTCATCTTTTTTCTTAGACATGACGGTTCGAGGCTTGCGCTTGTCGCGGTCTCTGCCCTTACTTTGATCTTGCATCGAGGGCGCCAATGGTTGAGGTGGGGGCGGCGGCGGCGGCTGGGAGACAAGAGAATCTCCGCGAGCCCTTCGTTGTTGTCTTCCTTTGACATCCAAGGAGGAAAGATGAGGACTTTGAGATTCACGAGTACCAGGAGGAAACAGAGATACGGAATTCCTCACTTGAGCACGTGTCCCCTCTGGAGACCCTGTGAACGGGCGGTCATTCCGTTGATCTTGTTCATACTCTCGCATGTCCCGTACATCGTATCGTGGGTCGTATCGACGGTTTGAGGAAGTCATCTCATTGGGAAGCATGGGCGGAGAAATTGGTCTGCCATGCGCTGGTCCAGTAGTTGGAAGTTTAGCATCCCAATATCGAGCTTGCTGTAAGCGAGGTGAAGACTCAAGAGGGCTATTTGGATGCGCTATGTTTGTTGCAGGTGAACGTGGAGGATAGAATGAACCAGGATGCTGTGACTCAGAAGGCCGACTACGCCGCTCATTCATGCGTTCCTGTTCCCACTCACGAGGATCAGGAGCACGCCTATCATACATCTCACGGTCCAGAGAACGATGGGATTCATGTGATAATGGGGGGTATGTTCTTGGGGACCTGTGGAGAGGGCCAGAATTCGGTTGGGCAGGACCGACAGGACGGGAAGGATACTGAAAGCTAGGAGGAGAACGACGAGAGGGATGGGCAGGAGAGGTGGGACGAGAAGGTGGGCGTTGACCACGATTAGCATAAGAATCTGCAAGATGCACGCCACGGACATCGTCACCAGGAAGTCCCATCTGTTGAGGTAGAGGACCCTGACCACCTGGCTGAGGACGAGGGTGAGGGTGAGGCGGATACTCACGTGGATTGGGCGGACGATCCACGTCCATTGGAGCCAAAGGATTCTGTGATTGCGGATGGCGAGCTTCGTCAAGGACGACCGGAGGTGGAGGTCCACCACGGAAAGGAGGAGATGTACGACCGTTTCCTACCTGAGAGGGCGGAGGTAATGCAATTTCATTCGGGCCACGAGCATCCGCGTTGAAGACAGGCCGATGAGAACTCGATTGTAAAACAGGGGGAGCGCCCCCACCGAGGGAGAGCGGAGGCACAATGGAAGTAGCATAAGCAGTTGGATGAACATCCTGAGGTCCAGGAGCTACAGGAAGCTGTCCACCAGTATGCTGTGCAGTTCGGAGAAGCTGAAGACGCTGTGTGATGGCAACATTGTTAGGATCAAGTTCTGCAGCACGAGCATAAGCATCAATAGCGTCAGTAATTTGATTGTTGCAGCTCTCATAGAGACTGCCGAGATCAAACCAGACTTCAGGGATATAGGGATTGATGCGGATAGCACGAGAGTAGGCGTCAAGCGCATCTCGAAATTGATTGATCTGGAAGTAAAGGACACCGATCGAACACCAGAAAGTAGGATTGCGACCATCCCGATACACAGCCTGCTGATAAGCTTCATATGCCTTGTTGTACTTTTGACCCGCCATGTAGGCACGACCCAGGAGGTACCAGCTCTGAGCATCCGAAGGATCTGAAAAATAAAGTAAATAAGGAAGGAAGAGAATTACAAGATGATAACTGACCAGCCTCCAGACTCTTAGTGAGGTATGTGATAGCGGATTCCTGATTTTGGAAGTTGGATCCATCTTGGTGGTATAGCCAACCAAGCTGTTGCAAGACCTTGGCATGAGTAGGATTATCAGCTACGACGCGCTCATAGGCATCTTTGGCTCGACAGTGCTGTGACATATGAGAACGTATGACAGTGTCAGGATAGAACAACTTACATCCTTTTGCTGTTCATAAACGTGCCCAATTTGGAACCAGATATCAGCATGGACGAGGGGGCTGGGAGGGTTGTGAAGGATACGATCAAAGCAAGCTAGAGACTCTTCGTATTTAGCTTGCTGCTTATAGATAATACCAAGGCGGAAAAGGATTTCATTGGCCTTGTCAAAGTCTTGATTGTGGTCAGTATGACCTGGCAGAAAATGAAAAGGCAAATCTTACTTTTGTCCATGTGAAGAACGGAGGAAAAGGCCTCCTCGGCGTGATCGAGAGAACCGTATCGGTCGTAGAGGATACCTATACCATACCAGAGCTTCGGATCATTCTATGAGACATGTGAGTCGAAGGGGGGAGTATGGAAAAGGCAAAATACCTTGGGGTCGGGAAGTAGATAAAGAGCTTGTTGGTAGGCGGAGTAGGCCTTTTGAAGGTCATCCTGCATGAGGTAACAATGTCCTTGATTGTAATGATAAATGAAGTGGCGATTAGTTGGGAGGAGATGGACGTACCAAGCGCACCCCAGACCTCGCCGTTGTCTTCGTGAAGAGAGAGGACACGCTGGAAGTAATCGATAGCCTGAAATAGTTATTACATCATTATGAGATCTTGTCAAGAAAAAAGGGCAGTTGTCCGCGGAGACCCGAAAATACCCGGGACGACCAGATTTAAGAGGAGATCGAAATTACGACTTACCTTGGGATAGTTCTCCTTGATCCGAGCAATGCCAGCGACCTGTGTAAGGCCAGAAAGGGACATCGGGTTGTGCCGCAGGGCATTTTCATAAGCAGAGAGAGCATGTTCCAAGTCACCCATTTGCTCGGCAACCCCTCCTAGATCAGGATAAATATCCGGACAGAAGACCGAGCAGAACATCCCCACATACCGATCAAGAGCCAGGTCTGTTCATTTGCTACCGCGAGTTTGTGCACCAGGGTTGGCGGTGCAGGTAATGCACCATTAGGAGCAGCATTGAGAGCAACTGTCGGAGAGATGGGAATTGGGTGAGCAGCACCATTGGATAACATGGGTGTTGGGGGCATAGGGGTAACACCGTTGAGATGGGGGGGCTGGGAATGAGGATGAGAGTGTGGAATCAGGTGGGAATGGACAGCAGACGGAGGCGGGTCATGCATACGGACATCGCGGTCTGACTGTCTGGGGGGGTGTCTATGGGCCATGGGATTCAGCCAAGCACGGGGGGTAAGGAGAGAGGAGGGCGAAAAGAATTATTATGCAAAGCGGCGTCTTGATATATATAATAATGGCGGAATCAGGGCCCAAGAAATGGCGATCAAGGTGGCTTGCGAGATCGGATCTCTCTTGAGACATGAATTCCAAAAACGGTAAAGATCAAGATGGAGGCTGTTCTGCTTCTCCGCGTGCCCTGTTGCAATCCGCCCACTTGTCTATCGCCAGGCAGATCTTCTCTCTCTTCTCCTCCAAGAGTCTATTCGGCATCCACCACCTCTCCGGTCTGCTACCTCGGATCGCCTCCAGAACCTCTCATCTTGCGTGTCCTGACAATGTTGACACTGGGACTTCCAGTGCAGGCCCATGTGATCGCAGATTGCCGAGGCGCTATATTGAGGCTTCTGACACGCATGACAACATCTTGCCCGATTCGAGATCTCGGATGTCTTTGGTCTTCCTCCGGTTCTGGGGAAGAATCAGATCCATCGGCGGCCACACAGGCTTACGTCATATTTCTAGGTCAATCTTATCCTCTCAGGCACATCGTGATCGAGTCAGGATGATATAAGTCATGGTCCTTCCCAACTTCAACGCGATCAAATCGAGGGTGCGTCTAGTTTAACTGTAATTGGACGGCACCGTCACTGTATTACTCTCGCAAAGCTCCTGCTTCCCCTTCCGTTCAGCCCGGTCTCGTTATGACTACTCACAAGTCACCTCTGTTTAGCTCTCAGACTTGTTCGTTTGTTGATACGTCGGTGTGACAGATTCACATGTGACCTTCCTCACCAATGTATTACATCCAGCGCCCCTTTGCATACCAATGGCGCCCTCATAAATACCCATGAAATAGGATCTCAATATTCATCTTTATGGTTTCCGCCCAGGCAAAAAGCAGACGGTGCCTTGCGCTCGCGTTTTGTTGTGGGCCGTGTCTACAAGCTGGATACCGCTGTCGGTGGTTCACTAAACAACCTTGCCTTGATATCTGACACATTCCTTCTGGCTGAGAAAATTTAGCCATTTCTTTTTCCAGATTTCCAGCAGGTTAGGGAGGACGGATATCGACGCCAGAAACCGATGTTATTGAGTACTAGATGGGTGCAACGTGGCTTCCCTGATCAATCAACTACGGTGACAGCTTTCAGACCGCCGCAGGTCTTCCAAATTGCCATGTTGTTGATACCATTATGCCCAATTTACCATCACCGTCCCAGCAACTACAACGTATAATGGTAGCAGCTCGTATACCCCACCTACTCTCGATTGTTTCATCCCCAAGTTTCCCGTCCATCCGCACTGAGAGTTCAAATCAGCGCTATACTCGCAATGACTGGACCTTATTCCGACATCATCTGTGATGATGCTACACTTGAGAAGACTTAAAGGGGATAACTATGTCTCAAATTTATACTAGCTCATCAATTACACATGAGAAGAAAACTCAGAATGTCACGCTTCACTGACTCAGTTCAGAATCAGAGCTCACCTATTCAGATACTCTTATCAAGGTTCGAATGCTATTTCTAGATGTTGACACCCAGCAACTACTAATTACCCCCGAGAATCAACTAGTTCTTTGCGCGAATAGACACGCCCAGAGATTATTACCGCATGTTCGGGTATGGAAAACGTCGACCTTCCATCAAATCGCCATCCGAATTCAAGCTTGCTTGGTCATTCATCGGTATTAAGGAGATCTGGATAGCAGCCGACTTAGGCCAGGAAATAGTTTATTTTTATTATAGTCGATTGAAAATCAAATGACCTCTGCTGGAGGTCTTTTCTTCTGCATTACGAACCATGATAAGCTTAAGACAAGGAGAGTAACAGCCTCCAAATCCCTTTGACTTCGAGGATCAGAAGGCAAAAGGGAGGTTTCCGGCTTCATTCTGGTGAGTTCAAGCCTTCACAGTGAACGTAAGCGAACCAAACCTGTCTCTCCTATTTTGCGATTCAACAGCGTGGCGTGTTCAGAATGTAGGTTTGAATCATCTGCCTAACACTGCAATGACCATTATTCGCACTAAACGGCATTTCAAAAGCCCTAATTTCTTTGTGACGTTACATCTCGCCATGAAACGATTTCAGATTTCCACTTCGATAACGCCGTCAGTGACTTCAGATACTGCTCTGGCTTCATGAAACACCATTGGCTAAGCTATAAAAGTGCTAACTTGTACCTCAATAGATTAATTGTCTCACCACCACCACCACCTGAATCAATGCTGTTGTACGAACACCATTTTCTGAAACTCCGATACAATCGCCGCTCGGATTCAACAACGTGGATAACTGCCCTTCCCAAATTCAGTTCCAAAACGAGACAACACGTCAGTGGATAGGCAATATTCACGATGACTCGTGAGTTCTTTCACTCCTTCAAGTTACTCGTTTGACGAATCGTAACACGAATTCCTTGCACAACGTTATCACAGGAGGCAACCAACGTGAACTTGATCGCATTCGTTCACAAAAGAAGGTCGCAGCCCATGCAAAGAAGCCCAAAGAAAGTAATACGACATTGGCAAAGCGAAAGGAGGCGTGAGTAGTTATCCAGTCCTTCATCTTCCTAGACACGTAGCTAAGATACGTCTTATAGAGATGCCGAGATCTTGAGGGCAAAACAGAAAGTAAACATCCATCATTCTATCATCAAAATCCTGGTTTATCATTCTGATTTTTTTAGAAAGCTGAAGAAGCGAAGGCTACTGGTACTACCAAGAAATGACGTTATCCCCATCTCTTAACTGGTCAAATACTAGTCTGCTCTCTTTTCGGATGCTTGCTTTATTTTTTGCGAGGGCCATATACCTTATTGTCCATGAAGACATTTCATCTCAGGGGTTTCGTTGTTCGCATGTAATATAAAGAAAGGTCTTGATAGCAATTCAAGAAAGTGAGACCAGATTGTCCATATGATGGGGATAATCTGTGCCGAAGTGTCAGAAATTCGATATGATCTTTGGGGCTGACCTCACAAGAATTTATCCGAACCTTGAAGAGATTTGAAATTCACTAAAATAGGGCCCCTGAAAATGGGAAAGGACCGGGTAACTGATACCCGCGCTTACATAAACAATGTCGAGCTCGGAGCTCCTCAAAATGTAGATATTTGGCGGCAGATTTTTGAGATATGGAGTTAAAATGGAAGTAGGATACCATCCATATTCGGATCATGTCGTTGACCCCACATAAAGAATTATCCATTATTAGTCGTGACGCGTGTGTTGATGGGAGGGCCCTATCAATACTCCGTCAGCCTAGACCCTTCTTAGGTCGGTAACTATTCCTTATTCAAGCCTAACAAGGACTAAACTAGATTGAGGACAAATGGGTCACTTACAAAATAACATGATGTTTTTTTAGAA
>Ga0154008_100201_pt1 | contig 13375 bp, 16 predicted proteins | sample TSNJ092MetaG_FD_104711 | JGI IMG/M metagenome (GOLD analysis project Ga0154008, IMG submission 104711) | Attine ant fungus gardens microbial communities from New Jersey, USA - TSNJ092 MetaG | ecosystem: Host-associated > Fungi > Mycelium > Unclassified | place: USA: Connecticut, Klassen Lab...
ATAGATCAATCTCATCTATCTCGCTATGATCACTGACAGAATACCTATCGTCCCTATGTTCACCCCCTCTCACATCGGCGGAGATAAACCACCAATTGACTTTGGCAGCGTATTCGACGTGCAACAGCTTGCACGAGGAATCGGCATTCCAGTGCTAGAATGGCACGAGGTCAAGAACAGAAGCAGCAACGTCTTAGACGAGCTTGGTTGTTGGAATACCTGGGAAGCGGTACAGTATGATGAAGCTTTCCCTAGAAGAAGTGTCGTGCCCAATTTGCTTAGCCTCGGTACGTTTCTGCCAACTAAACGCCCTTGAAGCATGTTAATTACTCAAATCCAATCAGACATTTCATATACAAAAGCCCCTTCCTGGATTAAAGTAGTGCCTCACTTTGAGCACGATAAGCATGCGTACTTCTGGGCTCTCGCATCACTAGCCTTCCCTGAAGGTCGACAGGAGAACCTCCAGCCTCCTCTCGCCTCGCCTGTCCATCATGCCCTTCTACCACCTGATGAACAGCTTCTTTGCTATGACTATCTGTATTATGCATGTGCGCATCAGGTGAGTTGTTTGTTTGTCCCTGTCTACTCTGAAGCTTGCAACTTCTGTAGCCATATGAGTTTGAATTTGACTACAGTCCAGCATGGAGATATGTCGGCCAATACCTACACTGGACATCTCGGCTTCAAGATATAGCCGAGACCTATGTTCGAACAGCATTTCAAACGCCCAAAGGTTCATCAACCCCTCCTGTGAGTGGCTTCTTTACCTGGTAGAAGGTTCTCGCTCTGATATACAGAAGTACATTGGGATCCATGTTCGCCATGGAGATTTTAGAAATTGGTGTGGTCAAGTTCCTGTGGACGATTGCTTTGCTTCTATCGCAGTCCTAGCCAGACGTGTTGAAGAAATCAAGATTGAGCTACGAGAGTCTAGAGGGATAACGGTTGAACACGTCATTATGACTAGTGACGAGAAGGATGAGTCATGGTGGGAACAAGTTGCAAAGCAAGGATGGTATATAATCGATCACTCCGGGACAGTGGAACGCTATGGTGCCTGGTACGTCCAGATTCTCGTCACACCTTCGATTCAATATCACCACAAATCCTTATCTTCAACTTTAGGTATCCAGTATTGATTGATGCTGTGATACAATCGGGTGGAGTTGGATTTTTGGGAACCGATCGTTCGACCATGTCCACTCTGGCAAGGCGGCGGGTGCAGTCGTGGCGTAATGGTGTTGTGCGGACGGTCAAGTGGGGTGAGAAGGGTGCAGATGATCATTGAAGATGCCATCTATTCTTTCAGCTATTCTATCCTGCTTATGTGTATTACGAACCTTTTTTTTCGCGTAGACTTGAAATTTACTAAGCCCTAGTTCAGAGATGAGCCCCGTAGGACGGACGAACAAAAATCGATGTGTTTAGTAAAGTGGATGACGGCTTATGATCGAACCTTATGATCATGGGGAAATCCGTATGTTATCCTCTTTGAAATATCACTGGCCTTCTGTTGCAACAGTCCAGGATCAACTCCCACTTTGCAGAATCTTGGTTCTAGTGCTCCCTGTGGTCCATTGAAAACCAGTGTCGCTTAATCCATTACCACACAAAGGAATCTCTACGTATCTAATGTACTTTTCTGACATACTATCCAGGTTGCATATATGCCCGCAGCCTGTGATCCAGTGTTCAGATGCAAAGCACCTAATCCTCAAGATCCATATGGATGTAAAAACAAGGAATGAGGAGAAAATGGATGCAAAGTTTTCTGGGCAACGCGTCGTGCTGTGCTGAAACTCACCCTGGTCTCCAAGGCGCTGGAATACGACAAAGCCCGGAATATTGATGTTCTGAAAGGTGTGCAGGACCTGAGAGCTCCTGACGTCAACTTCGTCTACATCTCGCTTTCGAATCGAATTCCACTCCAAGTAAACCTTCGAAGCTTTGGAGAAAACAGAAAATGAGCTTTGTGTGAAAAAGACTATCACGAATCTGATCGATGTTTTTGGTGGAGGGAGTCTCTGAGATATATTGATGTTATACGTTGTTGCAGTGCTCGCGTAGCTGCTGAGTCAAGTGCTTATTGACTTTTGCAGGGCTGGAAGGATAATTATGAAAGCTTCTAATTGGGAGCTGGTAGAAACCTGTGGCGACGTGTTCGGATTTATTCTGAAGATTGAGGCGTATGATGGATGGAGGTTCTATTGACAGTGACAGCAGCTACCCCTATTGCTGATATTGCGGTGGAAAGGACTCGAGTAGCGTCTGTAACGCACTGCGTGATCCATACAAGCGCTCCGGATGCTGTCCTTCGTGTTTGAACAAAATCTTCCCTGATCCTCATGTCATTTGAGCACTGCTTTGCACCTTGTCGACAAGAATGCTATAGCACCATCTACACAACTACGGACATGAAGAATGTTTCGGTTTGCATTCAAGAGTCTGGGTATCCCCCCTCATTATGGTTGACACGGATAGCACTGTAAGGTATCAAGATTGAAAAAAGGAGGCATATAAGGACAGGGATATTTGGCCGAATGTTATCAGGTGAAATTGACGTATTGATTGAGCACCTGATGACAAGTTCAGGGGACCACGTTGGATATTAGATGGGGATGACTCGGAGCGGATGGAGGACATTGAAGAAGGGAAATCCATCGTTCTGGACCGCCCACAGAAGAGCAAGTGATGGTCGAGTAGAGAGATGCTGGTAGGCGGGAGGAATCAGAGTTGTTGGTCAAGAGGTATTTCAGACCGCATTTTGACGAGTTGTAGTAAGGATTTAGTAATAGGCATTCTGACTTTACATATGTTCCCAAATTCTAGAAGAAACCCGTTAATATAATCTATTTCTGTTGGGCATCCGGTACGAATGTCGCTCAACATGGGAGAGATGTTTCCTCCAGTCACCCTTACGACCTCGAGAACTTCATTTTCTAGAGCATTACAGGTGAGTTGTTCAGGAAATCGCGCCAAATCGATGGTACTGGTGTCAACTCCTTGGGCTGCGAGTGCTTCTAACATCCGTTTGTTTTCCAACTGAAATTCCATACTAAAAGCGTGTGACGCCTCTCTGCAAACGACCCTCACGATGCGACGTGTATTCGGAGATACGAACAGGTCACCATTCCTGCAACCCATAATGGCAGTCAGAGGGTTGATGATGGCATCGACTACAAGCTTGCGACGAAGCATGATCTGCATCTCGCGCATTGGTTTCCAAGTTGAATGGAGAGGATCAAGAAGAAGCAAGACGGCGACAGTGTCTCGTAAAGACCTGTATCGCTTGAATTCGGGATCCTGCGAGGTCGTAATATCGTTGAGTTGCAGCCGGCGCTCGGGTCGTGAAACGGATTCGTCGTGATAGCTCGCCTCAAAATTTGAACCTCGTGCGGGGTTTTGAATAATTCCGAATTCTAATTTTCCTAATCCTGTATGAACGACATGGTAAGTATTTTTGATGAAGACACCGTGCGTATTGGAGGCAAGGATGAAATGAGGGCGGAGCTCAGGAGTTGGGAATAATCTATTTGACAGTTCTTCGTAGATTCCCATACCATTCTGAAAGAGCACAATCGTAGAATCTGCGGAAAGACGCGGTGCCAGCCTGATGATGGCTCTGACGGCCTGGTGGGCCTTTGTTGTGACGAAAAGGGAATCGATAGGCTCATCGAAGTTCCTGTAAGCAGCATGTTTAGGATCTGGTTTATTAGCTGTGCGAATGTCGGATGATGGGATATCGAATGCATCGACTTTGAAACCGCCGGAAGTTAAAACAATTCCATTTCTCTCAACTCGGATGAGGTTTCCATGAGCCAGAAATTCCTCCGCAGCGGAACGAGATTTGTGTATGAGAGTTACTGAGTGTTGAGTGGGAGTGATTCGCCTCAGATGATGAGCAAAAAGTTGGCCTATTGAGCCCAGGCCAAGAACATGAAACCGCATTGCAGCAAGAATGATCACTTGTCGACACTCAAGTCCTCCCGTCACGTGTTGTATCATTAGGGAAACATTCTCCCAGATATCCTCAATGCCAACTCTCTTCAAACTCAAGTTCAATGATCTTACACGGAGGGCCTCCTTCGCTGGACAGCCAGACTGGCAAGAGCTCTCCAACAGAATTTCGGATCTTTTTTGTATACCTCAGCACCAGGTCGGGGTAACCTACATTGATCCCGAAAACGAGGAAATTACATTGAACACAAGGGAGGAGTTACAAGACTACTACTTTTCATCTTATCATCCAGGAGACACTATCAAATTCTCAATATTCGACTTGACCTCAAGGAACCAAGTACGGTTGGCTTGTACAAACGCGGGACATCGAAATACTTCCAGTCAATTCATCGATCCGGAGGTCCCTGGTCTTGATGATTGGCAGGTGGTATTTGTTGGAAATTCCTCTTTTGGTAACAATATTCGAAGTGCGTTCGTGGAGAGCGTGTCCAGTGATGAGAGTACAGCTGGTATAGCGGATAATACATCTGGAATGCAGGTGGAGGATGCTCATAGTGAAGTCGCGGAGAAATGCATTTCGAATAAACAGAAGGGAAAGAGGAGGGCTCATTCTGTGTCATCGAACGGATCTTTGGTCGCCGTGGATAGCGGCAACACATATCCTAACCCTATCATTGACATCAACTCTCGACCATCCCTCCTTCACAACGAAGGTGGTGACACCATCGTCGCCGAAAGCACTCCTAGAGTCCCGGAGAAGGAGTTCGACCGGATGCGGGAGTTTGAGGATCCACCACTTCCGTCAGTTGAATCAGTGGACCCACAACCATCTCAACCCGCGGAAGCATCCGCCAGTCTTGCTCAAGATATAACATCATTCCTAAACACGATTTCAATCATAATTTCAGCCCACCCTGAACTCGGCGATTCCTTCCGTACTATCATTCGTAACGTTACAAATGGCACATACTGGGTCTCATCCCGTGAAGCCCTTTCGCAAGCTGCCACTGGATTACAACGAAATACTGAGAATCTTGCTGAGGAAAGTCGGAGAGTGGTGGAGGAAGAGGCTGGAAGACGAATTGCTCAGGCATTATCAGGGATGCTCCGCATCTTTTCTCAGAGTCGGGACGAAGCACCCGAAGCACAAGCAAATAGAAACGCCCAAATGCTCAAGCAAACTACCGAGAAGGCCACTCGACAACCTAAAGCTGCAGACATTCCGCCATTGCACAATGCAAATCCTGAGCCGACTGACCTCTTTCGCCAACAAATCCCTCCTATGCAAGGGGCCTCTATGACAACAGGTTTTGCTACTTACTCGGGTAGGCCTCTACCATCCAGCCAAGGTACTGGGCCTACATGGGGTGCATCAATCTCTCGCAACTTCGCAGCAAATAGCAGGTTTCCCACGCCGCCTACACCAAATTCCCCATTTGGCACAGGGATCCTCAATGTAGCTCATACACCATTTGGAATAGGAACGGCACCATTCTGCCGCAATAATTTTGAATGTAGCTCTGGTCTGGGCACTGAATGTATCGAAAGTCAACAGCGGCTATATGCAGAAGAAATAAGAGCCAAAGTTGGGGAGGTAAAGAGAGTCTTCAAGGCGGAGAAGGTCAAGGCGGAGGAGGAGCGATATCGCTGGGAGAGAGACGAGAGGAAGGAGGACCGAAATCCTGTGAAGAGTACAGCGTAAGTGTTGAGCGCGCGGAAGATACGATGCTACTGCTGCTAATACCAGACATAGTTTCGATATAGTCAGTGCCAGTCCCTGGAGATATGATACATATCTTGGTCATTCCCCCTACCAATGTGTTAGACCTGCAGAGAATCCCTTCACCTCTGTGGTCAATAGGATCAGCAGAAGGCTAGTAGATGTACGTGAAATGATCGTGAAATGATGCAGTTTATGGGTAGCACTGATTTCTCACATTAGATGGGTTTCACTGAAAATGTTTATCCAGATTTACGTCAAAGGATCATGGACTATCTTCCTACTGATGGGGCTATAACGAAAGACGGTGAAGACGATATCGTTACAACTCTTTTGGAGGCCATGCTCACGGAGAGCTCCGTTGCATCTGGCTCTGGTGGGAGCGATATTCCGGGCAGCTGGCATTAGGCAGATTTGATATGGTGATCCTGTCATTGCGTACTACCTTCTTGCTCATGACCGTAACTGTTATTGTTATGTTCTGGACTCTTACGTAGGAGGTGTGATGGATAAAGAAGATGAAAATGCGCCACGTGGGTGTCAACTGTGATTGTTTCAGAATGTAGTTGACAACCTCCATTCTACATTCTGTTTCCTTACGCACAACTTGGACTTGCTTGTGTCCAATTTATCTTCACCATTGCTGTCTAGAATGTTTCATTAGATATTTATATCGTTGTGTGCACCACCATGCGGTATCACTGCAGTTGTGAACGAATCTCCATATTCGGCGATCTCCATCGGATCTCCATCGACTCGGTGCGTAACTATAAATCACAACCTTCTCTTCACTTCGGCTCCTGACACACCCTTTGTAGTTGCCTAGTCGGTTCATCTCAACTCCTTTAAAAAGGTACTTGACGAGCTGAACTGCTCACTGTCTATCCTTTCATTCGTAGGTCACCTTTTGTGAATCTGATCGTACCTCATCCAGGCTCACTAGACACGCGCGAGAGAATTTCAGGGGTATACAAAAATAATTTTTTGGCGAAAAATACCCATCGTATGTGGTCCTTTTAAACGTCAAATAATAGTCTTACATGGCATACGTCCAGCTCAATGTTATATACATATGCCTCCATCATTGTGGGACCTGTATCCTTCAATTCGGCAGATCCCATGCCTTATAAGCTACAACCAGTCTCAACAACCTCAGAAGTCTCCCGTTCGTCACTCAACGCGCCTGTTGACCGTCTTATCCAGTGTATCAATGAACCCTCGGCAATGCGTTCATATCTTGCTTCGTCTCCTGGCTTAAAACTTGTGGATGAACTTGAGGAACTGCTTCGACGTCTTCCGGCCCGCCAATCTAGAAAAATACATACGCCAGAGGACTGGTTGTGCATCAGCCAGCGAATCTATTCGGAAGTTGTCCGTCCGTGGTCACCTCGTATTCTCTCTCTTCAGGAGCTGCATCAGCATCGCCAAGACACAAAACGCAGATTGGCAGTGATTTATTTATTGGAAGAAGTTCTGAAGAGACAATCTCCTTTGCTTCAAATTCCTGTGACCGACATGATCACGCTGGCGAGACTCGATCATTCCGCTAGATTCGGAAGGTTATTCCGTATTAATGAGCTTCCAGTAGAAACAATGAGCATTATCTTTCACTATGTCGTATGGTCTGCAAAAGATCCGCAGGAGTGTAATCGGCGTCGGTTGGCACTCGGTGCCATATGTCAACCATGGCGAAGCGTGGTCGTCCAGGATTCCACGCTGTGGAATACATTCTATTACCGAGCCGAAACTCCTGGCCAGATTTCCTTCTCGAAACTCGTGATCGATAGATGCGGTTTGGCACCCATGGACATCTATCTCAGGGACTGTGCAGAAAAACCATTAAGTCGGGAGACAATGGAGGATATTTTGAATCATCTTGCGCCTCGGAGAGGCCAACTGCGTACTCTGAGTGTAGCGGTGCAAAAAAAGGAAGCAGGGCTCACATTGTTACGCTGGTTACAAGTTATTGGCCTCCAGAAACAGACGTGCAACCTGAAACACCTTGAAGTTCACCGTTTAGGACCTCCATACATTCACATGGGACCAGACTATTCCTCTAATTCCGCCCTTGATGGTCCTTTGCCGCTCTTTGGGGGTGCATTGGTGTCTAGCCTCCGTCATCTATCCATTTCCGGCCTTCATGTTGATTGGACACGCACAACCCTTAAAAATCTCACGACTCTCGACATTCGTCGTATTCCTCTAGACTCCGCCCCAGATATGGATCGTTTTTGTGATATTCTCTCCAACTGTCCCAAACTTGGTCACCTCGTCCTACACGGCGCAGGGCCGAAGTGGAGACCACCTGGCGAATTTCATCTACCTGTGACATTGCCTGATCTCAAGAGCCTGATCCTTGCGGACTTTGCACTTAACTACGTACAGTTCGTACTTTCCAGCTTCGTCGCGCCTGGATTGGAGGAACTAGCACTGTATGGATTCACCGGAGAGGATTATACCGCCCTTTTCGAGCGATTGACTGGTCTCTTTCCCAAGGTCCGGTCATTGACTATGGTGTTCATTGATCTTTCACCAGAAGAACGTGGAACCAGGGCTCTCGTTCGTATGTTTGCATCCATGCCAGATGTTAGATTCTTACAGGTATCCAAAATAAGCGAGTCGTTCTGGGATGCTCTCCACTTTAATCCTCAGACGCTTCTCGAATACCCGGACTTCAGCGATAGTAGTTGTGCACTCGACCCCTCGTATATCCTTTTCCCCGACCTGAACAGTCTTGATGTCAATGACACCTCCTGGGACTCCCTGTCTAAATTCCTTGCATTCCGAAGACAAGCTGGGTATGGTCTTGACAAGGTTTACATCGCCCAAATGTATTGGTTGGAGCTGGATGCCCAGGAAAGAGATACCCTTCGGCAGCTCGCCGTCACGCTCTTAACCCATAACCATCCTTCGAAAATCAGTGACGAAGAATCACCCATGGAATGAATACTTAGGATGGCTTTCGTTGTCAAATCTCGGTATTCTTGAAATTATTTCGTTTTCTGCCCGTTGCTATCTCGCTTCTAATGTGTCTTCATTAATTTGTTAAGCACGATGATTAGATATGTACCATATGACGATACAATGCAAATGTCAATATAACCCATGCAAACATACTACGTCTACTATACACCGAATTAAAGCTTTTTGCGCTTTTTACCGTTTACCAATGTTGGGGATGATGGCAAATTTGAATTATCAAATTCATCGTGGGCCTTGACTGCAGGCTTTTTTGTTTGGCGTGAAGTGCCATTTGAAAGAGGCTTGTGTGGTGATCTGCTAGCTGTAGAAGAATCTCGACCATTTTCCATCCTGCTAATTGGTTTTGTAACGTGTGATGATGACGTTTGATCTGTAGACCAGGTAAGAGGCCAACATGACCGATATTGTAGCTCCGAACTGACCTTGTATAACGTATGTCCTGAACAAACCTACAAGATCATTCATTTCTGAGGCAGTAACTGTCCGAGTAGAGGCAATGGCCATTGTCTGAGGTTGATCCACTTCCATCTCATCGTCCTCATCAATTTCCATCTGCAAAGCGCCAAGTGGTTGAGCCTCGACCTCACTGACGCGCTTCTTCAGGAATGTGTCAATCAAGGAGTCGAAGAACGTGTTGATGGCCGGGGTGAGATATGCTGGTGTCTCAAGGACTTCCCTTGACGACTCGGATGAGATCGGAACTTGATGCGATGCTGGTTTGAACGGAGTCGTATTCATGGGATTGATAGACAAAGGTCCAAAAATGCTCTCCAACAAAGTTGGCTGCTTATTCACAGTATTACCAGTGGCAAGTTTTTTCGCCGAGATATCCTCTTCAATGAGATTAACAGAATCGCCAAAGGCAACAAGGTTCCAGCTTTGGTTAATCCCAAGGAACGAGTAATGCGAGGGTTCAGCTGCGTTGGAAAACCAAACTTTACTCCGCAAAATGAACGGTAGAGTCGAAACTTTAGTCGGTTCCGGGGATTGCAGGGTAAAGAATGAGATCCGCGTTGTTTGTGCACCACTGGAACCAAGGTTCTCGAAAACAGCAAATGACGATCCAGAAGGGTGTAAGGATATAGACTGAATATCACGACAAGTATATTGATGCCAGCATACTGGAAATTGACTTCAGATGAAAACAAAGATGACCGACCATACATTCGTCACTCACCTGTATGGGCCAGAACATCCCAAAGAACAAACTGAGTATTGCCTGAGATCAGCAAATTCCTCCCTCCAATGAAGTGAACGTTTTTTGGTCTTGGACATTCAAAAGGTGCAAGAGTTTGGATCATGGCATATGTTGTTGTCTCGTACACATTGACACAAGACTCGTAACTGACAGCGAGTAATGAGGCATCGTGAGACCAGGAGGCGCTCCATGGCTTCTCCGAGTGATATTTGAGAGTGGCTCGGGTGACCCAGAACTCTACTTGAAATTAGAAAACCTAGGTACCCACTCAAGAAACTGCTTCCTCACCTTCTTTCTCCCCCGTTTTCAGTTTCTGGTCTCTGAGCCGCCACACTTTGACAATACCATCTTCGCCAGTGGTGACCAGCTGCAACGGCATGTCTTCAGCATGCCCAGGAGAGAACTCCAATGACGTTATCTTCTTGTCCATATGAGGTTTGTCAATCCGGGTGTTGAGTACCCAAACAGCACTCTTGTCATTCCAGGCCCAGAGCTTGAAATATATCTCTGCTCGAAAATCGCCATCGTTTTCCCGTGTATCCACGGTTGCCATCCAATGTCCTGAAGAGGAAACAACACATTGCTCCACTCGAGGAGGCTCTATTGGCTTGTCCTCTCTTCGTGATGTCCGGTTGGAAGGCGAGACCTCAAGCTCATAATTCACAGTGGATGTTGAGAGGGAGTATATTTGAAGAGAGGAGGGATGAGAAGAAGGTAAAAGGAGGGTTGAAGACAAAGAGTGAACCGCCAAGGGGGATGAACGTATCTTTGATGGAGAAGGATCGTGGTCATATACGCCAGGATCTGCCCACAAATGTAAGTAAAATTATGAATGCACAATAAAATACACACCAAGTTTCAGTCGCGAATAGCTTCTGGAAATCTTCAGGTTATTAGCATTGACAAATACATATGTCGCATCTGCTAGTCCCAATAGATACTCCTCCCCATTGTTCGATCTTGTCACGGACACAGTATTGATAGCAGATCCCACTCGAGGAACAAACTCCCTACGGCCAGTGTGCAGCTGCCATATTACCAACACTGCCTCTTCACCTCCGCTCAATAGATAAGCACCATTGACTGTGAAAGTCAACGTAGAAACTGGGTGTGCATGCCAATGCATGAGCGATGTTTGTGTCTTTTTCTCCACGCCTTCCACATTTGTGACAGATTCTTCGTTGAGACAGTACCAGAGCCGAACAACACCTTTGTCGTCCCCCGTTGCAAAATACTCTTCTAAGGGGTGGAAAGCCAAGCAGGTAAGACGTTCGGGAGACACATACTTTGTGAAGCCCGCCGTCAAAGCCGACGTCCTCGCAACGTAGACTTTGTGCCCTGCCGTGGCCACCAGCCAAGCTCCATTAGGTGCAATAGCCAACCCCGTGGGAGACAGGATCTTTCCTACAACCAACTCATCTGCTGATCGCAGGGACATAGAGTTGGCAGAAGCACTGTTCTGCAAAGACACACGCATCACGGCAGCATTCTGATCTTGAAGAGAAATAAATTCGGATGAATGGATAACATGAATCAGGTGACACACCCTTTTCTGAACGAGACACAACGACAAAAACGTAGTCCTTGAATTGTTCATGTGCGCAGAGGTAATAGACAGGTTGAGAAATATCAATTGTTCTGAGTAATGAACCATCCAAGAAATCCCAGACCATCAAGGATCCATCTAAGGAGCCAGTGATCAATTGAAATGGGTTGTGAGGATTGATGACCGCGCAAGAAAACACTTTTAATTGGTCATTCGACGTAGAGCTGGAGTTCGGTGGTTTGAGTGTTGATACGATCTGACCCGTTGCTGTTGAGTGGATCTTCACAGACGACCCAACGAGGGAGAAAAAATGACTAGGAGACATCAAGAATAAAGATATTTTTGAAACTAGACAGACATACCCTCCGTCTTTTGTGAATATCGGAGATACTCTGCTCGCGGCTGAAGAGGTTATGACTGTCCATTCCCAAGGAATCTCTTGTTCATTCCAATTCGCAGATGGAATTAAAGTATGTTTTGATGGAGGCTTTGCGGATTTCTCTTTTCCCTTTCCTTTTTTCGAGTTCACGGGCTTTTCTTGGTTTACACGAGTGTTAGGCTTGGATCTATCGGCACGAGAAGACTTTGGTGCTGCCATCCGGGGAGCAGTGTCGCCGAACACAATGATTGATGACCTGAAAAAAATGGGACAAATAGTATCCAAACAATACTCTTTCTATCTTTAGAGTTCTACTTTCTGTTGAGGGCTTGCAAAACAAATTTTTTGTATCACTTAAATGAACCAACTTCAGAGTTTTCTGGACAACCCAATCAAGACTGATGAATGCTATAGAAATTTGGAGGTACATGCCATTGAATGTTATGATACATTCTCAGCTTGGTATAGTCCCACTCACATGATGATGCTATCTGTCTTGTATTTTGTGATACGAAATTCTAATGCATGCATCCGCTGGATTAGAATGATGACTCACCCCAACTGTTACCAGTGGTTGATTGTGTTTCAGACGGTCGAAGCATAGAAATCATGATATTTTCTCATAAACATGACATCCTGTGAAAGTGGATGTATAGCAGCGTGACATCTGTGACTCAAGTGTTTACTTGATGACATCACCTTCAGATTTATTTCAATGCCTCGTCGCAGGCCGATCTCCGGGAAGCAGAAGAAGGAACAACAGCAAATCAGGCGTGCCATCAAGCGAGGTGACCCTTCACCTGCAAAACCTACAAATCAGCTTCCTCGTGGTCACAAGCGAGTCAGAGCGGTTCCAATTGGCAAGTTGGGCAACTCTGATGTAGTTACTACATCAGCCAGGAAGCTGCAATCTGTCTTCATTAAGCTCCCCCAGACATTCCTCGAAGAGACAGAGGCTGTCGCGTCTACTGCCCCCCTTTTTCGACCAATTTCGTACAAAGTAGCCCACTCTCATGATTTCGCTAATGACGGTTCAACGACGGAGCTTGGTATTCTTTCATGTCCTAAGCGACCCAAGTGGCGCTTCGATATGTTTAAAAAGGAGGTAGAACATAACGAAGAAGGATTCTTCAAGAAATGGCTAGCTCAAACAGATGAATTAGTCGAGCGGTGGCAGAAAGGTCGGAAGTCAGAGCCACTCGGATCAGAAGATGCACAGGAATTCTATGGCAAGCCTCTTGCTGGCCCTCCATCTCCTACATATTTTGAGCGTAATATAGAGGTCTGGCGACAATTGTGAGATAAATCCACTTATGATTCATTTTTCTCTTCATTTAAGACCGAGCGTTTGTGCAGATGGCGTGTTACAGAAATCTCACAAATCATCCTAGTCCTCCTCGACTCGAGATCTCCGCTTCTCCACTTTCCACCGTCACTTGCAGATTATCTAGTGAATCGTAAAGTTATCCTCGTTTTGACGAAGGTCGATATTACTGGTCCTGTGCGCGCGACTGAATGGATGAAGCATTTCAAAGCCACCTATCCCAATATACGCGTTATTCAAGTTGAGTCGTACGCCCACAAAAA
>Ga0154008_100217_pt1 | contig 12996 bp, 20 predicted proteins | sample TSNJ092MetaG_FD_104711 | JGI IMG/M metagenome (GOLD analysis project Ga0154008, IMG submission 104711) | Attine ant fungus gardens microbial communities from New Jersey, USA - TSNJ092 MetaG | ecosystem: Host-associated > Fungi > Mycelium > Unclassified | place: USA: Connecticut, Klassen Lab...
ATTGGGAGTGTGCGTCAACATACTGGTTCTGCTGCTGCTTTTTGGGCCTCAAGTTCTTTCTGCTTCTCGGCCCTTTCAGCTGTCTTCCGTGCCTTTTCAGCGGCTTTCGCTTGTTTTTTCAACTCGCTCTTGGACAGGCTCTTTGAATCCTCAGTGCTTTAGGCAGTAGTAAATTTTGGAAAAGAGGTCAAGAGAAAGAGGCATACTTTTCAACAGGAATTTCTGACATGGAGACAATTATTTATGATAAATGCCAGATTAGCCAAAACTGAGCTGCTGATAATCTCGCATAGATTCCCACGCCGAATCTTTCGGATCAAGCCGCCGGAGGAATATCAGCACAGGAGTAACACAAACCACTGTTGTACATACGATACCCAGCATGCTTGCCTCGTCTGTCGCCCGTCGTTCTGTTGTCTCTCTTAACAGAGCCGCTTTCCGTACTCTCTCTGTCTGGTCTGCCGTTCCTGCAGGTCCTCCTGATCCAATCCTCGGTATGTCTGACTCCTCACACACGCTTCTCGATGTCCCTCCAATGGTATTGACATATCCCGTCACCTCTAGGTGTTACCGAAGCTTTCAAAGCAGACAATGATCCGCGTAAAATCAACCTTGGTGTTGGTGCGTATCGTGACGAGAACGGCAAACCCTACGTCCTACCATCAGTTCAAAAGGTTTGTAGTTCAGCTGAGTCAAAAGAAATTTTTTGTCCTGATGCCGTACTGAAGGCAGAAGAAGCTATACATGCTTCTAAGATTGACAAGGAATATCTTCCCATTACTGGTCTCGCAGAGTTCACCAAACGTGCTGCTCTTCTGGCCTATGGTGCTGACAGTGACCCCTTGAACCAAAATGCGGTGAGTCATGCTCTTGTACTCCGTGACCGATCTGACACGTCTCTCAGATTTCCATTACTCAATCTATCTCGGGAACTGGCGCCCTCCGTATTGGTGGTGCCTTCCTTGCCCGCCACTATCCTAACTCGAAAGCTATCTATCTCCCAACTCCGACCTGGGGTAATCATATTCCTTTGTTTAAAGACTCGGGCCTTGAAGTTTGTGGTTATCGCTACTTTGATAAGAAAACAGTCGGCCTTGATTTCGAAGGTCTTAAGGCTGATCTCCTGGTGCGCAGCTCAGTTCATCCGGGGTCTCCGAGAACGCTTACCTGTAATATTAGGCTGCACCAGAGGGTGCTATTGTTCTATTACATGCTTGTGCACACAACCCTACTGGTATTGACCCCACCCCTGAACAATGGGCCACCATCTCCAACATTGTGAAAGAGAGGAAACTTTTCCCTTTCTTTGACATGGCATACCAAGGTTTTGCATCTGGCTCCACCGACCGTGATGCTCATGCCGTGCGCTTATTTGTCAAGGAGGGACATCAGGTTGCCGTAGCCCAATCTTTTGCCAAGAACATGGGCCTCTACGGCGAACGTGTTGGTGCTTTCTCCATGACGACAGCATCTCCTGAAGAGAAAGCTCGTGTCGACTCTCAACTCAAGATTGTCATCCGTCCTATGTACTCTAATCCGCCTGTCCATGGTGCTCGTATTGCCAACACTATCCTCGGCGACGAGGCCTTGTACGTTCAGTGGACTGGAGAAGTGAAAGGCATGGCCAACAGGATCATCAGCATGCGTGAAAAGCTCTACAACCTCCTGACTCACAACCTCAAGACGCCTGGAGAGTGGGGCCACATTAAGAGCCAAATCGGAATGTTCAGGTAGGGAGATCCCCCTTTATCTTTGCTAGTCACCATTCACAAATCGGGATCTTAGTTTCACTGGATTGACAGCCCCTCAAACTAAGGCTCTTGCAGAGAAGGCTCATATCTACATGACCTCAAATGGTCGCATCTCCATGGCCGGTTTGAACAACAGCAATATTGACTACTTTGCGGAAAGTGTCAATGCTGCTGTGCGCAACACTCTTTAAATTTTGCTCCTGCTATCCTTTCGCTCTTTTTAGATGAATCTAATTTCTTATAAAAGATCACGGGATCAATGCATATACTTAACTGAAGTTCAAATAGACTTGTCGTTTCAGACTTTGCCTCTTGGCTTCGACCATGATCACTTCTTCTCCAAGTCCCTCTGTTCCTGGAGCATGGCCGGCAAGCCCAGGTCGGAAATTTTGTACACCTAGCGATTCCCATTATCCACGCTCCAGCCAACATTCACCAGACTTTCATTTCTGCGAAGTCCCTCAGCGCGGCATTTTTTCATTTCATAAGTTTAGACCTGATCCTGCGACAACATTAAGCCCAGACAACACGCCTTCCAGCCTTGCCGTACGTGATCTGGCATCACGAGAATGATGATCCTAGTCATAATTATGTCGTTAGCCCGATGACCTGAGTCTACACTCTTCGCTGGCGGTGGGTTTCATGACTGAGTAGACAATTTATCCAATTGATTCTTCAGAACACTTCATTCTCGAGCGCATATACGACGACCCTACCCCATCTCTCATTTTCGCCAAACAAAGTCAACAAGTTCGAAGATGAGATCGAACTTAGTGTACAGAAACAGGATATCTATGACGCCCAGCAACTATACTCCAATGTGTCAGATATCGATTCTGACCTGGTAGACTTAACACTCCCCGAGATACCTGACCTCTCGTCTTTTTCCTCTTTACGAGACGAACTGAGCATCAGTTGCGACCAATTCAACGTCTCCAGCAACGACCCTGCCTACCATCTTGATTTAGACGAAAGCTTACTTGGAACATCGATGAAACGCCCTAGTCTTGACACGCTATCCTCCTCATCGATCCAGTTTCGCCATACCGAAGTCCTGCACACAGATTCATTAGAGCGCAATGCAGGATCCTTATACTTGCCGCAGCCAGATGGTCTCAACTCGTGGACACTGTTCTTATCTCCGACGTCTCTCTGCTCAGATGAACCTTCGTTTTCTCAGGCAAGAAATTCTTTGGCTCAAGCAACATCGGATTCGGGTTGCAGACCTGGAAGCTCGAACCTTACTCATGTTCGGAGGAGTTGGAGAGTTAGCAGCAGCCTTCCATTTGGTCCCTTTCCGGTGCAGGAAGAAACAAGCACTCAACGCTATGCTAACGAAGTTCTGGATCGTGCCTTCAATGGATGCAATAGTGGCGAAGCAAACTTGGTTTTTGGTATCTCCGAAAAGGATCAATCCTCTGTCCTTGGATGTCTCTGTCCTAAATCAACACTGCATGGGCCCCAACCTGAATCTAGTGTACCTTCGCAAGCTAGAATCTATCTTGCGGTGAAAATGGTCAAGAAAAAAATGCATCATATATTCACAAAATTCAGCGTAAATGATATCAAGAGTGCAAACGACTCTTCCAACTCTCTCCGACAATCTTCGAATCCAGGTGGAATAGGACAGGGACGCTCACTGACTCGATTGTGCTTTCGTGTATGTTTTCATATTCTCATGTACTAAAACTACATTGACGTTCTTTTAGAAACAAGCGAAACCGAGGGCACGGTCTATCCAAATTTCCGGAAAGCAGAAACTCCGGAGCGACATCAATCATAGAGAAGAAGAAACGCTACAGCTGCGACCTCCAAAGCGCAAAGCACAAATCGCCAGGCGACCTATAAGCATGCCTTCTCATATGACTGGTCATCTCTCCTATCATAATGGGAGACGGTCCGACGAGGTACGACGTACAACCACACACGAAAATCGTGACTCTACTCGAGAAGACGGTTCCAAAGCTACCCAACGACGATCATTCCTATCCTGCATTAGCATTTCATAGGGCACAAACATATTATAAACAGTTCATATATCCAAATCATCATCAGGATCGTCGTCGTCAATATCATCTGCTGAGTCTGGGTCATAAAAGATGACACCTGTGTGAGATCGAGTCATATCAATGCGTTGTCCTGCACAGTCAAATAAGCAGACGAACGGTATGTATTCAAAAAAAGAAGTCAAACCTTCATGCGCGTAGGGGAGAGGTACTTCGGCCCGGGATCGTTGTTGAGATTCGCTCAGGCTCAAATTGAAAGATAAATTCTGCGTTGGGTCAGGAGCAACCTTTACCCGAATTTAGCATCCAGACCAGTGTTGAATCCGAATATAAGTACCTCCATGAGTTCTTTCTGAGAAAACAAGGACTTGAGGCTCTGCAGGTCTGGGAGAGAACAAGGCATGTTCCTGGTTGCATTCCAGCCTTCTAATACTCTTTCTGCACCTCGTTTTCCTGCTTGTGTGTTGATTCCGCGTGCAAGAATTTCAATGATCATCTCTCTGTTACATCCACTCCCTTCACCCTGAGGCCCGAAGGAGAGCCGTTCAATCTCATCTAACCTTTCACTGAGAGGGATGAAGATACTCCAAAATTTGGGTTCTGGAGTAACTGGCGGGGGTGAGATCATGTATTCTTTGGAGAGATGAAGGAATAGAGAAATCGCGTGCGCCTTCAAGTTAACTAATAGCGACGAGAAGGAAGTCTGGAGGAGGAGATCTGCAATGTTCTCGGGCTTTACAGAGTGTATGATGAGCTGGGACGGGCCTACACGGAGTGTAAATAAATGCAGATGTGATTGGAAGAGAGACCGCTGACATGGATGAGACGTGATAATCCGTAATAATCGGTGGAGAAACTCGTAGACCTCCATTGAAGACGCTAAGTTCTCCGATAGTATCTCCAATGAGTCTATTACAACGGCCAGGGGCCTATCCCTTGGTGCTACGGATATTATTCATTTCATGGCAGGATGCATTACCAGAGGGTTTACGAACCACTGTTGACTTTCGCAAATAGTTCAGCCTGGAAATCATACGAGCTGCTGTATCCCGGAATTTGGGCCGTCCAGTCGATCACAGCAGAACTTGAATTGACAAGGGTTGAAGGAGCATAGAGCAAAGAGAAGCAGATCGTGTGGACTGTAGGTCGGGTACATAGAGCGCGGAGGAGGGGAAAAATTGATTGGGCTGCTGTCGACTGTAAAAGCAGAAAAGGATAGCACGAGCGAGGCTCCGCCAGCAAAGTGGAGAGTAACATCGTAAAGTGTTCATGACGTTCAAACAAAAACTAAATAAATTATTATATCGAGATAAGATACATTTAGCCACTAGGTTTTTTCCAATCTTTCTTTTGTAAGATAATCCTGTCATACTTCCACCGCCCCCAGAGACCTATTGATTCATACTCCGTTCCAAGACGGAATCCTGCCCGCTGATAGCATTTGTTTAAGTAGGGCGTTAGGCCTCGAGCATCAACTGCCTCGATTGACTCCAAGCAAGGGCTATTCTCGAAAGCGTGATTGAGAGCGTGATTGAGCAAATCTTCCTGGATTTTTGTCCCTCTGTATGCTTCCTCTACATAAAAATGCCTTATCATTCCCTTCTGTGTTCTTTCCGCCTCATTTGCGTCCAAGGCGATAAATCCAATAAATTTATCATCATACTCGAAAATCCAGAAACCTGACGCAGGTGACTGACTGTAGTACTGGGCGGGGTCGTACATATCCCTCTCTTTCATCGTTACTTGCATGCGCTTTTCAAAATAGGGCCGATTGATCCTAGGGAGAATTAGTACTTGGGACTTGAACTTTTTTCTTGTTCCAATCACCAGTCAACAAGAAACATTAACGGGACAGCTACTGATGCAAAGGCCGGAAGAGGTTTGAGATATGCGAGGATGGCCAAAGCTTGATGAGTCGAGGGCCACCAGTTCATTGCATGGACGAAGGCGAAGGAAAGTAACAACCAAATACCGAGGGTAAGAGGATGACTGTACACTGGTGGAAAGGTTAAGTAAAGTCTCAGTCGCTCGCTGAGTCTCGTAACTTACCTTGGCGGTTTGCAAGAGCAAGACTCTCAAGGTTAGCTTTTCCAACGATGAACAGTGCAAGTTTCTTGTCCGAGGCATCGAGTGATCGTAAGCGAGATGTTTTGTTGTCCATAACACGTCGATGTAAGAGGGACAAAAAATAGCAGACGATCAAAAATGCTGAATATATATATATCTTGCCTGCGACGAGAGAACAAACGTTCGTCAGACTCGGACATACCCGCTGTGTGCAAAGTGTTTATCGCTTCACACATCACCGATGCTGATCACAAAAACTCATTACGATATCCCTTCTACACTAGACAATGGGCGTCCGATAAGGATCTACGTCATCTCGCCTAACGTGCCAAATTATCCACAAGCTAAATTCCCCGGTAAAGTCGTGTTTATTAAAGCTCGCAGACTTACACACGCTCATTAATCGACTTTGTACAGGTGTTGTCGTGTTCAGGTGAAATCCTTCTCCTTGAGTAGTCCCAGCGAAGACCTGAATTGTTTGTTCTTTCACTGACAAAGTGAGATTTACCAAGTGACCGGACCTGTTGAACGCTTTGCGGGTCAAATTGCTAGCCAAGGTTTTGTGGTTGGTAGGTAAAAGTCTGTACATGACTGCATGGCAATTCACCGCCTTCCACAAAGCCTGCCCTTCTGTTTATCATGAGTTCGAAGGACCCGAACCCATTCCATATGATACCGAAGGTACCAATAGCTCCGTAAATGTGATCTCTCACTCATATTTTGTCAGGAACCGACAGAGGGAACAACTACAAAGTCATAATGGCTTTCACCTCTCGTTCGCTGACTCAACCTTGAATAGGTAGAGAAGTCGGTTGCTGCATACGATGAGGTGATCCCAGCAATCTCAGAAGAATGATCAGTCACTTACAAACTAGTCAGGACGCAACTATATCTATCGATCTCCTTTGTGGCTTGGCAAACTGCAACGGGCGCATCGCTGGTGAGCATTTATCGTGATCCTGCTATGAACTATGGTCCTGAAACCCGGAGTGCAATAGTGACTGGAATGTGTCTAGGTGGTCATCTAGTAAGCCTTCTTATACTTTGTTAGAATCAAGTTTTGACATCAGACGCAAGGCATTCAGGGTGTGTGCACTATTATTAAAATAATTGAGCTTCAAGAACCCGTCTCCTACCTCACTCTCTCCCTGACAGGCTGCCTTCGATGCCAGAGTTCTCACTTCTGTCTGTTTTTTCGCAACTGATATCCACAGCGCTACGCTAGGGAAGGGGAAAAGTGACGATACTTTGATCAAGGTGCGCAACGGAAATCTAACTGGGAAAGGCGAAGTTGTGGTAAGCAACCATCCTCAGAGTCTTATTGTACTGTTTTCAATGTGCCTGTAGATGATTTTTGGAAAACAAGTACATATCAGGATTTGAATCGTTCCGAGAATTTGTATTTATGGTCTTTTCGACTAAGGACACCCATGTTCCACGGAAGGGAAGGGATCTCATTCGCACAACTCTCGAAGACGCCAAAGTAACATGCTCAGTAAGTTTACCTGGCCTGAAATGACTAACTTACAATGGCCCTGACATCCATGCAGTTTCTGGAAGTTCAAGCGCAGCATGCGTTCGTCCGAGACGAGCACTCCAAAGGACGATGGGATGCGGCATTGACTCGATCCCTCTTCAGTTTCATGATGGAAGTCTTCGGAAGAACAGTTGGGGTAGATTTGGGACCTCGTCAGATAGAAAACACAGAACCGACACATGTTTGTTAAATCCTACCGTAGCCAGACCTTACTGAATTCCCACACGAATACTTGTCACAAACAACTTTTGTGCTCACATTGAACCTTATCCTAAACATACACGTCACAAAGCGGCTATTGCTGGGATTGCTGAAATTTTGATACATGTGAAAAGCTGACCCGCCGCCAGCTTCGTGATGGGATACAGATGAAAGCAAAGCGTGTAAAATACCATGAAGAAAAAACATTAATGCAATTCGTGTCTAACTTATTTCTTCTTCGCAGCTTTCTCCGCCGATTTCGTGACTGCAAATAAAATAAATTAGTTCCTATCACATAAACTTCCAAGGATGGGATTTGACCTTTGCCACCACTCTTGTCAGTCTTCTCGACACTTTTGATGACACCAACAGCGACAGTTTGCCTCATGTCACGGACGGCAAACCGACCAAGAGGCGGGTACTCGTTGTAGCTCTCTATCATATCATTTGAGATGTACTGCTTAACCAGCTAGTACAAATCCACTCACCAACACACATAGGCTTGCTGGGCACAAGTTTGACAATGCAAGCATCCCCAGACTTGACAGACTTGGGGGCTTCTTCGAGAGCTTTACCAGTTCGACGATCAATCTTCTGAACAAGCTCAGAGAACTTGCAGGCAATGTGGGCAGTATGACAATCAAGCACAGGGGCATAGCCGGCACTGATTTGACCAGGGTGATTGAGGACAATGACTTGGGCATTGAAAGAAGCGGCCTCCTTGGCAGGGTCGTTCTTAGAGTCAGATGCAACATTACCACGACGGATATCCTTAACAGACACGTTCCTGAAAACGAGTTGTTGGGTTTTCATAGTATAAGACAAAACAAAAGGACCTACTTGACGTTGAAACCAACATTATCACCTGGGTTACCTTGCTCGAGTTGTTCGTGGTGCATTTCAACGGACTTGACTTCAGTGGTCACGTTTGTAGGTGCGAAAGTGACGACCATGCCAGCCTTGATTATACCAGTCTCAACACGGCCAACAGGCACTGTGCCGATACCACCGATCTTGTAAACATCTTGGAGAGGGAGACGGAGCGGTTTCTCTGACGGACGTGTCGGGGGATCGATAGCATCAATGGCGTCAAGTAGGGTTTTCCCTTTGACTACACCACCCTTCGTCTCCTTCTGCCAGCCCTTATACCAAGGCATGCTAAAATTAATCAATTAGACGAGAAAATTTCTGATTTTGGAAATTGAAATACTTTTCAGACTCCTCCAACATATTGTCACCGTGCCATCCTGAGATTGGCACGAAAGCGACTGCCTTGGGGTTGTATCCGACCTTCTTAATGAAAGTCGAAGTCTCCTTAATGATTTCATTGAACCGATCCTCACTCCACTAAGATGGGAGTCAGTGACATAGTCAAAAGAACCGGAATGTCGCACCTTGGTAGTGTCCATCTTATTCACGGCAACGATGAGCTGACGGACACCGAGAGTAAACGCCAGGAGAGCGTGTTCACGAGTCTGACCATCCTTGGAAATACCAGCCTCAAATTCACCAGTACCAGCGGCAATAATAAGAATGGCACAATCAGCCTGAGAGGTACCAGTAATCATGTTTTTGATGAAGTCACGGTGTCCGGGGGCATCAATGACCTATCTTTGGGATCAGCTGAAAATTTCCTGAATCAAATCCTGGTAAAACTTACAGTAACCATGTATTTGGGAGTCTCGAACTTCCAGAGAGCTATGTCGATGGTGATACCACGCTCACGCTCAGCTTTCAGCTTATCGAGAACCCAAGCTAATAAAAATGATTCAAGGCTGTTAACACATGCTCAATCTTAATATACCCACCATATTTGAAGGAACCCTTGCCGAGTTCAGCGGCTTCCTTCTCGAATTTTTCAATAGTACGCTTGTCAATTCCACCACATTTGTAAATCAAGTGGCCGGTGGTAGTGGACTTTCCAGAATCGACGTGACCGATGACTGGAGGAGCATATGAGGACCATTGGGGATTAGGCGATTAACGAAGGCCAAGCTCACCGACGACATTAACGTGAGTCTTTTCTTTTCCCATTTTGATGTAGTCCTAGAGACGAGCGTCAAAATTATACCAATAGTAGCGACAAAGGCGGGTGAGCAGTAAAGTTGAGCAAACGCTCATCATATATGCGATGACGAGATCCATTAATGATCATGATTATCAAGCTCCAGGGACCATCGAAAAGAAATATCAAGAACCAGGACAACTTACTTATGAGTGTGAAGACAAAGGAAAGAAGAGGGGGGAGATGAGGGTGAAAGAAAAGGAGAGAAAGATAGGAAAGTTGGATCTGTTTGGCCTAGTTATACCACAACAGGCAAATTTTTTATCGATAGATAGATCTGATGGCTGATAAAACTGGCGTGATCATTCTGATCATGACTCGCCTCCCCTCCGCCCTAGCCGAGGACCGGTGTTGGTGACAGTCGCAGAGTCGGCCATAGACAACGAAACCATGCAAGTGTAAAACGAAGGGCACAATATCTATGGTACACATGAGTGGTTTATTATCATAATCTATCGGTGCCAGGATGGGTATCACCTGACCGTGATCAGAAACTAGCGTTGGTGTGTTACAAATAGAGGGATGATACATGATACATAAGAAATTTGGTCTTTCATGCCCAGCCACCGTTGCCGGATAGGAAACGGCACTGCAAAATCTTTTCAAAGGACGGCCGGGCAGTAATGTCGACGCGAAGGCAGGCACGGACAAGAGCAGCAGCATCTCCGAGCATACCGCCGCCATCCTCTTCTTCCCCTTCCTTGTCGTCTGCACAGCGCTCGTCTAAAGCAATAGATGCATTCGCAAATGGAGATTCAAGACCTTCCTGCGCTTCCGCTATTGTCATGAAGGGGCATTCTCCAACAAGCAGAACGTATGCAACAACACCAAATGCCCAGACATCCTGTTCCTTCCCATAGTAGCGTTCACCACGTAGAATTTCTGGACTAGCGTAGTCGAGGCTATAGTTATCCGTTAAGTAAAAATATATACGCATGGGTAGGGGATCGACTTGCGTTCCATTGAAGGTATCCCAGCCTCCTTTCTTAACTAACCCAGAACTTCCAAAATCTATCAAGATGCACTGGTCGTTTGAACCGAGAACTACGTTTTCATCCTTAATATCCCGATGAACTAGGGAACAGTCAGGAAATGCCATCAGAAATCGTGACAAACAACGAACCTATGCCTTGAGAGTGCAGGAAAGCCAGTGCGTCTGCGATTTGACCAAGGTAGGTGCGCACAGCGCTTGGCGGTAAGCCTTGGGGAAAAGACTCTACCAGATCAAAAAGATCAGAAGGAGGAGAGAGCCCATTAGGAAGTCTTTCTGGTGTTGACGAAGGAAGGATCAAGTAATAATAGTGATCGTCCTCGAAAAAATCGACCAGTGAACATATATTTGGATGTCCCTGAACGATCTTTCCCTCAAGCCAGTGATCATCGTCTGGGTTGCCATCAGATTCTCTGATCTTGTGTCTCAACGGGTCCCACGGTCGACGAGGGGGAAGCACGTAAGAGATATTTGAGACGGCTGACATGACGTAAATTTCTATTGGTATCGTGCCATGCTCAGGATGCTTCTTCCAGCAATCGGCAAGAATGCGCGACTTGATGACTTGCTTAATTACTAGAGGCGGCTACCACCGGATCGCTTCAAAGAATCGAGGGGTAGCGGAAGAGGGAGGAGACTTACTCCAAGGGAGCCATCTCCGTAGATCTCTCTTCCTCGTTTGACGATTCCATATGCGCCCCTCCCGATTTCGCTTTGTATGACATATTCGGAAATACTTTTCTCACTCAGGAACGAGCGCTCTTTCACAGGAGACGATGCGCGGATACTTGCCAATACATTGATTAGACTCTCTGAACTGTTTGTGGGCTTGAGGCTCGGGAGCAGCATCGGTGGGGTTGATGAAATTTCTACGGGGGCTATGGAGACTCGGCCAGCGAAGAGGGATACCCGCTGTTGGGATGAACGACAGCGAGGCCGGGGAGAGGAGGGGGAATGAGATGGAAGGGATCGGGAAGAATTAACGGGAGAAGGAAGACTAAGCGGCAAGCAGGACAGAAGGGGAGAGGAGGCCACGTTGGGTGATTTTTGGACGTTACTCTGGAATTTCGGTGCCCGGGCGGCTGGAATGTGCGGAAGATCCTCGGCTTGGTTACCTTGCATAGAGTTGTCAGATTGTGTCCAGTCAAATCCCCGTCCCATTGATGTCACTTCCCAGCTGCCAACGCTCGTTGCCCGATAGGACTTTGGAAACAACTCATAGTCATCGTCATGCAGCCAAAAATCATGATCATCACGCGACCAATAGTCGTCATCAAGATTGTAATCGATGGCAGAGACGGAAAGCATGCAACGGTATAAGAAAGAGTTTTGTGGTAGTTCGGGCAAGGTGGTGATGAGGACCCCGGTGCACTTTCCCATGCTCCGACCGTCTCCTCCCCTTTCCCTCCTAGCCTCCAAGCCCTGTCGTCCTTTACAGCTCCTCAGGTCCCCGCCTTTCATATTTAGTCGGACCATCTCTGACAGGGCTGGGAAACCGTGTCAGTGATTGCCGTCAGGGTTGCTGTCACATTTAGGGTGTCCAAGGTCCCGCATGACCTAATCCAACACACAAACTATACTTGCTGTCGAGAGTACTGTCAACGCCGTCATCCTCAAGCCCAAAAGACTTGTAAGTTTTGCCTATGCTCCGTCAATGTCGTCTGGATCTATATCATACCACTTGCATGGTGGAACAGTGGGATTTGGGCTGGATGCCACCTGCGACTTTTGGATTACTTTCCTGCTTACATTTTTTCAACTAGTAGACCATCCTCATGGCCGTCAAGATTCCCATCGTCAAGAAACGTACCAACAAATTCAAGTCCGTTGCATTTGCCTGTTTACGCACATCTCATTTACATTCTTTCCAGGCGCCATCAGTCAGATCGGTACCATGGCGTCAAGGAGGCATGGCGGAAACCAAAGGGTATTGACAACAGGGTGAGGCGTCGCTTCAAGGGTCAGACACCCATGCCCAAGGTACGCTAGAGATTTGATTTTTGCCATGCATGGGGATTTGACTTGAAGGATTTAGATTGGCTACGGTAGCAACAAGAAAGTACGATACCTTGCTCCGTTTCTGATCATATCATCTTCTAAGTTTTTGGTACTCAGACACGTCATCTTCCTAACGGCTACAAGAAGTTCCCTGTCAACAACGAGAGGGATCTTGACGTCTTGCTCATGCACAGGGATAAGATTGCTGCTGAGATTGCTGGTAACGTGAGCAGCCGCAAGCGTATTGCTATTGTCAAAAAGTATGTATAGTCTCATGCGAAGCTACTCTCGGCGTTCTCTGACAAGATTATCATTACTCGCAGAGCTCAGACTATGAATATCAAAGTCATCAACTCCACCGGTCGTCTGCGGTCCGAGGA
>Ga0154008_100229_pt1 | contig 12657 bp, 1 predicted proteins | sample TSNJ092MetaG_FD_104711 | JGI IMG/M metagenome (GOLD analysis project Ga0154008, IMG submission 104711) | Attine ant fungus gardens microbial communities from New Jersey, USA - TSNJ092 MetaG | ecosystem: Host-associated > Fungi > Mycelium > Unclassified | place: USA: Connecticut, Klassen Lab...
AACATTACGATAATTTATTGATTATATTTTATAATTATTTAAAGTTTACATGAGATATTTAGGAGGTGTTAAGAAATATCTACCAGCTAAAAATTTAAAGCTAATTTTTTTTTATAAAAACCTATTATGAATAGATATAGTCCGCGAATCCGATGAATAAGCTAATAATAACCTAAAAGCCTAGTTTTAAGCATAAACGGGGTAAAAAATAAAAACCGACAACATCCAGATTTCAAGTTTCGCCGCCTTAGACTTAAGTCTTCTAATAAGTAACATACGTCTCCGACACCATGAGCTACTGCTTAAACGAGTAGGACACTCCGGAAGCAAGCTAAAAAAGCAAAGAAAGCACTAGAATACAAAAACTGGACAAAGTCTTCCAGGGCCAGCATCAAAGCGACATAACCCATTGGATTTACGTATTAATAGAAAGCATGAGCACTACTCAAATAGCTAAAAATTTTGACAAGCTACCGTAATATAAATTCGGAATAATGGAATAAAATTTATAATATGCTACGAAGATTTGAAATATTTTACACATAATCAAAAGATTCGATAAATAACATAAATTAAAAATAAAACTCTATTATCTATTCATAAGTAAAAAGCCAATATTAATTATCAAGATCATAAATAGATTAACCTAATTCATGTAAATTTTAAGTCCTTTTGTCCTGATTTGTAAGTCGATTATATAGATATATATATCTCTCAAGATCATAAATAGATTTACGTAATATTTATTTTGTTGTATTTAAGTCATCTAAATCTAATAATAAAAACCATTCAATCTATATATATTTATAGATAAATAAGGATTTGCTCTAATTCCTACGTATATATCTAAGACTAATAAAATAATTTATAAGTGCTTTATTTATAAAAAAAATTTGTCAGATAAAAGTCTAAGTATAAATAAGGTTATATTTAAGTTCACCTATTAAATCGCCCTCCATAGGGAAGTTATTTAACTAAAATAGATATATTTAAGCACTTAAATAATTTAAGTTTTTGTTGCTTAACACTATTTCTACTTTATAAATAAATATATTAATTTAAGAGGACTTATACTACTAAACTACTAATAAAATAAAAAGCCTTAAATGAAATAATAGGATCTAAATTACTTAAATTATTAAATAAAATTTACTTTAGTTCTTTATTTTTTATAAATAAACAGCAAAAATTTATCTTTAAGGCAAAAACTGCAATAAAAAGAAAAAACATTAAAATTTTATTATCTATTTAAAAAAGAGACAGATGGAGTAAATCGCCAATAATGTCAAATAAAAATAAAATAAATTAACTTTATATATTATTTAAAAATATTAAAATAGAATAAAGGATAAGATGGAACAGAATCACATCACAAATTTACAATATAAAATATAACTTATAATAAAATTAATCATATAATGAGGGAGAAAATCGAAGCTATATGGGTATAGTCACATATTTAATTATGTTTAAAGTTAAATGCCAAAATAAAAGTCGGGTCATGTATGTTACTTCATATAAAATATAATACAAATTAAAACTTTTAAAAAATTTAATATTAAAAATAATAATTATTAGAGCGTGTATAAAACGTGGAAAACCTATAGAAAAAAAAATACAAGAAAATTAAAAAATAATGAGGTCGATAAAATTTAACCAAAGATGTCCCAGTATAGTAAGAATACATGCCAAACTTAATTAATTTTAATTAATAATTTAATTCTAAACTTTTTATTTATTTAAGACAGTTTAAAAAAAACAAACAAACAGAAAGTTTTTATGGTAATAATTTATCTATTAAAAATGTTATAATCTAAATATTTAAAGTAAGTAAATAGTTCTATAACTTTATATTAAAAATTAAGTACATGAAATACTTTAATTAGACACTGTAAAATACTAATTTTATTAAGTTAAACTAACTAAATGAAATAATTTAATCATTTTTATATGTAATAATTTACCTGTGTAATACTTATTTAAGTATTTTTATATAACTAATTAAATATTTTATATTAACATATTATATTTTTTAATCTTTTCTTATGAAATACTTATTAGTAAATTTTATGATAACTTTATTAAAACTTTATATTTTAATTAATTCTATAAAATAATTCTAAATATTAAACTTAAATATAAGGTATATCTAATACTTGTAATGTTTTATATGATATTTTATATCACGCAATATAATATAACTTATATACTAAATTAATGAAACTAATTAATAGTTGTAATATTTTTACTGTTTTAAACGCATTTTATGTTAAATTAGTAATTTTATATTAATAAGGTAATAACATCTATATATAACCATTTTAGGATAATATTTAAAAGGAATTATTTAAAAACTTAAATAAAAATAACTTGAATATTTCATCAATAATATACAAACTCGCATAAGGTATAGATGCGTGTAAAACCAAAGATTACATAATCTAATAAAATATTATATAATAATAGTAAGAAAATACTTCCTTAAAGCATATCTTTTTGCTAATAAACAAAATAAAAATTTTATAAATCTTAATAAAACTATCAATTAAATTATTGGTTTTACTACAATTAGTTATTAAATAACTTAAATCTACACTATCTTTCTATAAAGTATATATACTAATTTACCCTATTTATTAATAAAAATCTTTAACATACTTTCTAAATCATACTACATAAGTTATATTCCAATCCGTTAAATTAGCGAAGATATCTTTATTTAAAAAATCTTTAAATTATTTTTATTATCAATATTCATTATATTATCAAGTGTAATTATACAAAATATCAAATGTGTCAATGGCTTCCTATATATTTCATTACTTACAACGTTTACCAAATTAGCATAAATCATGAGCTAAACTCTCAAAATAAAGATTATCAAAACAACTAGTATCAGCTAAAATAGGTAATTTACTGTTATAATTATTGTTAATAACAACAAGTTTAATAGCAAAATAAACTGATATAATTTGGGTTTTTCTGCTTATATTAAATTTTTCTTAAGGTAGTAATATTCCATTTTATTAACTTTAGTTAAAACAAATATATTAAATATTTTTAATCTCTGCAATTAAATTATCACACCCTTCTTAATTATCACACCCTTCTTAGGAAGGGCTTTTTCTGTTATAGTTTAACTTAATTTATAAACATTACCAGCATCTTGTTTATATAACTAATTTATTAGTTCAATTTTATCCTATTATTAGCAAATAAAATATATTTATTAAATTTAATAACATTATTATCATATAAAAATATGGGTAAATAACCCTTTTAAAACTTTAAAATAAAATCTTCCTCTAAAAGTAATCAGTAAAATTTAAAAACTTTATAAACTATCCAACCATATAGTATTGTAATACATATAAAATATATAATTATGTGTTTTAATTTCTTTAAATAGATCGCAACTAATTTAAATAATAACTTAATACTCAAATAAAAATACCTCTTAATTAAATAAAAGTAAAAATCAAAAGATGTCAAATCACTAGTAAATTAAGGCAAAATTAATAAAACTAATTATAATAAATAAAAAATTAATAATAATAATTAATAAACTAATTACAAATTAAACTAATTATAACAATAATAAAAATCATAAATTTAATTAAATAATTTAAATATTTTTTGATATTTTCCATACTATTTAGTCAAAAATTCGTTACTCAATTTAATTAAGAAAAAACACTAATTTAAAGGATTATAGTATAATTAATTTATTAAAATATTGTTTATAGTATGATAATTATTATATATTTAATAAAAAAATGGTTGATGTAATAAGCATAAAGTAATTATATTACTACTAATATTTTATAAAATTGCATCTAAATTTGCTTAATTTTAATTAAACACAATAAATTAAAAAAATGTTTAAGATTAGCCCTTTTGTATAATATGCTTAAATTATAAAAATAAAAGGAACAGTAAAATCATGTAACATCGTGCTAGTGTTCTAAAATAAATATTATTAATGTAATTAATTAACATAAAAAAACATCAGCCTACTTATCTAAACTTTAATAAAAATATTAAATTTTTCATACAAAGTAATTGTTGCTTAATGTTAGTCACTATTATTTAACATTTCCACATAATTTTATTATTATTTTCCCATTAACTAGGGCCTTTTTTACAAAAATTATTCCTTTCTTTTATTTTACTATAATAGTATGCAATTCTTTAATTAGGATAAACTTTTTTAGTTTTTTTAAGTTTTATTTTATTTAAATTTATTTGCAAAATTATAAAATTTATTTTTCCTATTTTATTAGTAAAGTTTATAGTTAAAAGCAAGAGCTCAAGTAGAAGTCTTATTTCTATGATTAGTATTAGTCTTAGTATTAGTATTTTTAATTTGTCAATAATTTAATACTTTAAGTCTATCAAAAAAATTGGGTTTAGTATTTATCTTGTTCAATTATACTAATAATTTCTAAAAGGTTTTAAGCGATAAATTAGTTTATTACTAAGTCTAACTCTTCTTTCTTTTTATTATTCTATTTTTTCTCAAAATATATCTTTAAAAACTCTAAATATTTGCAAAAAGCGTTATAAACTTAAATACCAAGTAAATTTACTAAAATAAATCTAGTTTAAAATAAGTACCGGCTTAATTAAGTCTTTTAAATTAAGTAATTATTTTTCTTAATATACCAAATAAGTAAGTCTTAGTATTTGTCTTCTAATACTTGTTCATGGGTTTGGTTAAATAAGTATTAAGACTCTGCTAAAAATAAATAGATTAACTAAAAAAAGATTAAGTAAAAAAAGATACAAATAAACATAATAACATAATAACAGATTAACAAATTAACAGATTAAGTATTATATAATAAAACTATACAAGGCCGTATTTCTTAATTTATTATTAAATTACTACATTAAAATATACAGAGATCTTTAAGCATCTTTAAGGTTAATAAATTAAAAAGTTTTGTTTTTTTACTTGACTTACTAAAATTCAAATGACTATTAAGTTTACATAACCCCCCGGCTTCTATTCTAGCAATAATTCATATAAATTTCATACTAGTATCTTGTCTGTTTTTATTAGTATTAACTAAGCCAAATAATAAATTTAGTATCGTAAAAGCTATTGGAATTATACGTTAAAAACTAAAGCCAAGCCAGAGGGGGCTACGAATATTTTTCAATTATAATTAATAATATTAAGGATATTAAGCTATTTAAGGTAATTTAAACCTAATTTATTAGCAAGTATCCAAATAACAAAAAATATATTTTAAATAAAACCCTACGGAATAATAAGTAAATTAGATAAAAACAAACAAAAAAAAAAATAAGAATCACCAATTATATCAAATAACCTTTCTTATTTATATAGTATAGTTTATGATTAAAAATTAAGAGTTAAATTAAACCACATCTATTAATCTTATACTTTATAAGCAGCCTTGGGTAATGGCCTTAATGTAATCTATTTTTAGATTTCTTTCTTTGCCTAACTAAAAATCTTTATGTTAAAAGCTCTTCTAAATACAAAAACCCGCACCCTCCAAATTAAACAAAATTCCAATAAAAAAGACTAGCTTCTACTCTATCTAATAACTTGTAAAATCGCCAAATCAAATATTGATTTAAACCGCAAGTATTTAATGCATTATATAAGTGCTAAATTTAAATTATTGCTAAATCTAAGCAAAAAAATAAAAAAAAAATACTTAATTAAAAAAACTTAACCTTTAATTAAATTTATTAATTCTAGTATTTAAACCCTTAAGCTTTAATATTAAATTATTAAGTCTAGTCTTTGGTTTTGGTTTTATAAAAAAGATACAAAGAGAAAAGATTATAGGAATTTAACTATAAGATAGTCTAAGTTATCTTAATTTATAAATTATTTAGATATATATATAAGTGATTATTTAGGGGACAAGAAAATTATATAGATATATATAGGTGATTTATTTAGGGGACGATATTTAATTATATTAAAAAACTATTCAAGATAATAAATATTCTGAATATACCTAAAAGGTAGTATTAGTCGTTTAAACATGTCGCTAGCTCTAAATTTGTAAAAGATTATTCATCTTATTAGTATCAAAGAGTTAAAGGGATCTACTTTAAAAAGCATAAATTTTATCTGTATATCTGACAAATTATAAGAAGTTTTTGAGAAGCGATCTAAAGACCAATTAATTTTTAGTTAACCACAGTTACCATTCGGTCATCTGCCTTATTTTTCTTTTAAAAGTCAATGACAAAATGCTCTAAGTAAAAAAAGTATTTATTTAGACTTATAGCCAGGTTAAAAAATAAAATTTTATTAAGATAAGCTTAGACTTAAACTATTTTTGGTATTGGTACGAAAAAAAATATTATTTCCCTAACAAAAGCAACTAGGACTATATAAGAGCATATGAACCCTAATTATTTTAAAGATAAATAAATATTATAAATATTAATAAAATAAGTAAGTACAGGTAATTTACCTAAAATAATTAATAAAATTATTAAAATCTTGTTCTCTTTTTCTTAAATAAAAATATTAAACATAAAAATAAAATTAATAAAAATATGCTTCCTAGATAAAATTCCTAAGTGAAATTAATAGTTCTGCTTTTTTGCCCTTTTTGTATAACCGCTATGCTGGCACAAGACTTTGATAGGACTATTAAATAAGATAATATCTAAATTTTCACTTATTTACCCTGTTGATCAATTAAAAATAATTAAATATTTTATTAAATATATTTTAGGGTGTTGGTTAGCAGGCTCACTCCTTCGAGCATTGTTCAAGATTAATCTCTGCAGCACATTAAATAAAAAACATGAAAGGTTATTCTCAAACCTATTGCGGAAAGCTAAGTTATCGCTCTTTCCTATCCGTCGTAGGCTTAGTATTATAATAATTATACAAATAATACTTAAATACCTGCTAGAAACCAAATAGATCTTAAAGTCGAAAACATTTCTTTAATTTAATAATATTCTCATTTTTTGAGAAACTTTAAGGCACTTCTTTGTTTATCCTCGCCTGTACGCTATAATAACTTAATATTTTATAAAACTTGCATGAGTGATACTACCAAATAACGTTATAACGTTGCCAAGATTAAACAATTACAAATTTATTCATAATATTTCTATTATTTATTGTGAAATATAATTTATATTATTTGGTTTGTTTACCCGCAATAGGTATATATTTATTAATATTCTATCAATATTTTAACTATTTAAAGTTAACATCTTTGTGCTTTAGTTTTTAAAAAATGTTATTTTAATTTAGGATGTAATTTGTGCTTTCTATTTCCAATTCAAAATATATAAATATATATTATATAAATAAAGCTATCTATAGCTTGTAAATAAGATTTATTACAAATTAAAATTTAATATAGTATATAATAATAAATAAAAACTATTAAATAGTCTAAAAAGTTTAGGAATCTTTATTGCTGGTTCAACAATTTATAATTACTAAGTTAAAGTTCTTTCTAATAAAGAAATAGAACAATCTGCAAAAGATATAATTAAGGAAAATAAAATGAATTATGTGAATAGCACTATTTAACAAATGAAATCCAAATTAGATAATTCTACTATAGAAATGAAATCTAAATACAGTCTCTTGAAACAAAAATTAGATAATTTCAATATAATTGATGCATCATTTCTTAAAATATTACTTTCCCAGCGACATTGGAAAAGGAGTAAACGGCTACTGTTCTAATATAATAAACTGAGCACAAGGGTATATGAGTAGTAAAGGATCTTTATCGAAAATTAGCCCACTCCAATAATATTATATTTATTAAGAAACACGTGTCAGTTGCTACACGATATAAACAACAGTCAAATTTTTATTTATATTTGTAAAAACGGCAAAAATTCAGTCCCTAATATGTATAACTAAAACAATGAAAACCATGATAGCAAAACTAGTTGCGATGGAGCTACCCTCACTCTTTTCGAAGTCTAGCCTTAAATTAACATTAAACCAAATAAAGTTATATTAAGTATACATAGCCAAAGTCCGCCCTAAAAATATTAACCAGAAATGGTATTTTTATTGGGTAACCAACAGACCACGGACAAAGTAATTTCTTGTGTACAGTAACAAGTTAAGATATAGCTCGAAAGACAAATGGCCTACCGCAGAACTAATTTCCACAAAATTGGATACAAGCGCAACGAGCAGACGGGTATGGCATATGGAATACTACGAAGTGTTAAACTCTCAACATGGAGCTAAGATTTCTTTAGCTTTAGATTTTCATAGGTTAAGGTATACTCTAATCGCCAGAAAACTGGTCACAGTCTTAACAGAAAGCGGGGTCATTAGCTAAAACTAAGTACTAGTCAATAAATGAGCACGAAAGAACCATAAATATACCAAACTAAATGTCCTCTTTAAAACTAGCCTAGTCTTCTTAAGTACCGTTTAATTAAAGCTCCCTAATACACTGATTTCTATGTGTCGAAAGGCTACATTCTTTTAAGAAACAAGGAAGAAAGTCTACGAGTCGTATAAGGAGTCTACGTTAAACAGCGTGTTCACCCCTTCACCTACTCAACTAGGAACATAAAATACCTACTAGACGAAAAGCTTGATAGAAGCCGCCTATAATAAATTATAAACTAGAGCTTTTTTTTGTTTTGTTTTTTTTTTGTTTTTTTTAGTAAACGTCATTGTCATACGGGCCAGGCCAGTTGCGTCAATAACTCCGGATTATGAAACTAAGACTGCTGTATAGACCATACGGCTTGATAAACAATCTAGGTTACTGGGGCATAGGTTATAAATAAGCGTATAGGCTATTCCTTCAGTAATGATCTTCTTAGCAAGTACATGAACCAGAAATAATAAGAGCTCTACTTCTATTTATTAAAAAATAGGAGCTATAGCCCTGTAAGCAACAAGACTACTTTTAACTTCCTAAAGAAAAGTATACACGAATAACAAACTAATCAAATATGAAAGAATATTAGGTAATGAACAATTAGCCAACTAAGGAAAAACCCCGATTTAAATTTTGGCTTTTATTCCTGTTTTTTCAATAAAGATATTAAACTTTTCGGGGTTGAATGGTTTGTTGCTATAGAGTATTCCATCCTCCGCGTATTGGACTATTGAGACTTCTGATGGTAGTTTACTTAAAAAAGCTCGAATTAATACTATGTTCGATAAGCCAAGGTTGCGAATATTTTAATACCTTAATTTACTTGGTGATACTTTTTCTAACAGTAGGGTCTCACACTTAGTTGGTGTAAGTTTAATGTTACCTTATCAGGGTAAATTCTTGTTCTATGAGATATTTCGTCTTTTTACACATTATTCGGGACTTTCTCATGTTAGATCATGTTTAATTCCCAATTCTGGTTGAGTTTGATTTATATTGTCTATTATAGATATTTTCTCTTTGGGATAGTCTAGGTATTATATACTTTTTCTTAGGTAGTTCAAATTTATGCTATCAAAATATTTTTTTAGTTCAAATTCATAGATGTATGGGGAATCTAAAAGTTAAGCATGTATTTGTCGGGTTGTTCCTTTTTCTTTAACGAATCCATGTTGAGTAGGATGTTCATATACTTGGTTGTACATTTGGGTAAGGCCGTTTAAACCTCGAAATGATCCTATGTTTTAGGGGTTTTCATTCGAAGGTATGAGTAAATTTGGTTGTTCAGTTTTTCTCTACTCCAGATCATAGCTTTTATTCGTCGTAATGGGATTTAACTATGCCATCCGGAAAATACTTAGTGGAACATCAATAACTTGAAGGTTCGGGTTTTTATATTAAATTTTTCTATTAACCATAATCTTTGGTAGTTTCCAGTCAATAGGGTTTCGCTTAGTCGTGTTAGTTGCCAGTCTATCAATTTAATTATGGAGTGGTTTGTTTGTGCCTATTTCAAAAGTTGGATTTTTTGTATCCTAATATATATAAGACTTGGCGATTTTCCACCAATTTTATTTGTATTAACTTAATACAATTCGGTATCGTTACAAGGGGGTATGGTTGGTTATTCATAGTTGTATGTTAGTTGTTTACGTAGTTCTAATATTTCTTTGTTAGCTCTTATTCGTAGTATTGTAATCAACTTATTATACACTGTTAAACCAGGGCCATACGGTTTAGCTCTGTATTGCGGAATCCAAATAACTATAGCCCGAAGGGTAGATTAAAGCAAGAGTTGTACAAATTTGCTAGCTCCAACGCCGGTAGAAGAGTTTTGCATAGTTTTTTATTTCGTTTTATATCTTATATTACTATGATTATTTTTATATTGTCTTTTTCTTGTTAAATGACGAGTTTATTGAAAGAGCACAGAATCAGCTCAATTTTGTTTGCAACCCAAGCCATTGATCTCAAAGCATTGTCGTGTTGGGTAATCACCCCCTTCACCATAGACCCATCTGTTTAATGGAGCCTAGATAATGAAAAGATGCCCCGTGGTAGGACGTTAATAGTTTAAGGTTAGGGTTAATTACTGACAAAGGAGATGATCTATTGTTTCTGTTTCCTGTTTAGTGATTAACTTGCTATAATACCCACTATTTTTCCGTTGGTTATTAACTGCCCAGTTATTTTATTTCGTATGTTGAATTAGGCGGTAGCTGCCCTATATGCCAGCTGTTAAAGCCAATTAAAGCCACGCCTGGTAATCAGTAGATATTGACGAGACTACTGCCATTCATTTTTGACTTTGGTAGACAGTTTACTAATTTCATTATTATATAAATTATATGGTTTACTTCCTATTAACTTATTTGGTACTCATATATTCATTCTCGTTTATTATCAGTTGCTTAAGTTTAAAAATATTGTATATTGATAATATACCGTCTAATTTTTCTAAAAAGATTTATATTATCTAATACTATTCCTCTTGATATATATAAAACATTTGTCGGTGATAAATATACATTAACTAAATTAAGTTAAATTAAACAAGACTGTAATTTGGATATAGAAACAATGCATTATGATATCAAAAATACAAAGTATCATGAATCTGTATTTATATACAAAAAATCTTATATATTCATATAAACTATTAGAAGAAAATAATAATAATATTTATAAATTAAAAATATCAAATATTCAAATTTTTATTCAGAAATAAACACAAAAATGTTCTATTATAGATACTAAATTAGAAAAATTATCTATGTATATAAATAATGAAAGATGCAGTGTAAATTAAAAAAAGAATTAAATAAGAAATAAAATCATCAACAAAACATATAAAATATAGAAATTATCTATACACTAAGAAAAGATGTATATAATACAAGTTATAAAAACAAAATGACTAAATAAAAATCTGTGATCTACTAGAAGGAATAAACTTAATTATTTTCTAAATTAGAAATTCAGCCATATAAAATATATGATTTAATCATAAAGGCAAATTATACAGCTATTTAAATTTTATCTGATAAATTTTTAGATGTAAGATTAAAATAAAGTTTATATATTAGAAGAAGGTAGAGTATAAGGAAAGGGTTTAATACCAGAATCAAAATTGATACGAAGATCTTCAATAAAGTGTCTAGTTGATGTAATAATATTTTAGCTAAAATTGGAGTTAATATAGATTTTTTGAGAAGGTAATAAATTATTGACCAATATTCTAATTTAACAGTACCCAGTCGTATACTTTTGCATATTTATTTTATAAATTGTTTATCCAATAATTTAGATTCTATTAGTTTTACAAGTCTGTGAGAATCAATTGTGTACAAACATTTATTGATATTCCCCTCAATATCCAAATATTAAAATCCGTATCCTGAGTTATGAACTTTTCAGTTAGTAAGAGAAGGGTGGGGTGTAAGTCCCTTTTAATTTTTTAAAAAATATGATCATAAATAGCAATTAAGACAATCCGCATAGCCTTTTTAACGATATTATCTCTAAGTGTAAGTCTAACTGTCAGTTTAAGTGGAAGTGTTAGATACGATACCAGGGGGAAATATTTTATGATTTTAATCTAAATTGAGCAGTCAGTGTACAAGTAGAACTTAGCATTTTTTAATTTATTAAATTATTTTTAGATTATTTGAGATTTTGAGCCTATAATTTATTATTTAAATGATCCGATTGCTATTTTATAAATTTTATAGTTTCATCCAAAACTTTTGTTATTGATAGCTGTAAATATCAGGTTGTTAACTGCTTTATTTAAAAGTAAGTAAAGGAAGATTTTGCTCCTGCCTTTTTAGTAATAGTCATACTCGAGATTGCAATGAAAGAAAAGCTAATATCTTCAGCAAAATGTATTAGGTGTTTGATTTAAATTGCACAAATAAAATAGAATAACAGAGTACCCAATAAACTAAATTTATTTAAAGATTAATTAATAAGTTTAAAGACTAAGCTTAGGCAATATTTAATTATTATGATAATATTTTATATTATATTGATTTTTAATTTATAGCTAGAGATAATTAGGAGTATTAATTATAATTAACTAAATTAGTATAGAAGTATCTAGTTTTGTTAGTTACTTTATTTATTATTTACTTTAATTTTATTAAGGTAACTATCTAATTAAATAATTTATAATTTATTATATTATTAAAGTATCTTATTTATAATTTTATAATTACTTTATTTATTATTTACTTTAATTTTATTAAGGTAACTATCTAATTAAATAATTTATAAT
>Ga0154008_100230_pt1 | contig 12655 bp, 10 predicted proteins | sample TSNJ092MetaG_FD_104711 | JGI IMG/M metagenome (GOLD analysis project Ga0154008, IMG submission 104711) | Attine ant fungus gardens microbial communities from New Jersey, USA - TSNJ092 MetaG | ecosystem: Host-associated > Fungi > Mycelium > Unclassified | place: USA: Connecticut, Klassen Lab...
GGCACAGGTGTGAGCATGCATGCTGCACTCTCCAACACACAACATCTGAACCTTCCGTCCTTTAACTTTTCTACCCAACCCCAAGCTGAAAATACTACCCAGATAGCAAACAACAAGGCAGTGGACATCTCCAATACCCCCACAGGTAGCATGGACAATACAAATACCAGTATAGAAGCAAATGTCATACCATACCATTCAGACATACCAACAGATCCTCAACTATAGGATGGAGCATTCACTTCCACTACTCTATTTGGAACTGAAGAATTCCTAGTAGTAGGAGATGCAAGAAATATTGTGTGCTCACTCCAATGCATTGCCATATTTATCAAACAAAGAAACATCACAGGTAAGAATATCAACAATATTTCTCAGTTACAAGAATTTGAATTTTCAGCTTGGGAACTGCTATCTGCAATATACAAGTCAGGATGGAACAAGTTCTCTGTAAACACTAATGGCCTTTCCTTTAGGACAGCTGTAGCCAAACAATTCAAGAAACCAGCCAAATCCCCCCAATGTAGAAACAATACAAAAAAAAGAGTTTCTAGAGTTCCTTCTCCTATCCTCCCACATCCAAGCACAACAGTGCTAGCTAAGTCAAAATTTACAATAGCTAATAAATCATTTGCCCAGGTTACCAAATCAAGCATTGAAAATGTACTAAAAATCTATGAAGCCTTTTCAGCTCTTCTATTAAAAAAGATCATAGAAATACACAATACTGCATTCAAACCACAAACTCAAAAACATCCAAAAATTAGCATGACTACAAAGAGCCCATTGAGAAAGTATATAATATGGTCCCAATGACTGAAAATAATAGGAACCTTATACTGTACCCAGCTGATACTCACGTCAATATCTTGAATAGGCATCTCCAAAGTGTCAAATTAGATATTTCTATTAACTGCATATATCCTTCATAGAACAGCATTGTCTTTACCACTAATAAAGTAGCCAAAACAAGTGACTTTATAATAATTGAGAAATACATCTGTTACAAACTTTATTCAGACCATAACTCTGGGAATATTTGACCAATTTTGATAATCTAAATAGCCACCAAAAGCCCTTAAGAAGACTTTTCAAATAGTACCAAAAATGTCTTAAGAAAATCATTATTCACCAAGTTATCAGCAGATCAGTTGGTAATCACCAAGTCACCAGATACTAAATCACTGATATCTTGGGAACCACTTGATGTAATTGGTTGCTTCAACAACCATTGTAAAGCTCTCTTCAATGCTCTTCTTTTGGCTATAAATAGACCCCAAGGCAATAAGATTCCATAGAGATACAAGGTCCTTAATATTTGTATATAATACTGATCTTTACTCATAGATTATCATCTATCCTTGAATAGAACAAAGGACTACCCTAAGATGGTTAGGTTATCTCTATTTCAAGAACAATAGCACTCCTATATGTAGAACAATAGGTAGTGATCATGTAGTAGGCTGTCCTGGTATACAGACTACCACAATCATGTATTTAAGGACTGTATGTCTAAGAATAAACCTCAGACTTAACAACATCTTTTGCTGCTTGTTTAACTTTGCTTTTTTGAGTATTTTGATTATCAAATCAACCAATTAAAAATTAGTAAGTGGTCATTTGTGATAACATTAAAGACCTAAAAGATATTAATGAAGATAATACCATGACCTCCTACCTTCCACAATCCAAATCCTTCCTAAAAATTCTAGGTGTTCTATATTATAGAAACAACTCATCTAACCCTATCTTCTTCTCCCAGATTGAAGATGTCATTTTGCATACTACCATGTTCAACAATATCACCCTGGCCTTATACCCCCAGATTGTCAAAGCATTACCCAAGTCAGACATAGCTATTATATAGGTTGATATCTGGGACCCACAGAATGAAACAAAGGCCAAGTCAATTATTAACAGAAGTTTCAACCTTAGAGGGTATATTGCCACTATCAGAGGTACAAACATGAACCCAGGAGTCCTCTAGTATAGAAATTGTTGAAAATGGAGTCATACTACTTTTGTATATAGAGCCCATAGCACAAAATATCAAAAATACAATGGTCCATACAAGCTCAAGCATTATTGCAAACTAGTATAGTATTACAAGACTAATCCCAAAACAAATTTCCCTTGGCTAGAGATGAAACAAAAAGAACTATGTCTATACCAGTTCAGATGTATCAATTGTAAAGGTGAGCACCAGATAGACAATGCTAACTACCCCTTCTGAAAATACAGGTTCAATTACAAGTGGCACACCAAAAAAGCACAGGAGCTCAGAGAAATCATAGCCTATTCAATTTGCTTATTTATAAGTAGTAACAGATAATAATTAAGTATCTAAAAAACCTGAATATCTTCTCACAAAATGTCAAATATAGCTAAATCTTAATGGATACCATTCTGGAAATCTACACAAATAAATACAATATCATATTCATTCAAGAGCCTTCTTGGACCCTCATTCAACATATACCCTCACCAGAATCTAAAACTAGACAATCTATCTTCAGTGTACCAAACTACCTAGCATAGCTACAATTGACTAGAATACCAACACAAGATAATAACAGACCCAGAGTACTCACATATATTAATACCAGACTAACAAAACTTTGCTTCTTACTAAGACAAGACATAATTGACCACTGAGATATTAATCTCATCTTCTTTATCAATCAAGGCCAAGTTTATATGCTTATCAACATGTACATAGATGAATACCAGACAGCTATAAAATACCTCAGGGACTCTAAGGTTAATATAAACAACATACTTATTTGAACAGGTAACTTCAATATATAAGACAATAACTGGGACCTATCATTCTCCCACTACTCAGCCTATACAGACACTATTAGAGAAATTGCTGACAGCTTTAACATAGACATGTCTATACCAATTTAACAAATCCAAACTAGATATATAAACAATAAAAACAATACTGACTCTGTTATAGACTTAATGTTCCTGTAAAGCAATAATCCAGAATTCAAAAATTATTGCATTTTACCCCAGCTCAGATAGCCCTTAGACCATGTACCCCTATATGTTACAGTCAACATCATCAATGAAAATATTAACTTCAGTCAAAGAATAATCCCCAAAAACAGTGACGAAGAGGCAGAGTTTGTTAACAAATGTACTGAGAAAATCAGAAACATTAACACAGAGAATATCCAAGATATATAGGCCCTTGAGACTGTTATACTAACCATGGCAAATATAGTTCAAAAATACTGGAATAAGCTCTCAAAGGAAACAAATATTATTAAATGGTCTAAAGACTGGTAGAACAGAGAATGCCAACAGAAGCTGGAGTTCTATAGAATAATACACAGCTGCAACAATTGGACCAAGTTTAGATAAGCTGTTAAGAAAGCTAAGAAACTTTTTTTGATAATAAAATATATGAGATTGTATTTACTAATAAGAGACCTTGGGACCTCATGAACTGGGTCTGCAAGAGAAAGCTCCCTCCTACAGACACTATTAAATATAACAATCAGCTATGTAACACAATGGAAAATCTATAGGAGGCATTATATGAGTCATATAACTTAGCTATACACTATCTAGTCAACCATGATATCCTTAGAGAACTTCAACCAGCCTCTACTCAAACCTGGGATAAATTCACAGAACAGGAGTTTAGAGACACTCTTAAAAAATGCAAAAACAATTCTATACCAGACCTAGATCATATCTCATAGAGGCATTTGAAGAAAATCCTAGTGCACAATAAGTACATGAGTAATACTCTAAATATTACTAATGTATGCTTTGAACTAGGATACTGGCCATCCTACTTCAAACAGTTAGCATTGGTCATCATCCCAAAACCAAATAAAAAGAAATATGACTCACCCAAGTTATTTTGACCAATCATACTTCTCAACATATAAAGCAAGCTAATAGAAAAAGTTGTAAGTCAATGTATACAATTTCAAACTATTCAAACAGCTTTCATTCATCCAAACCAACTTGGGTGTAAGAACTTTAGACTATGATGTCTTAGAACTACTCCTAGTCTGAGTTGACAAGAAGAACTTGATAGAGTTCTCATTCAATTGCTATATACTACTTATATATATTCTATATTTACTTTTATTTATAAAGTCCCATACATCTCCTTTGAGTCATTTTCTCTCACACATCCATTGATTTCTTAATTAAATGAAAAGAAAAGAAAAGAAATATAAATAATAACTTAGCTGCTTGACCAAGTTATGATACTACCCCCCTCTCAAGGTTCCTTGTCCTGAGGATTTTACAATTCATAGTCAGGGTCAACTATGTTGCCCATTTTATCTTCATCTTCTTTTGTCCACTTTCTAATTGCTGATTCTTTTTGCTCAATTTCTTCTTCTTTCTCCTAAATTATTTCTAAAGTTCTTTTTTTTGTTGCTTGTCCCTCTTTCCATTGTCTCCAATTCCTTTCTAATCTTCTCTAATATTCCTCATTGTATTGCTTATCTGACCATCTAAATAGTTTCTTTGCTATAAATTGTCCTGGAAATTTTCTTCTTCTAAATGTTTCTTCTTTTCTTTCTTGCTGTCTTATATCTTCTATGTTCTGTTGGTACTCCTTTTCAAATTCTTCAACCACTCCCTTTGTATTTTCCAAGTTTTCTATTCCTTCCCAAGTATTTGGCTCTGCTATAAACCCCTTCTATTGTACTAGATACTTATCTTTTTCTTTAATCTATCACTTATTCAATATTCTCTTGACCTCCTATTCCTCTTCTCCCTTAGTTATAACTAGAGCTGGTTGCCCCTTTCTCTGTCCCTCTACTTGTCCTATATATCTATGTATTCTACTGATGTTTACTACTAGGTATATCCTGATTGTGCTAGGTAACTTCAATTCAATTATATTTGCCGATACAATTTTCTTTACTTTATAAGGGCCTACAAACCTTTCTGTCAACTTTTCCATTCTTCTACCAACCATTTGGTATTTTAGATCTTTGATGCTGAATATCACCAAGTCCTCTACTTTATACTCATTGACTTCTTCTCTTTTTCTATTTGCATATTTTTTTATCTCCTCCTGTACCTTCTCTAGCACTACCTTAGCTTCCTCCTGAATTTTTTTCATCTTTATTATAAATTTCTCTACTCCTTCATATCTTCTCTTCTTTTTTACTCCAAACTCCATCCTAGAATCTTGTCCATAGTTTGTTTTGAAGGGCGATGTCTTCATACTAGAGTGCACTTTATTATTGTATATGAACTCTACTATTCCTAACCAGTCTGGCCATTGTTCTTGTCTATGGTCAATAAATATTCTTAAGTATTGTTCCAACTCCTGGTTGACCCTCTCTGTCTACCCATCTGTTTGAGGGTGAAATGCAGTTGACATCTTGCTTTCAATCTCTAATATCCTGTTTAACTCCTTCATTAATTCTGCCACTGTTATGAGTTGGCTCCAAAAAAGAAAAATATCTCCTACATATTTGTCAACTTGATAGAAAACCTCCAGAAATATAACATAGGGAAGATATAAATAGTGTGGGACAGTATTATATAAGAACTATATAGTTATTAGTTATAGTCTTGTAACTATGGGAAGCAAGTGTATAGACTATGGAATATTTGTATAACTACTAGTAGAAATCCAATAAAGAACTCTATTGAGTTTTTTCCTTTCAATTATTACTGGTTGGAGTCAGAACTTCAGTCCTAAGTCTGTACCTTGACATTAGAACTCAATACCTTAGGCAACCCCTTACCTCAAGGCCTTGCTAATACTTACTCTCACTATTGTCCTCACTGATAAGCACAGCACTCACAGACTTTTTGGAAGCCAGGTCCCAGGTGTAAAGGGAACTTTGCAATCAGTTAGGAACTACAGGTAGAGAACTTGGACAACACTAGTGTCCTTGCTTTGAGACCTGACCTTACTTTCTGGTGTTGCTACATACTTTCTTTTCACTATCTACTCCATGCTACAGGTGCATTGTTATCTGTCTATACAGGAGAATAATAGTAAAGCTCTTAAAGCTCCATCTAGAGTAGAGGTTTTCTTCTTAAGGACAATAGTTGTTTCATTCTTGATAACTAGAAGTAGATACCATAGCTATCCTATCCAACCAAGAAATCTATACATCCTTAGAAGAAAAGAAATTATTACTATCACCATTACCACTACCATCCATGTCTCATTAGCAGTAACCTGAGAAGTCACATGCTTCTACCCTGCTTCTACTATCTCGAGAAGAACAACTTCTCACCTTAATTGCCAGCCTACAACAGCAGATAAATACTATGCTATGACAGCAGGGAGAAAGCCAAGTGGAATTAGCCAAATCTCTTATATATGGAGAAAAGATAGAGGAAGTGAGTGTATTTATCAATGTAGCTCACTTATATTTGAGTATAAAGATGATAGGAGAGATGAAGGCAACAAAGATAGCCTGGGTGCTATCTTATGTATAAGGAGGAGTAGCTAAGACATGGAAGGATAACTTATTAAATAAGCTGTCAAAAGAAGAGTCAGAGATAAAAATGGTAAAAGAGCTATTTAAAAAGATAAGAAATGAGTTTAGGGAAATGGGAGAGGAAGAAAGGAAGGTAAAATAGTTGAGAACAATAGAATAGGGGGGTAGGACATGTGACAAGTATATCCAGAAGTTTAAAAAAATAGCAAGAGAAAGTAGATACAAAGGGCAGCCTCTTATTGAAGAATTTAAAAGAGGATTAAATAGGGAAATCAGGAGAAAGTTAACAGAAGCAGAAAGCCCCCCTAGTTTAATAGAAGAGTAGTAGGAGAGATCAGTAAGGTTAGATAGGAATCAAAGGCAAAGTAGAGCAGAAAAGAGAATGTTGGGAAGAAACATGGTATGCTCCTTAGGAAATGCACAGCAAAAAGGAAGATTTGGGGGAGAATTGTATAGAGGGAAAGAAGAGCAGATCATGTAAAAGACAGAAGCTCAGAACTTTAGAAAGGAATATCAAAATAGAAGAAATCAGTATAGGGGAACTGAAACTGGACCAGGACCAATAGTAGTAGATAGAGGAGAAAGGAGAGAGGGATATCAAATTTGTTTCAACTGTGGAGGATTTGGGTATATAGCTTGGGACTGTAGAAGTAAAAAACAGAAAGTTGGGGAGAAAAGAAGAATCGATCAGAGAGATGAGTCATCAAAAGAGAATAGAGATCAGTAAGCTCTTGGCTGCTCTCCTATAATAAGTATGATATTTTGAAATGTGTAAAATTGAACAATGAATCAAGTATCCAAAACATCAAGGGAGTAAAAAATGTAAAAAGAACAATGAAACCACTAAGAGAAGTATAGATGCAAGTGGAGGTAGAGAAAATAGATATTTATGAAGGGATATCTGTTAAAGTACTGTTGAATAGTGGAGCAACAGGGTTATTTGCAGATAAAAAGTTTATGAAAAAGTAGAGATTTAAGAAAGAGAAATTGGCAAGACCAATCTAGATTAGGAATGTAGATGGAACAGACAATAGTGGAGAAATGGTAACACATGAGATAGAATGCAACTTGTATTACAAGGGGCATATGGAATGAGTAAAGATAGATGTATATAATCTAGAAAAGACGGAGGTAATCTTGGGGATACCATAGCTGGTAGCATATAATTCTAAAATTGACTGGGAAAAAGGGGAGGTGAAAATGATGAGGTATCCACCCTTGTATGGAAGAAACCAGAAAATAGGAAAAAGCAAAGAAAAAAAGCAAGTAAGGAGAGGAGAAAAACCAGATGAGAAAGTAGTAAAAGAATTAGTACTGATAAGATTTTGGAGGTGGAAGAAAGTATTTGGAAAGGCAAAGTCAGAGAAAATACCAGTACAAAAGGCCTAGGACCATGCAATCGAGTTAAAAAAGGGATTTGTGCCAAGAAAGAGTAAAGTATATGTATTGTCAAGAGAAAAGTGAGAGGAAGTACAGGCATTTGTGAAGGATCAACTATATAAAGGATACATCTGACCATTGAAGTCACCACAAACATCTCCAGTCCATTTTGTAGCCAAAAAGGATGGAAAGTGATGAATGGCACAGAACTATAGACATGTAAACCAGTGGACAATAAGAAATGGCTATCTGCTACTACTAATTGCCAATATTCTAGATAGAGTGGAGAGTAAGAAAGTATTCACAAAGTTAGATTTAAGGTGGGAATATAACAATGTCAGAATCAAGAAAGGAGATAAATAGAAGACAGCCTTTATAATATATATAGGAGCATACAAGCCCATAGTTATGTACTTCAGACTCACCAACTTTCCTGCCACTTTCCAAACTATGATGAACAACCTCTTCTGAGATATGATCAACCAGAGAACTACTACAACCTTCATTGATGATATTATCATGGTAATAGAGACAGAAGAAGAATATGATGAGATAGTAGAGAAAGTATTAAAGCAGCTGAAAGAAAACAACCTATTTGTAAAACCAGAAAAGTGCAAGTAGAAAGTCAGAGAGGTAGAGTTCTTGGGGGTAGTAATTGGACTGAAGAGAGTAGAGATGCAGAAGAAAAAGGTAGAAAGGGTATTAAATTGACCAGTTCTTTGAAATGTAAAAGAAGTACAGAAATTTTTAGGGTTAGCCAACTATTGCCAGTGATTTATCAAGGATTTTGCCAGTATAGTGGCTCTGTTACACCTACTGGTAAGGAAGGAAGAAAAGTGGAGATGGGGAAAAGAACAGAAGAAAGCATTTCAAAATATAAAGAAAGTATTTATATTGGAACCAGTACTGGCAGTACCAGATTTGGACAGAGAAATGCAGGTCAAAGCTGATGCATCTGATTATGTAACAGGAGAGGTGTTATCAGTGAAATGTGAGGATAGAAAATAGAAGCTAGTAGCATTTATATCTAAGTCTATGAATTCAACTGAAAAAAACTATGAAATTCACAACAAAGAAATGCTAGCAGTAATTAGATATTTGGAAGCATGAAGACACTATTTGAAAGGGGCAAAAGTGCAGTTTGAGATATAGACGGACCATAAGAACTTGTAGTACTTTATAACTAGTTAAAAGCTAAACTATAGACAAGCTAGATGGACACTGTACCTATCTAGGTTCAACTTTGTACTTAAGCATATACCAGGAAAGAGTATGGGGAAGGCAGATGGATTGAGTAGGAGACCTAACTAGCTAAAGGTAAGATCCAAGAATAGGGTTCAAAGGAAGAAGAAAGGGAAGACATGAAGCAGCAGAAGAGTTTATAGAAAGAATGAAAAGGATTTAGGAAGAAGCAAAAGTAGTACTGAAAAAGACACAGGAGGAGATGAAGTGATATACAGACAGGAAAAGGAGAAAAGGAGAGGAATACCAAAAAGGGGACTTAGTAATGCTAAGCACAAAAGATTTGAAGTGACAGATGAAAGAAAAAAGGACATAAAAACTAACAGAATAGTTTGTGGACCTATACAAAGTAAAAAGGATAGTCTCAACAAATGCAATTGAGCTTGAATTACCAAGTACTATTGTTACAAACTTCATTTAGACTATAACTCTGGGAATACTTGACCAATTTTGATGATCTAAATGGCCACCAAAAGCCCTTAAGAAGACCTTTCAAACAGTACCAAAAACATCTCAAAGAAATCAGTATTCATCAAGTTATCAGCAGATCAGTTGGTAATCACCAAGTCACCAGACACTAAATCACCAATATCTCGGAAACTGCTTAATGTAATTGTTTGCTTCAACAACCATCATGAAGCTCTCTTCAATACACTTCTTTTGGCCATAAATAAATCCCAAGGTGATAAGACCCCATGGAGATACAAGGTCCTCAATGTTTGTACATAATATTGATCTTTACCTATAGATTATCATCTGTCCTTGAATAGAACAAAGAACTGCCCTAAGATAGTTAGGTTATCTCTATTTCAAGAACAATAGCACTCCTATATGTAGAACAATAGATAGTGATTATGTGGTAGGCTATTCTGGTACACAGACCACCACAATCATATATTTAAGAACTGTATGTCTGAAGATAAACCTTAGACTTAACAACATCTTTTTCTGCTTGTCTAACTTTGTTTTTTTGAACACTTTGATTATCAAATCAACCAATCACAAATCAGTAAGTGGCCATTTGTGATAGATACCTTAGAACTACTCTTAGTCTGAGTTGACAAAGAGAACTTGATAGAGTCCTCATTCAATTGCTATACACTACTTATACATATTCTATATTTACTTCTATTTATAAAGTCCCATGCATCTCCTTTAAGTTATTTTCTTTCACATGTCCATTGATTTCTTAATTAAATGAAAAGAAAAGGAAAGAAATATAAATAATGACTTAGCTATTTGACCAAGTCATGATATTGACGGAGTTATACAGGGGTTGACCACCAATGCTGGATTATTTCTTACTTATGCTATCTATACAAGATAGATAAAATATCTTAAAACAAGTGTGGTAGCTTTTGATATAGCCCAATTTTTCCCTTCACTAAACCATGACATTTTAACCAATATCATTCACCTTGTAGGTTTCAATTCTAAAGTAGTTACTTTCTTCAAAAGTTATCTTTCTAACAAATGTACTACATATAACTGGAATAACTTCACATCTCTCTTCTTTTCAGCCAGCATTGGAGTAGGCCAAGAATCAGCTCTATTTCCAATATTGTTTGCAATGTATATTGCCCCCATATTCCACCTATTTGAAAAACACACCAAAAACTTAGAAATTCCCCTTTTGGCATCTCTACTTTCATTTGTCAATGATGGCCTCCTCATTTCTCAGGAGAAAAGCTATAAAAAGTCCCTAGCAATCCTTGTCTATAGTTATAGTATTATATCCTGCCTCTTTACAGTATTTAGTCTTGTTCTAGAGCATAAAAAATCAGAGGTATTCCACTTCTCAAGAGCAAGGAATGATGCTAACCCCTCTTTGATCTAACCTCAATTGAAGACCCTATACTAAAACCAAAGGAAATATGAAGATATCTGGGGTTTTATTTCAACAAGAAACTCACCTTCTGACATCATGTACAATACTATACCAACAAAGCACTATCTACAGTCAAAGCCCTCAATATACTTGGTAATTTGTCAAGAGGTCTACTCTTTATACAAAAACAACTTCTCTATCATACCTGTGTGCTCTCTATTGCACTCTATGGCTTTTAGCCATGGTTCTTCAAGAGTGCCCCAACTTTCTTTCCTCTTCAAAGCCTTAATAAAATATAATGCAGAATGGCTTTGTAGATTACTAGAGTATTCCATATATCCTCTTTATATGGTATTGAAGCCATAGCTGGTCTTATGCCAATCTCACTATACCTGAAGAAACTTATTGAACAAGCTCAGCTCTGAGTTGCTACTCTTCCCAAACAATATACTCTTATAGCTTTTCTTGACAAGTACCACTCCAAAGACGCCTCCCCCTACTATATGTCCACCTCTCTTCTAACTATGAAATAGAACTCAAGACTTAAAAGCCCCATTTAAGACATAAATTACTATCTCAACCAAGTTCACCCAAGCTTTGACTCTATGAATTTAGAACTAAAACTAGGTACTGTCATGACTTGGCAAAATAGCTAAAGTCATTATTTACTTTTCTTTTCCTTTCTGGACTTACTACATAAGGATGGAGCACAAGAAAGTATCATATAACTAAATGTCACAGAGTCACAGGGTTATGAGTCACAGTCAGGTGACGTCACATGACTAAGTCACATGGGAACTGTGGAAAGATAGTGTACAGACTATGTAGTAGTTGTATAAGTAGTATAGGAAATTTAATAGGAACTCCATTGAGTTCTTCTTGTCAACTTAGACTAGGAGTAGTTCTAAGATGTCTCAGTCTAAGTCCTTACAGGTACATGCATAGTAGATATTTTTCCCAATCATTTCTTCTTTCATACTGTTAAACATAATAATGAAATAGCTAGAGCAAACCACCTAAAGATACTAGACAATATATTCTAACCATCTTAGGGTAGTTCTTTGTTCTATTCAAGGACAGATGATAATCTATAGATAAAGATCAGTGTCATGTACAAATATTGAGGATCTTGTATCTCTATGGGATCTTATTGCCTTGGGTTCTATTTATGGCCTAAAGAGGTGCATTGAAGAGAGCTTCATGATGGTTATTGAAGCAAACAATTATGTTAAGTGGTTTCCGAGATATCAGCAATTTAGTGTCTGGTGACTTAGTGATCACCAACTGATCTGCTGGTAACTCAGTGAATACTGATTGCCTTGAGACTTTTTTGGTACCATTTGAAAGGTCTTCTTAAGGGCTTTTGGTGGCCATTTAGATCATCGAAATCAGTCAAGTATTTCCAGAGTTATGGTCTGAATGAAGTTTGTGACACTTTGACTACCCATACAACACCCCAACAAAGAGTCCTGGGATTACTGCTGAAAATCTGAGTGTGATGACCTCATTTCAACATGGCAAATGTTCTTCAAGAACTCCCTATACAAGGGGAACAATTTTCTGGACACCTATGATGACAATGATCACATCATCCTCCCAACATACACAAAAGGAGGAGGATGGCTCAATACTATCAGCATCTCAAACTCATTGTGCACAAGAGCCACTAGGCTCATTACCAATCATGCTCCTATAGGTGAATATAGAGCAAGATTCTTCCCAGATAAAACTAATTCCTGTGCATGCAACAACAACCAAC
>Ga0154008_100240_pt1 | contig 12420 bp, 10 predicted proteins | sample TSNJ092MetaG_FD_104711 | JGI IMG/M metagenome (GOLD analysis project Ga0154008, IMG submission 104711) | Attine ant fungus gardens microbial communities from New Jersey, USA - TSNJ092 MetaG | ecosystem: Host-associated > Fungi > Mycelium > Unclassified | place: USA: Connecticut, Klassen Lab...
CAACTGTGATCCTCATCGTTGGCACGCACAATAGGTTACGATGTCCAGACCGCAGCTACCAGTAAAATATGCAAATCCAAACATAAAGAAATTTTGTACGCTCCTATCATTTTTGTTGCTGCAGAAGCCGACGTAATTCTAGTCGAGTCGCACCCACAGCCTCAGGTCAAGTATCAATTGCTTAATTGCCAGGGAAAAGAGATCTTGGTACGTGTTTCTATGAATTACCTTCTTCTTAGACTTAAAAAATGATCTGTAGATCTCTCGTTTGAAAGTTGAAACTCCAACAGTATGCTAATTTCAACTTATTTCATTACTATTAATTCAAACATCTCATAAGAACAATGGTCACGCGTTTATCCTACGTCGGTTCGACACTGGAGCCGTCAGTCTGACAACTATGTTTCGAGCCGCATACCCTCTTGCAAGTGAAGAAGACGAGAGAGCTGAGCTGTTGTGGGTCAAAGAGAACCATGATCTATCAGGAAACAATGGCTCGACCAAGGAGAGTCATATTATCCGCTTAGCAGGAACTTGGGTTGGGACAGCACTTGCGGTTGAACTAGGGGATCAATACGCGATAGGACCGTTGATCCAAATTGTTGTGAATACGCAACCTGATCCAAATGCCAATTACAGGAGATCGGCTCGAAATATAGTTGTTTCATCCAAAGACGAGGTACAGAAGAACACTACAACAGTTTCTGTCATCCCTAGTATAGTCCAGCAAGCACCGACTACCTCCACTGGAGCCAACGCAGTGTCTTCAACTTTCCCTCCCATCTCATCTGTTGCCTCCATGCACGGAGCCACCAACCGTGTCGCTTCAGAGCCACTTCCCCCCTCCTCACCCCCTGGTTCTCAGCCCAATCCTTCCAAACGTCGGAAAGAGAACTCGCCTCCAAAGACACCTCTATGGCGGTCGAATCATGCAGCGAGTCCCGCGCTGAAGTCTATCAACACGCCGGTACGAGTGCCAACGAAATGGATGGGGCAAATGACCCCGGTCCCTGACAAAGCTGGACCGGATGAAGACAGCAATCATGTAGAAAAATTAGCGGCGCAAGAGTTACACGATCAAGATGTAATCGAGCAAAAGAAGTTGATTTCTGATCTGAAAGATAAGCGGGCAGCAATAGAGAATGAGAGAGAAGACCAAACGGTAGAAAATAGAAAGTTGGAGGATGATGTCGATGAGGAAGTATCGACGTCAGCCCCACTGTTGAAGAAGAGAGTCAGAGACGATCAAGAGCCTGAATATCGATTGGAATTCCAGGAACCGGAAATTGGTGAACGCAAGATTTCAACGAATCGGCGGGTTCGGTTTCAGTTGGAACCTCGTACACGATCGTTTGCTTGGGGCATCGCTGCTTTTGCAGTCGGTATGGGTGCTGTGTGAGTTGTTCGCTATATGCATGCTTGGTTCACGTCTAATCAGGCTTGATAGTTCATTGATCCCCAATTTATTTTGATGCTCAAGTGATCTATCTTTGTGCTACTACAACTACCCAACAACTTGTGGTATGAATATATACATCTATTCTCTTACATTTCTATTTTTCTTCGATCAATCGAATGTTCCTCCTATCTGCCTCGCTCTTTCATGTCCTGGCGCATTACGTTGATGTATAACTCATTTTCTATTATTTTGCCTATTATTTCCGTCAAACTGCTGTCAGTATTTGATGATGACTCGGATAGCTTCTAGGGTTGATCGTTTTCTATAGTTCCTCATCACATTTAGTCGTCGTCCTTCGTTTTGTAAAAAAAAAACCCTAACAGCTCACTCTATCTATATTTACCTGTTTCCGCAGTAAGGTACATCCGACCTTAGCTCAGTTGGAAGAGCGTCAGACTGTAACTGGATATTTAGGCATCTGAATGTCGCCTGTTCGAACCAGGCAGGTCGGATTTTTGCTACCGTCCATGTGCAGTCTATGTGCTGTAGAATTTATTGGTTGCCTGTTTTAAAAGCATCAAGTACTGATCCCGACAATGTATTTGACAACTACCTGGTTTGCTCTCTGGTGTCAACATTCTGCAAGTCACTGCAGCTCCACTCTCCTTAATCATGATTTAGACATAGAAATTCGTCAGTCCAAGATATTCGAGTAGTACAGCTATATTTTTTGAATCAATGTTTTTATTACACGGTGCTCGATCGCAGTCCATGGTGTAGTACAGCTATATTACAGTGCGAATACACATAGTTTCTGGATATAAGAATATCTGAACATTACCCAAACATACCTATGTTCTAATAACTAACATGGACGTTTAAATTTAATGTTTGAGTAATAGTTGAACATTGCACCTGTGATATTGGAATATTCTTTGCGGTTAAAGTAATAAACAATACTCATATATGGGCCTAGTAGGGTTTCAAAGGAGCTTGGGTCCTTGAGTCTAACATCTAAGTTGAGACTTTGGAATTATCAATGTCTTCATAGATCCAGCTACTCCATGTCAAAGAGCAATGTGCACATGGTATTCTGGAAACTATGATAGGATAGACTAATGAGATGCATTCCAAGGACCATCAAAATGGGCATATACAAAGTTAAGGAAAACAAAAGTACGTTTAGCCAAAAATTTAAATTGCCGGTCATTAATGATCATAACAATTGTCAGAAGACAGAGAAGAGATAGATATACGTTCCGTCCTCCTACATGATCAAACACTTCCGTTTATCACTGGACTGCTGGCGGACAGGACTACTTGGGGTTGTCACTGGTGAGATCAGGGTTTCTTCCACGGGTGTCTGTTTCGTGCCTGTAAATATGCCTCGTGCAACTTCCGGAGAAGTTCGTTCATCAGGTATCTTTGATGTACTAGAGAACCACCCGCCAGGCAACAGACGAGAGGACGTTGTTGATTCCAACCGCTTGCGAGGGGACAATAGAGATGCATCAGTAGAAAACGAAGAGCTCAAATCCAAGGTATCAGTGTTTTCGTCAAGGGGCGACAAAGAAGAAGCATGTAATCTGTTACAATTGGTCATCGATGATATTGAAGCTTTGGAAGAACTCACCTGCTCTCATCTGGTTTTTCAAGGCTCGGGAAGAAGTTCCCCTGACAAGATCCAGAGGGTGTGGCATCATTGACCAACGATTCCTCTGCGCTTTTGAAAGATGCTGTCGATCTTCGAATAGTGGCCGTCGAGGCTGGATTTCCAAATATGCTAGCCCCAATCAAGGCAGCCGCGGAAAAACCATTAGAGCCTTCAATTTCTTCAGAAAGCGAACGCCTCGGCTGGATGTGATGTGAGAAATCAAAACACAAGATATATAGCCCGGGGATTACCTCTCTTTCGATGGTCAGATCGTCCTTAGCGAGCGTCTCAAGTTGTGATTCCTCGAATACATCACACCCTTGCTGTGTGATCGAGTGACTAGAAGCCCACCCTGCGGATGGACGATCCTCAGCAACCAATTCCTCTTGAACATCCTCAAGCTGACTACCGTTCAACTCTACAATCGGGAGTGCAGAAACAACTTCAACCTGCGATCTTCCGCTCTCTGTGCCTGGGGGCTCTCCAAATGTTGTCACGGTGACAATCTCTATAGGCGTCGTGTTGGGTACAGAAACTTGCTCAGGCAAGGGACTGCCTTGCTGGCTGACAGAATATGATGGAACCCAAGGTGAGACAGGGCGGTCTTGTTCCGTAGTAGGCATCAATGAGGAGACTTGCGCTATGAAAGGCTAATAGAATCTTTAGACAAAATTTGCGAGCTGAGGAAGATTCTTGCCTTCTCGGTAATTTCAGATCCCAAATGTAATTCAGTGGGCGTCTCGTAGTACGGTACTTCACCCTCGTCTTGGACGGGCTCCTCAACTAGAGACTCAAACTCGACCGCTTGCTGCCCGATTACTCGTGGAGCGGCTACCGCTTTAATTTCTTGTTCTTCGTGAGATTCGATAACTCGGACATCCTGAGCTTCTAAAACTTCCCTGTCTTGGACTTCTGTTGCCTCGCTAATAGAGGGACATTCAGCGATCCTGGCTGTATCGGGAGATGTCTGTGTTACAAAGGTATCATCATGATCAGTCGGGAGAATCTGTGAATTTTCGTCCTCGGTATTTGCAGTAGTTAGTTCAAGAGATGCATGGCTTGGACTTGAACTCCCTTGTGAGTGAACAGAGTACGAAGGAGTCCAGGACAAGGTAGCTGACTCTGGCTCGCCAACCTGACAAAAATTTCAGAACCAAGATCGTGCAAGACGGTAGACCTTCTCACCTCAGTCGGTAGTTGAGCTGTCTCAGTGGCGACATCAGAGGGGCTTGCATCAACGATGATGTCTGGCCGAGTAGGTTTAACATCCTCGACATCACTTAGGGACTCTGCAGAGGTCCTTTCTTCAGTGGGTAGGGAGATACCATGCCCAAGGGTCGTAACTTGAAAAGAGGGAGTCCATGGAGATTTGGGGTCTTCCAGCTGCATTGAATCATCCGGAATGCTCAAAATAAATTTCTCAGGCATAAGTGTCTCGACACCGTCAACGATGCTAATTGCCTCAACCACTGGTACCATATCCTCTACCTTCTTTTCTCCGTCGAGCTCAGGAACCATAATGGTTTCTGTGGTGGTATCTGCTATTGAGATCTCTGCCATAAGCACAGACTCATCCGATAGAGATTCAACAAGTGCAACAGTGGGAGACTCATCGTTGACAGCAGCTAATTTCTCGATAGGACTACCTTCCAGTGTACTATCGTCGATCTTGACTTCTTCAATAGCTGAGTCATCTGATATTATTGGCAGAAGGACGACAGATGTGTCCTCGATGGATTCAACAACTTCTTGATTGGATGGATTATCAACAACTAGCTCTTGTGCTGATTGCTCGGCAACGGCAACGGCGGCAAGCCTATGATCAGGTTCGGGGGGTGAGATAGCGAAAAGTACATTAGAGTCTGCCTCGTTGACATTGAGTGTATCCTGGACCAGGGGTTCGGGCACAGTCTGGGCCACCGGTTCTTCGGATACAACAACTGGTGTCGAGATAATGGTTGATTGGTCTAGAGCCTTGTCGACGATGGACTCCTCAGAAGTTTCAGCGTTTTTTTCTTCCTCGAGTATAGGGATGGCAATGTCAGCAGTGGTGTCCTCCAAGACGGACTCCTCAATATTTGCTTCAAGTTCCCCTGATAGCGACTCCACATCCTCCACCGGCTGAGAAGCAGACGTTGTTTGTCCAACAGAAACGTCCTGGTTGGCGAGACTCTCGACTGCGACTGTTTCTTTTGAACTGTGTCCAACATCTTCCATGGGTATGTTTGCTATGACTGGTATCAATTCCTCGGCAGCAGTATTGCCTGCGAAAAGCTCTTCAACCACCTCCTTTTGTACTGCACTTTCATTTGGTGCCACCTCTTCTGCAACAGATCCTACAAGTTCGGATTCAAGTTCGGATTGCTCTTTCGGGGTTTCGATAACGAGTTCACCCTTGATTGGTTCATCGACGACAGTATCTTCGTTTATAGGCTCCTCAACGACAGATGTCTCTTTTGTAGGCTCCTTCTCCTCCTCTGCTGGTACGTCCTCGACAACAGGGTCTTCCTTTGTAGGAACTTCTGCGACAAATTCATCCTTCTTCTCGGCGACAAGCTGATCTTTCGCAGATTCCTCTCCTACGGCATCGGTGATAGCTTGCGCTTTGACCGGTTCTTCAGCAATAGTCTCCTCCTGAACGGGCTCCTCGACAGTGAAGTCCTTCCCAGACAACTCCTTAATTACAGGATTTTCGATTGTAGGCCTCTCTCCAACTGCATGATCTCCCTCTGCGGGTAGGCTTTCAACCACAGATCCGGGAATCTCCTCTACTACAGGTGCCGTTGCAGGGGCTTCAAGAGCGTGTCCCTCCTGGATGGGCACCCCGACAATAGGTTCTTTTTCTGCAAGTTCCTCGGCGATTGGTTCTCCTTTCTCAGCTACTTCTTCAACGAGAATCTCCGATTTCAAGAGTATCCCGGCGGTGGGTTCATCTTTGAGCCCCTCGACGACCAATTCCTCCTTTGCAAGTATACCCTCGGTGGCAGGCTCCTCTTCGACCTGCTCTCCCGCAGCAGGCTCTTCTTTGATAGACTCCTTGATCACAGCTTCCTCCGTTGCAGATGCATCTCTCATTGCAAATTTCTCTCCTGCAAGCTCCTCAACCATGAGTTCTTCTTTCACAGGCACCGTGGCAACCGATTCCTCCTCCACAGGTTCCTCGGCAACCAATTCCTCCTTCACAGGCTCCTCGGCAACCAATTCTTCTTTCACAGGCATTTGATCAGGGACGAGATCCTCTTTCACCGGTTCTCCCACAGATATCTCTGTGACAGGCTCCTCTTTCGCAGGCTCTGGCACAGCTTCTTTATGCATGGTTATCTCCCCAGCGACAGCTTCCTCCTTCATGAACTCTTCAACAGTAGGGGGCTCGTTCACAGGCTTTTCGAGAACAGGATCCTCCACGGACTCTTCCTCCTCCACAGGTTCTTCAGCAGTAAATTCCTGTGCCACCTCCACATCTGCACCATCCTCCTTTCCTTCCTGGGTAACGGGTACCTCCCTAACTACGCCAAGTTGGTCTTCAGTCATCTGATGGATCTCAGAATCTACTGTCGCCTCAGCTTCAGCACTAGAAACCACCTCAGTAGCTGGTTCCTCCACAATTTCAGTTGGAACATTCTTCGAATCATTAACATCAACAGCTTGTTCCTGAGAAACGGCTGTCTCAGCCTCCTCCTCCTGGGTAATCACTTTTTCTTCGGCAACCGGAATCTCGTGAGTGACCACGGCTTTTGCAACAGGCTCAGGAGTAATATCCTCAGTAACAAGTGCGGGGGATCCAGTTTCTGTCATATCATTAGAATCTTCGATTGCAGGTGTCTGAGAGGTTTGAACTAGATCAATAGCCGCCGGATGTAATAGATCCTCCTCTGTGCGTTGGTCCTCAGCAGCAGCAACAATACCAGATGGAGCATCCTGGATGGACTGCGGTTCATCGATGATATCAGGAGTAGCTTGGGGGATGAATTCCGTTTTGGTTGTGACGACTTCACCTACATTCTCCTGCACAGGAACAGTAACAGGAACTTCGGAGTCCTCCTGAGCAAACTGAGGTTCATCAGGAATACTCGTGGAAGCCGCATCATCTACCACTGGTTTCTCCTCCACAAATGATATACTTGCATCAGGAACGACCCCCTCCGCAACAGTTTCACCTTTGGTAGCGGCATCTCCTTGAACAGAAGTATGTTCTTCAACAACAGCAGGCGCAAGATTCATAGCTGACGCTTCCCCGGTGATAACCTCACCAGGTTCGCTGGAGATAGATCCATCGTTAACGGGCATTTCTTCTACAGCTTTGGTAGGAACCTCTGCCGAACCATCGGTCGTCTCTTCTTCCTTAATCAGGGGTGCCTTGTCGACGGTCGATGAAGTAGGTGAACTTTCGTTTTCAACCGCCTCTTCTTTAACACTGGCTTTCTTTTCAACCAACTCCCCGGTCTCGGGTTTGGCACGAGGAGTGCGAGTGCCCTCATCAGTCACCACATCTTCCAGCGGGATAGCATGCGTGGAGGTGATTTTTTCAGGAGATCCTTCAGGTGTAGGGGTATCGCCGGCATCTGATTCTTCTAGCTGGCGATTATCAATAAGTGCAGGAGTTGGGGCGACGACTTCGACATCGATAGGACTATCATCAGCGTTATGTGAGCCAGCATTTATTGTTTCAGCTATGATGAATGAGTGTACAGTAACTCAACAGGATTATTAGACAACATACCAGGGGTGACCTCAGCTTCCGCAATCTGTATGTTGATTTGCGGTATTGCAGACTCGACATGTGTCTCATCGGCCTCATTAATGTCGATAGCTGTCTCTTTTGCATCAGACTCAGCAGTCTTATCTTCAACTCCCATCAACTTCGGGCTCTCGGCTTCTTTCTCGGCACTCTTGTTATCGACGCTCGTTATCTTCTCAATCCCGAGTTCAGCTTGGACATCAACTTCTTCAACCAGGTCGACTTCCGTTATCTCTTCATTAACCTTCGAAGTAATCGAATTGAGTGTCCTCCAAAAAAGGTTAAAAACTTCAACGTACCTGAGAGGACGTGTCAGCGGTCGTCTGCATTGTCTGTTGTTCTGTGACTGGCGACTCGACCTAAAGTGATTCAAATAAGATTCATGTAACCTGAATTTCGAACAAATTACTTACTTTCACTGCTATCGGAGTCGAAGAATTACTATCGACAGCCGATTCTGGTGCAGGGTCAGTCTCTACATCCTAGCAGATACGATGTCCCAATCAATTGAGCCCCAAGATAGGATATCACAAATACTCACACAACTTGAGGGGTCTATACTCGGAGTGGATTCTTGAGCGCTAGGACTCACTTCGGTCATAGACTGGATAAAAATAAGCTCCAAGCCAATAGGCAGCGAAGACTAATCGCTCACAGTCTCAGATGTTTCTTCAGGTACACTAGTATGGGCGACGTTGTCAGTCTTTTGAGTATCGATATCGGCCATAAGAGAAAGGGAAAAAGAGAGAGAAAGGCGTCAATAAGCCAGTTCACAACACCATTCGCCAGAGACGTACGTTTGCAGACACCTCCGAGATAGTGTTGACGCCATCAACATCCTCTGTGTCCACTGCATCACCATTATCATCACCGTCATCATCACATTTCTTCAATCCTGTATCCTCTGTATCTGCAGCATCTGAATTTTCAAGCACAGCACTCCCAATATCCTTGATAAATTTCAAATTTGAATCACAAATGCTGAATTTCTGACCACAAAAAAACAACACATACGGGCTCCTCAGTCGAAGCTTTCGACGGGGACGTAGCACCATTATCAATCACAAGCTGGGTATCTGATACTTGAGCATCCTGACTCTGCTGTGCAATCGCATCCGACGCGAACGAGTCTAAGGATTCGGCAGTGTTAGTCATCGGCTGCGGCGCAGCAAGAGAGGTATCTGCGTCGACCATGAATGGGTATTAAATAATTAGAGAGAAAATCCGAATAGTCAAATAGATAGGGAAAAGAGAACTGTGTTGGGTGTCTAAGCTAGTCAATCCAACGCTTCCACGAGGGGTTAAAAAAGGCTTCCTCCCAAATCAATCCATTCACGTGTACTTTCCTTTCAGAAGGTCGCGTTACGTCACATGATCACACATCTTTATACGGAAGTTATAGACAAAGTGCACTAGATATAAACGGTCATCACCGGTCAATGATGATAATGATAATGTCCAAAGCAGTAGTAAAAAAAGTGATTCTAGAACAAGAGGGCACCAGCGACAGCAACAAAGCTGACAAGGCCACCAGTGACGGCCTCGATAGGGTAGTTACCAATGGCAGCATTCTGTTTTGAACTTGAAGAAACGACAGCAGCCTGAGAACCACTGGTATGAGCAGAGCTTGAAGTTGCAGCTGAGGCACTGCCACTGTTGCTGCTGTCGTAATTATAAGCTCAATCAGATTCTGTTCGATGGTTGAGGTGGTACTCACGGAGCCGAAGCGGAAGAGGCAGCTGCACTAGTGGTAGCAGATACGGCAGCAGGAGAGGGTGACAAATTGCCTGAGACAGCGGGAGATGCACTACTACCGCCGCCGTTGAGGCAGCTGCGGGAATCATGGTCGTGAACAAAGGAAAATAAGGGATAGGATGCACATACTCGGTCTGGCTACTAGATTGGACTGTGACAGCATCTGCGTAGGCTATGGCACCGGTGCTGTCCTTGATGGACATGGTTCTAAACACAAATACAAAAGTGATCAACTCAATATCCGGAAAGGAATCAAAACACTCACATGGAAGTCCCTGCTTGGATATCCACAATCCAAGTTAGACTCGTATCAGAAGTGGAATCCCAACTTTTAAGCTAAACACAAGTCACATGCAAAAAAAGTGAATTCAAAGAATAGCAGGAATAGATTCAAGCCTACAGCAGCAGCCGATGCCTGACCACCTAATCTCCTGTCAGCACATAGACACGTACGACACCAACAATGACTCACCAGGAAGGGCAGACAAGAAATATGGGGGTTGACCACCACTCCATGTAAGCATAATCGGTTCTTGACAAAGACATTAAGCATAAACCGCACACACAGAACTCACACCAAACAAAGAAACTGAGACGCACGACATTGCACAACACTCGTACTACGCACCAGGAACAATGTCAGCCACCATCCCTCACCTGAAAGAGAGACGACATACGGAGTATTAATCATCAGTCCCCAAACGGACTGTACAGAAGCAAGGGCAGCAACAACAAAAGTCGAGTACTTCATGACGACGGCGCTTATAATTGCGAGCAACGGAGGACTTGGTATTTGATACTGTAGTAAGAGAATAAACGACAGAAAAGACGCCTTCAAAAAGGAATGTGAGGGGCGAGAGGACAGGAGCAAGCGGTGATGGAGATGAGGGAGACCGATAACGTAAAGGAGCCGTGCTTTTAGTACTCCCCCAAGTTTCACTCTCACGCCCTTTTCGAAATTTTCGGATCTATTTTTATTTTCAGACATTCCTTTTCTGGGTATTTGGGTTCTGCTCAGCCTCTGGCATTGTAGACTGGAGGACTAAATGAAAATAGGAGAAACCCGATAGTGTATATTTCAGAACTTCTAAACGGAATGAATAGTGGGTAATGAGGTTTCGGACTTTATCCCAATCATGATGAAATGCAGCCCACTCGTGACAACCATGGCAGTCGTGCGGTCAAAGTTGGCTTTTCTGATGACAAGATCTCTGGCAACGGGAAAACCCTCGCGGAGCAATTCTCATCCTATCCTCTCCTCACAACCCGATCCAACTACTTCTACCTCCAGGATTATGCAAACTCGTATGTCCAATCTTGACAACTTCAAACCCAACCCCAGCACGAAGTATCGGTGCATTTTTATTCCATCTCTTCAACGCACCGCTCTGATTCCCTTTCACACTTCCCTCTCCATTCCCTCCCTCATTATAAGAAGTAGCGCTTTCTCTGACGCTTCCATTATTCGTACCCCCACTCATAAAAAATGACTCGTCATCCGCCAATGCACTCAAAGGAGATATTGCCCGCCCCTGTGGTGCTGACACCGACACAGATGTTGGTGTTCCGGCATCCGAATAATCTGATCTAACACCAGGAGGCATGATAGAAATCCTTAAGAACGATTCCGCGTGCCATTCATACCATACTTGACGATCGTTTGTTAGCCGCCATATTGAGACCTGTAGTTCCGAATTGCTCGGTAGGTAGAGTGGTTCCTATTGAACAAAAATTGTTTTAGTCATGTGTGATTGTATATAGCAAAAGGCCTACCTTGAACGGGAAGAATAATGGGAACCAGCTCAGCATGTTTTTCGATACCTGGTCTTTTCGATGTGGATGTATACTCAGTCCGATAGTCCCGTACAAAATCTATTGGATGTCATGGATACATGAACTGACCGAGCGAACAAACAAAACTGGCTCACGGCCTCAAAATAACCAGCCAGCCCGCTACCCAACGAAACAACATGTCAAGATGAATCATACTTCAACGTCGTGACCACTCACTGTAAAACTCCTGCATGTGGGATCCAAAACCTCAACCTCGCACTCCTCACATTGTGATGATTCGTTAATGGTGATCTACTCTCATTTACCGCCACCACACCACCACCATCTCCACCCTCATTCCCATGATCCCCCCTAGGATGTTCAAACCCCCAGCATTCCTGGATTTTTGACCCACATTGCGACTTATCCTCGCTGAGAATATTGACAGCTTGGAACATTACAACATAGGGCGTTTCCAACGAATCATCTGCATTTCTCAGCGCACGTGCTTCATTGTAAAGTTTCGATGAGGATAGAGGGGCAAGATGGGATGTATAGGATGAAGGTATCGATATGCCGGTCGCTAGGCGTTGTGTTAATACGTGGCCGTAAAGTGAGGTGTAGGACGTACGTTTCAAACATTTCTGTGCCCCGTCTAAACATTCTGGACTAAGCTCATTATCCCCAAATGAACCTAACAATTCGCTGATAAGTATATCCACCGGTTCCGGTACGTCCAGATTCCTCATATCACCAAAGAGGAGTTGAACATTGCTTTCCCTCCATTCATGGTCTTTCCTTTGTTGTAACCTGTCAGGGACTAGCTTAGCGGTTCATGTCATGTATATATAGATTGTAAAATGCAACTCACGTAACGTATGCATTTGGGTTCTTTTCAACGACGTAAATAAAGACATCTCTTTGAGCTCGTCCAACTGCATTCAAGCATCTCGCAACGAGTGGACCACGACCGGCTCCTGCTACACAGCAGATACTGAATATGATTAGTGAGTGATACGAGAAGAAGATAAGGGCTCTTGTACATTCGTTCTGCTGCAGGCCGATCTACGAGAGCTCTGAAAATCGCCTATACATATACAG